>Ga0209977_10001536_pt1 | contig 10145 bp, 14 predicted proteins | sample SumtaG_2_FD_183113 | JGI IMG/M metagenome (GOLD analysis project Ga0209977, IMG submission 183113) | Deep subsurface microbial communities from Indian Ocean to uncover new lineages of life (NeLLi) - Sumatra_00607 metaG (SPAdes) (version 2) | ecosystem: Environmental > Aquatic > Marine > Oceanic... | reverse complement strand
TTCACGGAGTTGGCTGCTGAGCGCTTTCTCTTCTTCGAGAGGTTGCTCATGATGATTGACGCGCATGTACGCTTCGTACAATTCGAGAGGAAGCTTGAAAGCGATCATCTCATTCACACCAATGCAGCCTTCCCACTCACCGGTTTTAATGGACGCATGGTCCCAACCGGGTATATCCGACGCTTTAATCGGCTCGTAGCCCAGCCGAATGCGTGAGTGAATCGGATCTCGTGGATTCTCCGTGGTTAGCCAACAAACGTGGTAACCCGGTATCTTCGGAATGTCTGGCAATGCAGATTGAAAGTATTGCTGGCGAAACTCAGCCACCCGCTCATCGTCTGACAGCTCGCGGTCTTGCGTCACATCTCTATCTTCCATGCGACGGTCTGCACGTACTCCCGATGTTTCGGAATTCAGTCTCGTGTCTGTTCTACGTTTTGCTACCATGATTATGCTCCCTCCGCAGCTTGTTTATCGTAATCGGAATACGACTTCAAGTACTTATTGCGGAGCACTGGATCATCCCACACACCAGCTTCTTCCATTGCGGCTCGCCGCTCAGGGCTGATGTAAACTTCGTTCGCTTTCAGTGGACGTTCCCGTCCACCAGTTCGAAACGAAGGTCCGCGATTTTGACTTCGTCCGTTGCCAGACTGGTCGCCACCACGATCACCGGCTTGGGAATCAGGCCGGTTAGGTATTGCTTCTTCGGTACGAGTTCTCAACTCGTCCCAGTAATCTTTTTGCGTAGGATCAAACCCCTCCATGACCAATGAACGGTCAATCTCCAGAACTACCATGGAATCTTGGTCACGCCCAGACGGGTCCCACCAGTCGTTATCTATCATGAATTGCTGTGCATGAGCAACATGTCGCGGGTCCAGTTGCCGTTGTACGTACTCCCCACCACCTCGACGAGCCGTCGAGAGGTAACCTCTGGCTTCGCCAAGATCACGAAGATTGTCACGGATGGTGTCACGATGATCAAGTGCCTCCGCGAGGTTCTTACCGTCATTTTGATCAACAGCCTGTTGAATAACGACGTTGGCAAGCTGCAGATCAGCACGAGCTTTGTTGATAGCACCGTCTACATTGGCAATCTCGCTGCCAGTGACACGTGCATCCGTCTCCTGCTCGAACTTACTGAAACGTTGTTGCAGATCTTCGTTGCGGGTACGGAGGAAATTTAGTTCACGATCATTGCGATCACGTGCTTCTTTCTGACGCTGGCGACGAGACTTGTTTTCGGAACGACGTCGAGCCTTTTTATCATCGTCGCTCTCATCTTCGTCTTCGCGCCCAGCACCGAGACGAGACTCTTCTTGCCCGTCGCCTTCTTCCTGCTCATCGTCATCAGCCGGAGCACCTTCAAGCTCCTCCTCGACGGCAACGAACTCTTCTTCTTCTTGTTCGTCGTCTTTAACGATTTCATTTTCGGGGGACATACTTTATCTCCTACAGATAAGCGATTACGTCCATGGGGTCACACGTGATTTCACCAATCAGATCCAGATCGTTGTACAAAACGAAACAGGCTTTCTCGACGCCCGTTTCCTTCGCCACTTCTTCGGGGTTATACACGAACCATTTGTCCCCACCGTATTTGGGGACGCGTACGTAGGTACCTTCTTTACACCAATCTCCTTCCGGCCAGACTTCCAGAGTGTCGCGATTCTTAAAAGCACCGGGACCAAGAGAGATGACTTTAGCGACCTGAGTGTTCCAAAACTCAGTCTCCTGAACCTCATCTGGAACAATGAGTCCACCCCTAGAGCGCGTTCTCGGAGATCGCTTTTGAACCACAACTCTGCTGCCAAACGGCGTCAAACCCGGATCTAAATCCGGAAAGGCTTGATCTACATTATCGTAGTCTAGTTGCAATCTCTGAGCAGTCGCACTCATCATTAGGTCCTGTCTTCCTCTTCCCCAACCACTTCCTCGAACAGCTGCTCGGCGCGACACAAGCCATGGTATGTGCCACTTGCTTCACCGTATCCGAAAGCTGATTTGTCTTTCGGTGTCGCCAGCAAGTTAATGCACGCGGCTTGCTCCTCCTTCAGCCTTTGCAGAAGTCTCTGCAAAATCACATTTTCGGCGGACATATTAGTCCTGATTTACGCGGGTGTCATCTTTGATGCCGGAATGCTCCCGCCACGCGGACCTCCCGTATCACCGCTGGACGAGATTGTGCCGCCCTTACCCATGTTGGCAGGAGCCGCGCCCTTGCCACATGTGTCGAAGCCACCACCCTTATCTGCCTTGTTGACAGTCGCCAGTTTGCAGCCGGTCGCCAGCGCTTTGTGCTGGTTCAGCTTACCTGCCGGGTACTTGCCCATGCCTTTACCACCTTTACCTTTCGCCATCATCGTCTCCTGTTGAATATGGAGTCCTCGCGGAACAGTCCTGTCAGTTCTACATCTGCGTCTCGGATCAACCTACCTTAGGTATCCGTGCGCGGTCGGGGGTTGGTTTTACCCTCTCCGGTCGTGATCTTCTTCCGATCAGTCACTGCCTTTTCGCCTGCGATATCAAGTGCTGTGGCATTATCCTCAGCGTTCATGAGTTCGCGTGAAGCTGTTTCCATCTCAGTACGCTCGTCTTCGCCACGTTCACGCTCTTGCAGCTCTTCGAGTCGAGCAGCGTACTCCTGAGCCTGTCGAGCGTCTTCGCGTGCCGCTTCTAAAGCCTTCTGTCGCTCCTCAGCGTCAAGCTCCATAAAGGTCATTTCTTTCTCGTGCTCTCGCGCTTCGCGTTTGTCTACGAGGGTTAACTGCGTACGTTCGCGCTCTCTCTCGTCTCTTGCCGTATCGGCTTCGCGCTCTTGCTCGATAGCTGCCATTGCGTTCGGATCTGTCGGCGGCTGTTCGGGTTCGGGCTGCATCGACTCCATGGTCTGCTGCAGTTGCTGGATAATCGGTTGGATGCCTGACAGAACTTGGCTCACTGCAGGAACCACTTCCTGCGATTGAAGTGCGAGGTTTTTATCCATCTCTTTGCGCACTTCAGGATCTCGAAGTTTCAGCATTGCGCTCAGTTGCTCATCGCTCATGCCTGTAGAAGCCTGCAGAAGATCAACATTGTATTCGACGTAGTAAAACGCAATGTGTTCGACAAGGTGCCCCATGAGCATAGGAATAAAACGCTGAGCAACTAGAGGATTCTGCCCCAAGAGAGGCGACGTTGCATAGTCGAGGTGGACCTGCAAATGCGCTAAATGATTTTGGTCGGGAAATGCGGCGACAGGCCTGCCCAGAGACATGGCTGCATTTTCATTGACTGCATTCTGCTCCTCCGGTGTATCGTCGGGCAGTAACAGTTCGTCGGGATTTGGAATCTTGGTTCGTTCGAGAATACGTTTCTCGACTTCTTTGACATTGTAGACTTCGGGCATTTGCGCAGCGCGGTCTGCAACAACCTGCAACTGAGCCATGCGTTGGACGTCGGAAAAGATCTCCGGGTCCGCAACTGGCATGACGTCATGCGGCGGATCGAAATCCTTCCGGTAAGCAAGAACAGTTCCGACATCATCTTTAAGCTCTTCCGAATCAAGGTACATCCGGTTGATCCGGCACATGATCTTCAGGACCATGTTCATTGCTTGGAACATACGGAGGTGGATGGCGCTGAAGACGGTCATGCCCTCTTCAATCAGTGCGAGTGTCGTTCCAACCGGCATCTGAGTGCTTTGCTCGCCCAGCTTCTCGAAGGTAGTCTGCACGACGCCCTGACCGAGACCGTCAACAACACCTAATAGTTCGAGTAGAACAGCCGACGGCTGATTGAATGGCACCGGCATGATGAGCTTACGAATGTCATCACCAGCAATGCCACCTTCGATTTCAGTAACTGCAGCGACACGTAGCTCTTTGCTCTGTCCGCTGAAGTTTGCCCCCTTGAGTCGTAGCAAGGTGGGAATGTTGTTCATGTGTGCCGTATCTAAAAGGGCGCGGAGCGCACCAGTCGCGGCACCCGACAAGGAGCCGATCATTTGGCCTAAACCAATTGAGCACGCTCCACGCCACGGCACAAACGGAAACTCAACGACCCAATGCAGTGGCTGTTGAGTTTCATCTTCTTCTTCCCAGTTGCGATTGACAGCGACAACTTTTCTAGCAGCACCATCGATAGTAACGCGATACGGAGCCCAATCGTATTTATCTTCCAGCTCGTCGGACCAACAGTTAACTTCGTACTCATTCCGCAATCCGTCCTCATTGTAGGGGGCAACTGCATCCTTACCTTCAACAGCAGCTGTCGCCTTCGCAGGTCGTGTTGGTTCCTCAGTAGCCGCGGCAGTAGGGACATCTCCGATGTCACTATACATTTTACCTTTGACGCGCTGCTTGAATTCAAACTCAGTAATGTGGTCAACGAAAGTCACACGTTCTGAGGTGTAAAAGTTGGAGGATGCGTAAGGAATAAGAACGTCGTCGCTGGGCCAATATGTCGGGACGGGACGTTTCTTCTGGTCATCGTAAACGATCCGCATGTACTGCGAGCCGCCTAAAGGAACTTGTGACAGGAGCTGTTCCAGCTCGGTACGGAAGTCCTGCATCTGAACCAAGAACTGCCAGTTCATGTAGTTCTTGACACGATCACCTTTTTTGAAGCGATCTAGCTCAGGAGCGTCACCGGGGATGTAAGTCTTAACCGGACCATTCGGTGGCATCAATTCTTTGATTGCCCGCGATTGGAAATCTACTACTGCAGCAGTAAGCATTGGATGCACTGCTTTGGATGCGCCTTCGAAGTCAGCGCCACCGGGAGTTTCCTTGCCCAGTCCTGTGCGCTTGATCGATTCTTCGTAATCCTTTTCGCGTTTTTCTCGTGCTTTGCCGTCTCGGGCAATATCTTCTAGGAGACGCGTACAAATTGTTCCTAGTAAAGCGTCGTCGATGTCATCCGCGATATTTGCATACCACTCGCGGTTAGGCCTCTTCTCCTCATCGGCACCCATCTTTATGATGGCACCACCATCGTCGGTGTCTGTTACTTCATCGGGTACATCGACGAATGACTCGACCGCACCGGTATCTTCAATTTCTTCCTGTGCCATCAGTGAGAGGTCCCGTATTTCTGCGCCATGAGATCACCTACATGGGGAACAATATTTGCAAAGGCACACACGGGGCACCCGTCGTTTTCTTCGATGATCCTGTCAGGACCAAAAATCTCCAGCGCGCCCATATTGATCATGTTGCTACCTTCCCAACACGGATCTAATTCACCCTTAGCGAATTTCTGATTTAACGCGTCTGCGTCCTCAGCAATCTGGTCTTCCAGACCACGTTCCTTCAAAGCGAACATCATCTCTGCCCAGTGTCCGTCACACCACTTAATGGCACGCAGATGTTCAACTTCTTCCGGCTCAGAGCAGGTAACCTCATCCATACGGGTTTTCCTTTCTCCCAAGTCTGCGCTCTGCTATTTCGCGTGCCCGTGCTCGTTCGCGATCTTCAGTTGAGTCAACCACCGTGAAGGGACCGAAGAATTTATCCATGAGTAAACGCAACCCCTGTGTCGCAGAATCGAGCAAATCGTCTCGTTCGAGAGATCCCGGCCCGACGTATGAACACACTTGGGAGATGAGAGGATCTGCCCATGACTTGAAGTTCCCCGGAGTGATCTCTGACTCAACTGCCCATATTCTTCCTGCCGCGAACATCGGTGAAACATAATGAAGTCTCGTTAGCTTGTCTTCATTACCCGGATTGTAGCCGTGAGTCAAGATATTCTCTTCGGCGAGCTGCTGGCGCAAAGAGATGCCAGAGGCTTTCTCTTCAATTAAAATGATGTCAGGACGACGTCCTTGGTGCTTCACGCGCCTAGCTTTCGAGATGACCGCGGGCTTAATTAATGGTTCGTCGGCATCCCCATAGGTGTACCTCATTTCTTTCTTGACGCGCCGGATCAGGTTCGGGAATCCCAGCCAGTCTTCCCAACAATCCAACAACATAGCGTTAGGAATCGGAGGCTTACGTTTGCGGGGCTGCATGAAGATCCCCCACACAGAACAGGCTGTTGGGTCATTCTCCTGACGTCGCTTGTCGAAGTTCCGCTCCGTGAATGCCGGATCGAAGGACATGACAATATAAGTGAACTTCGGCAGCGGCTTGTCGGAAGGCCAAACGCGCCACTGGCTACGCTGGACGAAGCCTTCCTCTTCTGGGTCCAGTACCTCACCATAGATTTCCTGCCGACCGACGCGTGTGCCTTCGTACTTGGCAATCGAGTCGTAGAAGTACTCAGTCAGGTTCGCACGGTTTTCATAGGTAGAACCCACTATATCTATGGAACGCTTGTCTGCCTGCAACCTACGTATGAACGGAGTGGGCTTCGGTGTGCCTGTCACACAGATGCGCGGAGTGTCTCCAAGACGCAACCCGAACATGATGTTGTCCCAAGCCTCCTGAGGGTATTTCCAAGATGCAATCTCGTCACACCAGATGGCTGCATGCTGCGGTCCACGTAAACGTTCAGGAGTGTCCCCCGCAAACCCACGAATGATAGACCCGTTCTTCAGCGTGACAGAAGGTAGGGCTTGGTTCCGATCATGAATGAGTTGCGGGGGAATGACTGAATACAGGCCCGTTGGACCTTCGAAGCATGTGTAGCGAACATCATCGTGTGTGGGGGAGATACACGCGTAGAAGCTCGGAACCAACCACGCTTGCTCACCTATCCAGTTGGCACCCAAAAGAGTCTTTCCGAATCCACGACCTGACCGAATGAGCCAGATGAACTTCTCCATGGAGAGAAATTCTTCGGGGGGCAGTTGCTTCGCACGTGCCATGCGCTGCCAACAGATACGCCAACGCAGGAAGTGCAGATCCTCCTCTGAGAACATCTCCAGTACGTCGGCAGTGTCCTCGGGGAGTTGTTCTTTTATCTCGTCGTCGAGATCATCAAAGTCGAAGTCGTAGTCAAACGACGGGGGCTGATGAACCAGCCCAAAGTTCAACGAGATGACCTGACCCATGGTCAGGCGAGCTTAGCCCAAAAAGAAGGGGCTCGCTAGGAGCCCCAGAGTGGTGTGTTCTGGATTGGAGTTATTGAGTCGTCCGTTCAGCAAGGACTTTATCATAGTAGCGCTTCTTCCGCTTGAGCTTCTTCAGCGCATTGGCTGCACGTTTCAGCTTTGCATCCCAGCGCTTGATCCCAGCGTCTACTCGGGCCGCACGATCCGCGACATGGTCACGATCTTTCTTGGGATCAACGTAGGGCTCGTCGCGCAAGAACCTGCGCACGATCAGTCTGGCTCCCACACCTTCCAGTCGAACGTGATTGTTACTGTGCGCCTTACCAGTTTGGCGACGTTCGATGAAGTGACTCATGTCGTGGTTGATGTCGTGCCAGCCCTGATCAGGGTTGACAGTGAACACATAGTCTTGAAGCCATGTGCGTCGGTTTCCTGAACCGATTCGAAGTCTCCATGGGAGCTTGCCTCCCATCTCTTGTCTCCAAAACGCACGCACGAAATTCATTGCGAGGTTTGGATGAACGTTGCGCATTTGTTTTGACGTCGATCCTTCGCGCCAAACTCTCTCAACGACAAGTTCGTAGTCTCTAGCTGTCGGCATACTTCGCTCCTTGAATTACACAGGAACGTTAGTATAGCACATCTAGATTTTTATTTCAACCTCCGTTTTTCTTCCAATCCTTCGGGACGAAGTAAAAGAACTCAGTTCCGACCGTTAGCATCATTAAAGTGAACGTTGTCCAAACTCCAGTTTCAGGAAGCACAAGAAACCAGAGAATGCTGAATTCCAAAATCCAACGGATGCAATGCGCAATTCTTTTTAAGCCTTGATCTGTCATTTGTTCCTGTTAAATCTTCTCGATTGTTTGGCAATCTTAGTTGACTTTCGGCTCCTGTTTCGCTTCTTCTGGAACCACGGTTCTTCCTCGTGTTGACCGACCGTTCGGTGCTTTCCTTTTCCGTGTTTTGCCGGTTTTTGTTTTCGTCTGCTCATTTTACTTTGTGGTATCGAATGCAGCCGCCGGGTACTACAGGACGGTCAGGTTTTCCGGCGAGGCAGGCTTAGGGTTAACTGTAATTCCCACACTCTCTGTCTCAGTGGTCAGTCCGAGTATCTTCATCGCTTCGTTACTCATATCCGATTCCACGTCGTTCTGATTGTACGCAGTAGACACGAAGAACCACGTCCCCGGAATGAGCGGGAATACGATGTGCGTTGTAGCATTCGGATCTGGGATGTCATTCACATTCTCATACGGTCCTCCTTGCGTCATGTCGTAATACACCTTGAATCCCTTCGGATCGGTGTAGGGAGTTCCGTCGGTATTTTGAGTTGGCGCAGTCCACGTCAACGTCGCCGATGCATCAAGCCACTCGCACTGAAGGTTATAAGTTGCGCTGCCGGTGATGGCGGGCAGCGTTTCCGTTCCGCTCGGTGCTTTGCCTCCCGCCCAGTCGCCCGATGCTGTACACGCGTCAGCAAGCGGCGTCGTGTTCCATGTCAGCTCAGGTACGACAGACTCTACGCCAGACGTCACCTCAGCAGTGAATGTGAGGGTGTTTTGCGCGGAAACCGGCAGTGCAAATATCAACAAGAATAATGTGAGTAATCGTTTCATGTCATTTCCTCCACGAGCCTGATGATCTCGCGCATTGGTTTCAGGACCCATTTCAAATGGTCTTCACAAACGAAACGTTTGTTGACGCCGACGATAGGTGTTTTTTCGCATTCTGGGTGCGCACATTCGTCGGGAAAGGGCTTGATGCATCCGGGCAATTCATCACCGCATTCATTCACTTCGAATGCAGGCACATCAGCATCGGGGTCCGGAATGATCATCAGACCCAGCTCCTCGACTTCTTCGTTCGGGAAACGCTTCGACGGCATGCATGCAATCTAACGCCCGTGTGCTGCCGTGTCTACTTTGAAGATCTTATCGATGACTTTGGTAGTCACCCGAACCCGTGCCTCATTGAAAATGAAGCCGCGCCATTCGTGGCTCTGTCCGGGTGTTTGAGGTCGATTTAGCTCCGGCGAGTGGCCGAAGCGAGAGGAGACCATGCGCAGTTCTTCGCGCATGAATTTAGCGATCATTTGCCGGTTGACCCCTTCGGCATTCGCCCACTGGACGATGTCGTCGGGGATTTCAACGGTGAACTTCATAAGCTCCCCCCAGAGCGAAGACATGCGGAGTTTACAGGTAAGTCATGAATTTTTCAGTAACACACCGCTGCGCAAGTGCCTTGGGCTGCTCGTTCTTCACGAGCACGTCTCGGAAGTCTCCCACCGTGACAGTCCCAATGCCTTTGCGCTTTTCGAGCTTCTCGAACAGGACCATGGCTATCTCGATCTTCGATCCGTCCTTTGCCGTTTTCCCAGTCATACTCAACCGGGAATCAGCCCGCGAATGGGGGTTAGTGCGCTTAGATTTCTTTCGCGGATCAATCCAGCCGGGGTTGTACTTTTCCGCTGACTCGATGGTCACTTTGTGACCGTTGAGCGTCCGAAGCGTCGGTATTAATTTGTTGTCGGGTACATCTATCGTCAGTCTGAAACTCATTTCTCATCCTCTTGTTTCGCGCTCAATTTCGCTCCTCCATGTTGGCACGTGATAATCGAGGAACAGTTCTAGCCTTTTGATCTGTTCCTCGTGTTGATTTTCACTCAGGACAATACGCTCAACTCCGGCGAAAGAATCCTTGGTATCAGCCAGAAGACGCGCCACTTCTTTGCGCTCCAGAGATTTGAATAACACGTCGAGTTTTACGGGCATGATGTCCCCTCTTTTTTAGCTCTCTTTTGTACGTAACGTATGAATGCGCTATTAAGATCCCAGAGAGAAAAGCAGGGCTCACAGACCCAGCCGTGCATGACAGCTCCTCGCCAATAATACTGAGCTGCTTTTCGCTTAAGCTTGCCGCCGCAAGCGGGACACTTCTTCTCTAAGGACACGGATGCTCTTCCTGATGTCGAGTACAAGGCTCTCCGAATAATCCCATCTGGTTAGCTTTGTTGACTGCCATTCCGTGTCGCCAGATTCCACCGACTTGCCAGATCGTACGCCAGCCGCGGGGGAGTGCCCGCGCAACCATGTAATGAACGACCATGCTCGTGCCGATGTACATCCAGACGTCTTCTGGATCGGGATTTTGTCCGAGAAAAGCC
>Ga0209977_10001534_pt1 | contig 10149 bp, 4 predicted proteins | sample SumtaG_2_FD_183113 | JGI IMG/M metagenome (GOLD analysis project Ga0209977, IMG submission 183113) | Deep subsurface microbial communities from Indian Ocean to uncover new lineages of life (NeLLi) - Sumatra_00607 metaG (SPAdes) (version 2) | ecosystem: Environmental > Aquatic > Marine > Oceanic... | reverse complement strand
ATACAGATAAAGGGGAAACATCTCCAGATAAAGATTTACGTCTAAGATCAGATGTTGATAAGTTGGGGGGAGAGGCTTTCGAAAGGTCTGTCTCTGATACTGTTGGAGAAACAGATACAGTTGCTATTGTTTTAGGAAAAATAGTTTTTCTTGCTGATTCTATTGGCATCACTGATGCTCTCACCAATTTAAGAAATTTAGTCAAAAGTTTAACTGAATCTATAGGCATTGCCGATACTCTTTCTAGAATTGGGTCTTTCTTCCGAAGTGTAGCAAATTCCATTGGCATTACAGATACTCTTGCTGGTATAGTATTAAAAATCGTTGCTCTGGTAGATTCTATTGGCATTACAGATGTTCTTACCAAGATCGGAACTTTCTTCCGCACTAAAGCCGAATCAGTTGGAGCAACTGATGTACTCACCAAGATCGGGAGCTTCTTCCGCACTAAAGCCGAGTCAGTTGGAGCCACTGATGTTCTAACCACAATTCGGAAGCTTGTAAAAAGTTTGGCCGATCCAATTGGCATCACAGATACTATAGCAGCCAAGCTTCTAATAAAATTTGTCAATCTAGCTGATAATATCGGTATCACCGATACTGTATCTAAAATTGCTAGTTTTACAAGAACGATTACGAACTCAGTAGGCATTACAGATATTCTCACCAAGATCGGGACTTTCTTTCGCACTAAAACCGAATCGGTCGGAGCAACTGATGTTCTAACTACAATTCGAAACCTTGTAAAAAGCTTGGCAGATTCTGTTGGCATTACAGATGTTCTCACCAAGATCGGAACTTTCTTCCGCACTAAAACCGAATCGGTCGGAGCCACCGATATCATAACCACAATTTTATTGAAGGTTGTCGGCTTAGCAGATACCATTGGCATCACTGATGTCATAACCACAATTTTATTGAAGATTGTCAGTTTGGCAGATACCATCGGTATTACTGACATCATATCTAGAATTATTGATAAAGTAATTAGTATTGCCGATACTATAAGTGTGTCTGATGTGTTGTCAAAAATTGGCACTTTCATGAGAAATATAAGTAATTCAACAAGCATTACTGACACCCTTTTTACTTCTATTGTTAAAATAGTAAATTTAGTTGATTCGATAGATGTGGCTGATATCATTGCTGTCCTTGTCTTTCGTATTGTGGCTCTAGCAGATTCGGTGAATGTCACTGATATTTTATCAAGAAGTGCAACATTCTTCCGCAAGATAATTAATACAAGTAATATTGCCGATATATTAACTACAGCCCGGAAGCTCGTAAAGAGTCTGGCAGAATCCATTGGTATTACAGGTGTTATAGATACTGTTTTACTAAAAGTAGTTAATCTGGCAGATTCTATTGGCATTACAGATATCGTCACCAGGCTCAGATCTTTCTTTCGAACTAAAACCGAATCAGTAGGGGCTGTTGATGCTTTAAGCGCAGTACGTACTAGGCTGGTTTTTATTGCTGATAATATAGGCATTACAGATGTAGTTAAACGAATAGGAACTTTTGTAAGAAGATTTGTCGAGAAAATTAATATCGGTAGTATTAGTTCAATAATAGCAACATTATACGGTCCCAGAAAGGTAATAACTAATCCTTATGCTATAGCCGATCAAAATCTATTAAGATCTTTTCATAGAGAAAGTCCTGATTTTGATTTAATGAACTCTGTTAGTTCAGAATTACATAAGGTCGCGGGCGCTGATTGTCGATTATATAAATTAGATATAACACAAAGTGATAGGGATCATGATGATATATATCCTGAATTGGAATATAGAACTTATCTGCCTCCTGTAAGAATAAAAATGTATTTTGTAACACCTACGTGGACCGAAGATTTGTCGAGACTTGGCGCTAATGTGCCGAGGGAGATTGTGTTTTCCATTAATTTGCAGGAACTGATGGCCACAATTAGAGACGTTAAGGCGGTAGCAAGTAAAGCAAAAGCGGGTTTAACAATAAGATTTAATGATTCCGAATCAGTCATTGTATATTTCTATTGTGACGGCGAAAAGTTGTACTCTCATTTAAGAATGAGTGATGGTCAGGTAATACCTGATTCTAATTTTGAGCTCAACATACTGAATCAGGCTGGTACAATTGACCTGCATCACCCGGCAGTAAATACAGTTGAGAAGTTAACGGATTTTATAAATAGTTGCACTAATTATACAGCAAGTTATTCTGGTAATGGTGGGATATTGTCAAGTGAAGCAGCGGCATTTTCTGGCAGCATCGGCAATTATAACAACTGGACAGATATTAAAGATAATGATTTTATGTTGATATTTGACAGAGCAACTGGCGTATATGATAATGTTTCTGATGTAATAGAGTCAGGAGACATAATTGAAACAATTAGAAGACACGAAGCAACACGGAATGCAGTCGAAGGCGATATACCAATTCACGATCCTGTGACATTGCAACCGGTCAGAGGTAAGTTATATGAGGTAAGGTATGCAATGCCCAGATCGGAAACTTCAACAAGACATTATATAAATTATAATATAACAGCTGATAAAGTTGCAATGGATGTTTACGATAAATTGTTGGACAAATTGCCGGCCGACGAGAATTTCGCTGTCGGATCTAATAGATGGTATGCATAAATGTATGATTATGAGATAGTTGAGAATTTTAGGAAGGAGCAAACATATGAAAATTGTGAAGGTTAAAGATAAGCACGAGTATGATCTTAAGTTAAAAGAATGCAGAATAAAAATTGGTGGTAAAAGTGGAAAGTTTGTCCCCAATATCAATATGAGTAGATGGTATGATGAAGCCTGGTTAAATATGAATGCTTCTGATACAGTTGTAGTAGATGAGGTTGAAGAGTTTGATGGTGACAAGCTTGAAATAAAAGTAGGAAGTGTAAATCATAAATATTCTATTGGGATTGAAGGCTTCCTTAACTATGAAATAATATTTGAGGAAAGGCCTGGACAAGATAAAGTTGAATTTAAAATGGACTTTACTGATGGATTGAACTTTTGGTATCAACCACCTTTAACTCAACAAGAAATAGATGGAGGGTGTGAGCGGCCGGAGAATGTCGTAGGAAGTTATGCGGTTTATTGGAAGAAAAAGAATAATCAATACAAGACTGGTAAGTTTTGTCATATTTACAGACCGAGATTGTTTGATGTAGATGGAAACTGGAAATGGATAGAACTTAAATTTGAAAATAAAAAATTAACTTATATAATGGATAAAGACTGGTTAGATAATGCTGCTTATCCTGTCTATGTGAGGTAAATAATGCCAGTTTTAGGTTATGATACTGCTGGGGCTTTAAATTGGGGTAGTTCCGGTCTTAAAATGGGATGTGGTGCTGACTCAGATGAAATTGGTGGCAATATGGTTACGTTTCATATTGCAGTTCAAGCTCGAACATCACCGGCAATGGTAAAAATAGGTGTTTACAATGCTGATCAAAGTACAGGAAGTCCATTAAATAAAACACTTATAGAACAAGTTGAATTGGAAGTCGATGTAAGTGATGATGAGAGCGTAGCAGCATCGGAAGGAAATGCTTTAGAAGCATCTACAAAGTATTTTGTTGTATTTGCAATGGATAGTACTGATACAAAAGTAAAATATGATTGGGGTGAATATGGTTGGTATGGAGATAGTGTTTATGCTAATGAATTTCTTAGTCCCTGGGAAGTTGATGTTTATTTTATGGCAAGAATTCAAAGTGTTTGGGTTGATTATCAACATCCAGGTGTTTTAGGTTATGATACTCCAGGATCTTCTCAAACCGGCTCTAACACTCGTTGTTATGGAGATTCTCACATTGCTATAGGTAGCTCAGGAAATTTAACAACTTTTCACTGTGCCGTTGGGCAGGTTGATGGTACTCCAGCATATAGAGGCATAAAGCTAGCTGTTTATGATTGTCAACAATCAGATGGTGATCCAACTGGATACTCCCCTGTAGAACAGGTAGAATTTTTTGTTGAGGTGAGTGATGATGAAAGCGTAGCGGCACCAGAAGGCAATTCAATAAGTGCAAGCACTAAGTACTGGTTGGCTTTTACGCCTTATTCTAGCATTAATAGAGTTAAATATGACTCAACAGGAGGGGAGGGTCATTGGTATAACTATACGGACTATGCTAATGAATTTTTAGATCCTCGTTCGGGAACTCACAACACATGGGCTCTCTTGTTTAGTATTTGGGTTGATTATGAGGCCGGCCCATCAATATTGGGTTATGATACCCCAGGAACTTCTAATTGGGGTAGTGCTGTTCATAAAATAGGAACTCATGATGTTACAGATGCTCAAGGCGGTAACATTACCACATTTCATGTAGCTATTGCTGCTATTGCTGTAGGTGAAGCATATAGAGGAGTTAAGTTAGCTGTCTATGATAGCAAACAAGATGATCCTAATAAAGGCAATCCTGCTGGTTGTGCACTTATTGAACAAGTATTAATTGATCCGGTGATTGTTAGTGATGACAATAGTATTGCAGCTCCCGAAGGTAATCTTTTAGCAGCAGATACAAGATATTGGCTTGGTCATATATGTGAAGATGCGGCCAATAAAATTAAATATGATACTGGAGATACATACGATAGTTACTATAAATCGGGTATGACATATCCTCCGGAGTTTGTTGATACATTTCAAAGCCCTATTTCTGCAAATACGGCTCGATTAATTAGCGTATGGGTTGATTATGGAGAAGCAGGAGGAGAAGAATTTATAAGATCAATTTCTAACACTATAGGCATAACTGATGTTTTATCAAAATCAGCAACTTTTATAAAAAGCATAGCTGATATAATTAATGGTTCCGATACATTAAATCGTTCGGCAACATTCCCAAGAATTATTACCGACGATATCAGTATTACAAGTATAGTTAGCAAGGTAGGAACTTTTGTAAGAACTATTGCCGACAACATTGGCATTACAGATGTAATTAGTAGGGTAAGAACCTTTATAAGAGCTATCGTCGATAGCGTTGGCGTTACAGATGTAATTAGTAGAGTAGGAACTTTTGTAAGAGCTATTGCTGACGATATTGATATTACAAGTGTAATTAGTAGAGTAGGAACTTTTATAAGAAGTATTGCCGACCAAATTAGCATCGGCAGTATTAGTTCAACAATAGCAACTTTATATAGACCAAGAGTCAAAATAACCAATCCTTATGATATAGCCGATCGAAATCTGTTAAGAACTTTCCACAGAGAGAGCCCCGATTTTGACTTAATGAACTCGGTCAATGCTGAACTACATAAAGTCGCAGCTAGTTATTGCAGACTATATAAATTAGATATAATACAAAGCACAAAAGATAATGACGACATATATCCCGAATTGGAATATAGAACTTATCTGCCTCCTGTAAGAATAAAAATGTATTTTGTTACACCTACCTGGACCGAGGCTTTGTCGAGGCTTGGCATTAATATGCCAGAGGAAATTGTGTTTTCTGCCAATTTACAGGATTTAATAGAAAGAATTAGAGAGATCAAAGCAATTGCGAGCAAAGCCAAAGCGGGGCTAAAGATAAGGTATGAGTGGACTAATAATAATGACGAACCGACTATCGTATATTTCTATTGTGATGAAGATAAGTTATACTCGCATTTGAGGATGGATGATGGTCAGGTAATACCAGATTCTAATTTTGAGCTTAACATACTGAATCAGGCTGGCACAATTGACCTGCATCACCCGGCAGTAAATACAGTTGAGAAGTTAACGGATTTTATAAATAATCGTACTAACTATATTGCAAGTTATTCTGGTAACGGTAGTATTTTATCAAGCAAGGCGGTGGCATTTTCTGGCAGTATAGGCAATTATAACAATTGGATAAATATTAAAGATAATGAGTTTATGTTGATATTTGACAGGGCTACCGGTGTATATGATAATGTTAGTGATGTAGTAGAATCAGGGGATATAATTGAAACTTTTAGGAGACACGCAGATACGCGTAACGCGGTTGAGCGTAATATACCCATTCACGATCCTGTTACATTGCAGCCAGTAAGAGGTAAGTTATATGAAGTGCAATTTGCAATGCCTACCTCAATAACTTCAACAAGGCATTATGTAAATTATAATATAACGGCTGACAAAATAGCAATGGATGTTTATGATAAGCTGTTAGACAAATTGCCCGCTGATGAAAACTTTGTTGTGGGTTCAGATAGGTGGTATGCGTAAAAAGATATTTATAAAATGATAAAATTTAATGATCGTCCAAAACCAAGATATGTTAGAAGAGGTCAATGTAACAGGTGTGGGTGGTGTTGTTTACAAGAGGAACCTCCCTGTCCAAATTTAAAAAAAGAAAATGATAGGTATACTTGTATTGTGTTTAATAACTCAGATAAAAGACATATTCGATGTAGTTTGTATCCAGATGGACCACCTATTTTACATAAAGAATGTAGTTATTACTTCTTAGATACTTGGGAAAATAATAAGATTGTGAAAAGGAAATTATAGTGGCTGTAATTATAAGTGGAAAAAATTATGTTCAAATAAGTGGTTGTGAATCAATATCCGATGGTGGCACTTGGACTACTTTAGATGCTCAAGATTCAGTTAACTTTAAAGAGGGTTTGTATTCTCTTTGTGGTACGATGAAGGCCAATGGAATTAATACTGCTTCATTTACACCTACTTCGTCTGTTGATATGTCTGGTACGAAACATTTAAGAATGTGGTTTTTAGATTCTGCCGCAGGATTATTGGACAATATAGCTAATGGTGGTATTCAATTAGGAATTACAGATGGTGCAAATACAGGTTATTGGAATTTGGGTGGTAAAGACACTTATGAAGGTGGATGGTTAAATCTTGTTATAGATGTATCTAAGGCTGTTGATGTTGGGACTAAACCAACCAATATGAACGCTATAACCGTAATTTATTTACGAATAACACAAACAGCGGCAGGAAAAAACTTTGATAATGTATGGGGTGATAATTTATGTCTCTGTGACGGTCTAATTGCTTACGGTGATGATGGTGGAGGTTATTTGGATTTCGAAGATATTTATAGTGGGGATAATGATCCTACTTTGGGAATTGGTATTGTTAGGAAAATAGGTGGTCAATATTTTGGAGTTGGTAGTATTGAAATAGGAGATGGTTCTGGAACAGCAGGATGTAAATTTCAAGCAAAATCTCAGGTATTTATTTTTGAAGATAGATTTGTAAATAGTAATTTATATGGATTTAATATAGTAGATAATGGTACAGGAGTAACAGAGTTTATATTAGGAAATAAGGTTGGAACGGCAGGCATTCAAGGATGTGTAATTCGTACAGCATCAGAGGCTCAATCTGCTAAATTCTATATCGATGGATTTACAGATACAGATGTTGATAATTTTAAACTTTATGGTTCTACATTTTTTGATGCTGGTATAATTACATTCGCGAAAGCATCCGCTACTACTGAAATATTAGGTTGCAGTTTTGAATCTTGTTTACAGGTAGTACCAAAAGACGCAAATACAGATGATTGTTTCTTTATTAATACATCAGATGTAGATGCGGCAATATTATGGAATGAAACTATTGATCTTGTTGGATGTAGTTTTATTGGTAATACTACTGGAGCAGGAATTGAAATGCCAAGTGATGTTGGCACACCATATTCATATGATGGATTATTGTTTTCAGGTAATACCTATGATGTTCTTAACTCTTCAGGTTCTGCAATAACAATAAATAAGAGTAATGATTCTGATCCATCAACTTATGAAGGAAGTGCTGTAACATTTGTAGGTTCAGTAACAGTGACTGTTATTGTGGTTGATAAAGATAATAATGTATTAGCTAATATGTCGGTTGCACTTTATACATCAGATGATGATACAGAAATAATAAATAAAGATTCTAATGCTTCAGGTGAAGCGATTGAATCTTATGCGGGTTCAACTCCTCGTGATATTTATTGGAGAGTAAGAGAATCTCCAGTAGCGGGGAATAGATATCTTGCAAATTCAGGAATAGGAACAATAGAATCAACTGGATTTAGTGTAACAGTGACAATGATACCAGAACCACTAGCATAAGAGAAACAAAATAAGAGGAGGGTGATAGTATGGCAGATTCAACGGTTTTATCGGGGCGTTGGTCAATTAATTATAAAGCTAGCAATAGGGAGCAGCGAATATGGTGGTCAGGGGGCGCAGCCGCAGCAGATACACTGAAAGCTTTGTATCTGGCACTAGCAGATTTATTTCATAGTGGTACTCAAATGGATGATGGCTCCCCAATGAGTGCTGATACTCCGACCGAATATAATATAGGAATTATTGATGCTGGAGCTGTTGATCCTTGGTTTATTGATAAAACATCTATAGAACATCTGACAGGTGGTGCTTTAAAGACCACTTCTTGGAAAAGAGTTACAGATACAAATACCGGAATCATTAAAGTTATGTGCACAAATACAAATATCGTTGCGGCTGATATTGGTCTTGATATTTCTGGGGCAACAACAGGTAATGGAACTCTGTTACATATTTTAGATACTGGAGGCGTAGATACTGAGTTGTGGATTCGACCTGATTCGTCTGCAGCAGCTAATGATTTTACTACTGACACACAAGTAATTACTTGTAACGCTCATACGGCGGCTCAAGCAGGAGCTGTAAGTGAAACAGGTGAGATGCTATGGGCAAACGTGTATAATACTGGGATCGCTTCACTTTCTGTTGGTACACATCAGTATGCTTATCAGGGAGTGAAAAGTGGTGATACTGCTCCCGATGCAAGGATAGAGAAGTATGAGACTTCCGGTGAAGATTGGTGGGGAGATGGTACTTTTGATGTATTAACTTTGGTAGCAGATCAAGCCTCAGATTTAGCAACAAGATCAGAATTTATTGATGAAGGATATATAAGTTTCTTTGCTCGACAATATAGTGAAACATATTCTTTCTATATTGTAGATTTGTTTGCTGGTGGCCGTAACCCCATTCCTATGGAAACAGGCAATGACTTGAATAACTCAACTGGGCATAAAAGAGTAACAACAGGTACTCATACAGGGTCTTTTGTAGTTGGAGAAGAATTTAATGATGATGCGGTTGGAGATGAAAGAGGAATAATTACAGCAGTAGTAGATAATACATCAATAGATTACTATCCAATAGGTGATCCACAGAATGCTTTTGAGGGTGATGAACCAGTAACAGGCGAAACATCAGGAGCAACTTGTACGTTAAGTGGTGGCCCATCTAATATAGGCCCAGCGGCGCTATCGGGATTATCAGTTGGTTATGGAACGGATAATACTCATGATGTAGACAATGATGGAACTAATGAATATTATTCAATCGACATTGATGTTTCAGATGAAACTTTGGTCGATTCTTATGAGTGGGCGAAATATACTATGAGGAATGGAAATCAGGGAACTGGTGATACTGATGCTATAGAAGCAGAGCAGTTTATGGGAATCGATTATATTATTGATCCTTATAATGTGCTCACAGGCTCTTTGGCTAATGGTGACGTTGTAACTCAGACAACTTCTGGAGCCACTGGAACTATAGTGGCACATCATACCACGCCGAAAATTCTTACACTCAGAAATTGTCGAGGAACGTTTGATGCTACGAATAATATAGAGAAAGATGGTGGTAATTATGTGACAATGGGTGGTGCTGGCGCTGTAAGAACCGTTACACCTATTAAAGCTTGTCCTTGGGGTGTATTTGCTGGGGGAACTTGGTTTCTTGGCCAAGGTATTGTACTATCAAATCGCAAGGCTGCAGATGCCAACAGTTATCAAGTTGTAGATGATGAAGGAAATCTTAATAAAGAACCAACTCAGGTTACTGTTTATATTGGTGATACAAGAATAAAAGATTGGATAAGTTTGCTTCGTCTTACTGCTGGTGTCGTTGAAAAAGACTACTATGATCTTGACACTCAAGCAAGTGTGGCGGCTACTGCAATTTCTGTCGATCCCGCTATTAGAAGTGGGACAACTGGAGATGATGTTGGAGAACCTTCTGCTGGTAGATTGGCAATTATTACTTCTGGTGTAGAATATGTTTATAGATATACATCTTTCACCGGAGATGACTTCACATTATTTGCTATTGCTCAAAAGACTTGTGATGCTGGTGGTAC
>Ga0209977_10001533_pt1 | contig 10150 bp, 13 predicted proteins | sample SumtaG_2_FD_183113 | JGI IMG/M metagenome (GOLD analysis project Ga0209977, IMG submission 183113) | Deep subsurface microbial communities from Indian Ocean to uncover new lineages of life (NeLLi) - Sumatra_00607 metaG (SPAdes) (version 2) | ecosystem: Environmental > Aquatic > Marine > Oceanic... | reverse complement strand
AGCCGAGGCGCCCGTTGGGGACCGTGACGGGTCGTCCAATGGCGCCCCCTGAACGCGCGCCCAACTCGCCGCCACCTCCTGTCCCGGCGTGGCTGGCGTGGCTCGTCGTTCTCGCCGGGCTGGTGGGGCCGTTCCTGGTTGGGGCTTTTGGTAGTTGAGCTCGCCGAGAAGACAGGCGCGTAAAGACCAAATCCCGATAGCACCTACTCGGCGTCCCCTACTTTGCGACTTAGCGGCATTTAGGTAGGCCCAAATGGGCACAAATAGGATTAGGCTGCTACAATCTGTGCATGGAAGACGTGCGCAAGGCAGAGGCACGCTACGACGCAGAGCGAGGGCTCTGGGTGGTGGTGGAGTGTCCCTTTTGCGGTCGTCGTGATCGTCACCAGCACGGCGCTGGGGATGATCCCCAGGCCATGCTCGGCCACCGGCTCGCCCACTGCGGGGCCTACCCGGGCGGGACCTACGAACTCGTGGACGCCGGCGACCCCTACGTGCCGCTCCCGAAGACTGTCTCGGACGTCCTCCTGGTCCCCCAGATCCGCGCTGCCGCTCGGGAGTCTGGGTTCAGCTACCGGGCGTGGCGGCGCGACTACGGCAACCGGACGACGCCCCTTACGGCTGAGGAGGTCGCCTGGCGCGGTGACAACCTCGAGCTCGCCGCCGGCTGGTAGCGCCCAGGGTTTCTGATGGCGAGGCCCGGTGGTAGGGTGCCCGCATGTACGCAATCGTCGACGCCGACGGCAACGTGGAGAGCCTGGTCAAGGGTACCGTGGAACAAGCCGTCTCCGTCGCCGAGAGCGAGGGCATCCCGGTAGTGCCCGCGGAGAGCCTCGATCGCGTCCCCACGAGCGGTGGCGACGCGATCGACCTGGCCTGTGACCTAGTTGAGAACCCGGACCGGGTCAACGCCGACTACGCCTGGGAGCGCCTGAACTACCTCCAGATCGACCACGTTACCGTACTGAAGATGAGCCTCGAGGAGGCTCACTCCAAACTTCTCCCGTTTTTTCCCCGTCTCCTCGCCCCCCAGGTGAACACCTACCCGATCACCCCGCGCATCGCCGAGGCTCTGGCCTCCCTTTCCGGGGGCGATCGACTGGAGAAGCGAAGCCGGATGTACCTGCCCCGGTTCCGCGAGAGGGGCTGGGTCGAGGGCGAGAAGCTTACCGATCGAGGGCTCGAGGTCGCATCGAGGGCGGCGGCCGAGGACTTCGACGGCTACAGCGATGTGCACGAGGCACCTGTCTTCCGCGAGGAGGTCGCGGCCGCCGGTGAGTACGCCCGTATCTACCGGACGCCCGATGGAATGGTCGACGCCATCCTGGGGCAGAACTACAAGACAGGGAAGGAGTTTCCGTTCGCCCCGGTGGAAGTCAAAGGGCTTTCGCTACTTCCCGCCTCGCTGTGGGCGGTGACTGAAGGGCGCCAGGTCGGCCTGCAGCGCCGGGTCCGGGGCGGACTGCCTGTGTGGACCCGCGGGGCGAACATCAACACCTGCATCGGCGCCAGCGCCGAGTGCATCAAGAGTTGCCTCGTGTGGAGCGGTCGCAACGTGGCGAACCCCTACAACATGATGCTCAAGCAGGCCCGCACGACGGCGCTGATGATGGAGCCCGATGCGTTCGGCCGCATCCTCTTCGAGGCCTGCAAGCGTCACCTGGGCACCGGCCGACGCGAGCGCATCCCGATGGTGCGGCTCAACGTCTACTCAGACATCCCCTGGGAACTCGTGTACCCCGCGCTCTTCTCGGAACTCCCCGAGCTTCAGTTCTACGACTACACGAAGGTCCCCGACCGACGGCCGCCTTCGAACTACGACCTGACCTTCTCCTACTCCGGCCGTAACGAGAAGCGGCTGGTCCGCGAGCTCGGCTCCCGCCGCAAGGTCGCCGTGGTCTTCCTGGACACCGAGAAGTGGCGGGATGGAAAGGCCGAGGCCTACAGCCCTCGCGCTGCAGGACTGCCGGACACCTTCCTGGGCCATGAGGTCGTTGACGGCGACATTAGCGACGTGCGACCGATGGACGCCGAGCTCGCCGAGGGACCGCCGCCCTACGTGGTCGGGCTGAAGTGGAAGCCCCCCAAAGGCTCGAAGGAGGGTGGCGTCTACCTGCATGGTGGCGGTGCCGGAGTCGACCCTCGAGAGCTTCGCTTCGCGGTACCCGTCCACCAGGTCGACGGTCGGCTGGTAGCGGCCATCGTTCCCCGCAATGAGCCTGACGTGGGTACCGAAGAACCCGACCCTGATGAGGCGACCCTCGTGCCTGCGTCTGAGCTCCAGGCCGAAGGCGTCGTCGCGTCCAACCCCGCGAACCCCCGACCGAAGCGAGGATCGCCCCTGAGTGACAAACTCAAGCGGAGGCTGATGCGATGAGTGCCGTCGAGAACCCGAAAGTGGATCTGTCGGACCCCCTCGCCCTCGTCGTCGGGCAAGGTCCGGTCCTCCCGAGCAAGCTGCTGGGCTTCCCCGACGCTGGCACGCCGGCCGATCGGGTGCGCGTTCTGGTCCTCGATCCACGGATGGTCGACCGGCGCTACGTCCCGCTCGAGACAGTCCGGGGGTTCATCGAGGCGGGCCTCCACGTCGGAGGCGAGCCCCGTTGGGAAGTTGGCTATGCGGCGGCGTGCCCTGGGTACGGCCCGATCACCTACGAAGCGCTGATGGAGATGGCGCGCCGCAGCGGCGACTCGCCGTGGGTTCAACCGAGCTCGGTGCAGGTCTCGACGCAGGCCGAGCGTGTGTGGCAGCGATTCCGTCGGCGCCCGGACGTATCCTCGAGGCCGTGCAACGGTTCCAATGGTGGCACCCTGGGTTGCGTCTTCCAACTCCGGCGCCCGATGCGAGGGTACGAAGAGGCGCTCGATCGGGGTCGCCGCCTCACCGAGAAGATCGCTCGAGCTCAGAAAAAGCCTCGCGCGCAGGTCCACCAGGAACTGCTGCGCCTGGGACCCTGGTTTTTCGACGCAGCCTATCGCCGTGGGTACGGAAACGTCTGCCGCGAGGCCGGTGAGCCCGAACCTGTCCTTCAACGCCTCAAGCGCGTCCTGATGAGGTAGGCTTTCGGCATGGACGTCTACGACCAACGCGCGGCGGAGGCCGCAGCGAACGGCGCTTCCCCGGAAGCACAGAACGCGGGAGCTCGGGTTGCACGCAGGTTCAAGATTGATGGTCTGTCAGACCCGGCCTACATCGCCAATGTCGTCGAAGCCGAGCTTGGGCGGTCGAGGGATGCCGACAAGGATCCCTCGCAGACTCAGTCAGACCGCGAGTTTCTCGCGTGGCTCCGAGAGGAAGAGAACCGAAGACATCTTGGAGGTCGTGGGAAGGTCCCAGTGGGCCAGATTCGTGGACTGACCGCGGAGGATGCCGTGCAGGCGACCGGCTTCGAGCTCCCGGCCAAGGTGGGCCCGCATGAAGCGCGAGCAGCCCGGACCGCGGCGATCCGCCTGCTTGTCAGCTACAGCACGGTCCTGCGCGCGATCCCCACCGGAGACGACACCGGGGAGGACTTCAACGAGGCCGAACGTCTCGGCGACCTGGTCGAGGAGATCGCGGCGGCTTTTGCTGGACCGTCCGGCCAGGTGCGCGCCGCCCTACAGAAGATCCAGACCTACCGGCGCAAGGCTGGTCTCCCCAAGCTCGATACGCGGGACTGGACCGAAGAGGACATTCTGACCGAGGCCGGGCGCCTCAAGTCCGAGGGCCGCGTGAGCAACCCGGCGCTCAAGCGTAAGCTGATGAGGTAGCGATGGCCCAGAGCGCAGACGAGTTCGTAGCCCGCGCGATGGCAGTGGAGACCCCGCTGGCTCGCGCCCTTGATGGGCTCGGTGAACGCGAACGCGTGTTCCTTCGGGAGACAGACCCGGACGGGGTAGACGTGTACCTGCAGTGCATCGAGGCCATGCAGGTGGCTCGCGAGTTCCAGGTCGAGTCCGAGAAGCGCTTCCCGCGGCTAGCGGCCCGGCGTCAGATTCACCGTCGCGTAGAGCATCCCGAAGCTGAACGCGACCAGCGCGATGCTGACTAGGGCTTTTTGGGTTGTCATAGGCGTGGGGCCGCGTTCCATGCCGGCATCGTACTACATGCGCAAACTGGGGTAGACTCGGCGCGCCTCTCCTGCCGGCCGAGGCCTCAAAACGATGCCCAAAATCTGTCTCTCCATGATCGTCAAGAACGAGGAGCGGGTCATCCGCCGCTGCCTCGAGGCTGTCCTCCCCTACATAGACTCCTGGGCCATCGTCGACACGGGCTCGACCGACGCGACCATGGACATCATTCGCGACGTCCTCGCCGGCGTCGACGGGGTCCTGCTCGAGCGAGAGTGGGTCGACAACTTCGGCGTGAGCCGCACTCAGGCCCTTGAGGCCGCGCGGGGGTCGGGCTGCGACTACGCGCTGGTGCAGGATGCCGACGACGTTTTCGGTGCGGTCGAGGGCTTCGAGTGGCCCGAGGACATGGGGGACGGCGGGATGATCCCGCACTTCCTGGGGGACATGGAATACTGGCGCACGCAGCTGCTCAAGCTCGAGCGCGCGTGGGAGTACCGCGGGGTGGTCCATGAGTTTCCGGTGATCCCCGGCGAGCCCGAGCGCATCGTGAAGGTCCACGGACCCTCGGTCACGATCACGCGTGACGGCGCGCGCAGTCGGGCGTCGCTCGAGGAAAAGTACGGGCACGACGCGGAGCTTCTCCGTCGTGCCCTCGAGGAGAACCCTGGCGACACCCGGAGCGCCTTCTACTTCGCCCAGTCCCTACGTGACGCGGGGCGCCTGGTTGAGGCTCAGAAGGCGTATCGCCACCGAGCTCGCATGGGCGGCTTCCCGGAAGAAGTCTGGGTCTCAATGTTCCAGGTCGCGCTCATCGAGCAGCAGCTGGGGCGCCTCGACTGGGAGCTCATCGCCGAGCTCTTGGTGCAGGCCTACGAATTCCGCCCCGAGCGAATCGAACCCCTGGTCGCTCTCGCCGAGGGCTACCGTCGCCAGGGCAAGTACGCTAAGGCCTTCATCTACGCGGCAGCCGCGGTCACCAGCCCAGGGTGTCAGGACATGCTTTTTGTCGACCGGGCCGCGCATACCTGGCGCAAGTTCGACGAACTCTCCATGGCAGCCCAGGCTCTGGGGCATACTGAGGTCGCCCTGACGACGGGGGGGTATGCTCTCGCTATGGCCCCCGAGTCCCAGGCTAAACGCCTCCGCCTCAATCTCTCCTTCGCCCCCCAGGGCCCCGGCGGCTACCTTCAGGCGCACGGTCTTCGTCCGGGAGACATCAGCCGGTGGCTCCCGCTCATCCAAGAACTGCGCGAGGCCTACAAAGACGTCACTCTCCCAGGCCAGCCGGCATCTGACCAAGTGCTTGCTCTCGCCTGCGCGACCCTGGCTTCGCAGGTCAAGCAGCTGTGGGATAAGCGCCCGGTCCGGGTGCTCGATATGGGCAGCGGCCTGAGCAGCGCGGTGCTCCGTCGCTGTGCTGCCGAGCTCGGCGCTATCGTGGAGATTCTCTCGGTGGACGACTCGGCCGAATGGCTCGAGAAGACGCGCCAGTTCCTGGCCGCTCAGGGCCTCGACGCAAAGGGCACAGCCGAGTGGGCCGAGGTGCGCGACAAGCTGGGGCACCACGACCTGGTCCTCTTCGATCTCGGCAACATCCCGACCCGAGAGGCAGAGATGGCCTACGCACTGCGGCTGGGTTCGACGGTGATCCTTGACGACATGCACCGCCGCGAGCTCCAAAGCGCGGCCCGTCAAGCCTTGTCTCAGTACGAAACGAGTTGGGCGCTCTTCGACCTCACCCCGATTACACACGACTCGTTCAAGCGCTTCGCCTGGGCCGTCGTGCTCCACCCCGAGGCCAAGGCCGAGGCGCCCTCAACCGTCGCCCCCGCGGCGGCCGAGTAGTACACTGGGGCACGGTGATCGAGCTTCTCCCGCTGCCCTACGCCCTTGATGCCCTCGAGCCCCACCTGAGCTCCGAGACACTGGACGCGCACTACAACGGGCACAACAAGAACTACGTCGACACGGTCAACCGCCTTGTCGCGCGGGTGCCGGCGATGAAGTCGCTGACCCTCCAACAGATCATCGCGGGCGCGCGCCAGACCGGCTGGCCCACCTTGTTGCACGCGGCGTCTCAGGTGGCGAACCACGCTTTCTACTTCGCGTGCATGAGCCCCCAGGGCGGCGGCGAGCCGGCCGACCCGCTGTTCGCCGCGGAGCTCAGGAACCGCTTTGGGTCCTACCAGGGCTTCGTTGAGAAGTGGGTCGCGGCCTCCCGGTCAGTCTTCGGCTCAGGTTGGGTGTGGCTCGTGCGCCTTTCGGATGGCCTGCACATCTTCACGACGAGCGACGCCGAGTTCCCGACGGCCGGCAAGCTCTTGCTGGTCATGGATGTCTGGGAGCATGCCTACTACCTCGACTACACCTACGAACGAGGCAACTACGCTCGGGTGTTCCTCGAGCACCTGGTCGATTGGAACGTCGCCACCCGGACCTGAGATGCGGTCGCCCTCGACGCCAGCCGCGAGCGCGAACGCCTTCGCCCCCAAGTCGGTCCTTGAGGGCGTCGTGCTCTTCGTGGTCATGCTCCTGGTCTGGTCGATCCAGGACGCGCTCGACTTCTGGCGACCCTACCGACGCAAGAGCGAGTAGCCCAGCGCGACGCCTCCGGCAGCGAGGGCCACCTTCGCCCACGTGGGGACCTGGTCCTGCTTCCGAGCTCGAGCCGCCTCGGCGTACTGGACAGTCACCCCAGCTTCGTAGACGGCCTGGTCTCGGTACCCGGCGCGGGCGAGAACGGCGTTGCCCTGGTTTAGGAGCTCGCAGCCGCTGGCGACGAGGGCTGCCATCGGGACCACGTCGCTGTCGGAGGTCCACAGGGGGTTGGACTGCTGAGCCGCCGCCGTAGCGGTGGCGATGTAGCTTTGGAGCGCGTTGGTGAAGGCGGGGTCCCCGAGGAGGCTGTAGGCCTCGAGACGGCCGTAGAGCGTCGTCATGGCGTGCACCTGCAGCTGCAGGCGCTCCTGCCACGCATCGAAGTCCTTTTGGGTGCAGACGTCCACCGGGCCCTCGGTGGGGCACGGCTCCGCGACGGTCGCGCCCGTGCGGTTGGCTGCGTAGCTGCAGTCGAGCTTATGGACGGCGCGGCCTCGGCTGACCGCCAGGTAGGCCAGGGTGCCCACACCGGCTACGCCGAGGAGGATGGCCTTGTCGCGCTCGTTCACCACCCGATGCTACCCCAGCGCGCCAGGGGCGCGCCAGCGACCGACTTCCCAGGGGACATCCCCTGAGAAAAGCGAAGCCCTGGTGTCATGTTTGGGGGGGTGCGCCTGATAGGTTGGGATCGTGGATCGGAAAACAGCCCACTATGAGCACCGTCGCGCGCATCCCACACAGGCCCGTCGCCTCCGGGACGAAAGCCACGAGTTCCTACGGCTGAGTTCGCGCGATGTCGAAGAGCTCCTGACCGAAATGCGCAGTACGTCTACGGGCGTCGCCCAGACGGTGGCCTCGCAGATCGCTCGGACTCGCTACGGATACTAGCCAGCGTCGTCTTCAGGCCGGCCAGGATCTGCGCCAAGCGCCCTTCGCCCTCGGTTGAGCTAGCGATGCCAGCAAGCTCCTCGAGGACGTGGTCGATCTCCTCCGAGTCGGCCATTTCCTCGGCCTGTGCGAGGGTCAGTCCCTCGTCCCAGTCGTTGAGCCAGTAGTCGATGGAGGCTTGACGGTCGAACATGGGCCCACCGTAGGCCACGGTCCTGATCCCAGGCGGATCACGCGAAGTTTTCGTACTGAGGCTCTGGGATGCGCCAACGCTTCCACCAGGGAATCGCCTTCCAGACGTTCCGGGCGTTGTAGTACCGGACGGTCTGGTCGACCTGGCGCTGGCTCATCGCGCCGAGGGTGTAGCGGGGCCGGAGGGTGAGCATGTGGAGAGCGTGGTCGATGAACTCCTCGGGGACCTCCGAGAGGTCATAGGAGGCGTGCACGGTGCCCACCACGCGGCCCTCACAGACGATGCGCACGCTGTCGCGGACGGTGGCCCGGTGCGTCTTAGAGTCGTAGTGGAGGGGTTCGTCAGCCATGCAGGTAGAACTCTCGAAGGGGCCCGGCATTCCGGGCTAGATGGCGCTCCGCTCTGATTCATGTAGGGCACAAGAAACCCTCAGTGAGAGGTAAACAACCCCGGCCGAGGATCTCCCCCGGCACCACAACGCGGAGCGCCACCACGATCCTGTGCCCGAAGCAGGCCTTCGTCAACAGTCCATCGGACGCACCCACTGGACGGTTCCGGACTCGAGCTCCACCACCTCGCCTTGGTGCTCGGCCCAGTGGACCTCCGGGTCGTCGCCGGAGTGGTTGTCGCGGAGCTCGTCGAGGATGGCCTGCTTGGCGAGCTCGGGGTCGTCGGAGAGGACGACTAGGAGATGGTTGCCGAAGCGGCAGCGGGCGAGGTGCATCAGGCCTTGACCTCCCGAAGCGCCGGCACGTAGGGGAGCGACTCATCGGCTGGGCTGACATGTGGCTCGATCCAGCGCACCTGGATGGCGAGCCACTCGTTGGCCTTCTTGATAGGCAGTCCGCGCTGGGCGAGACGCGTCAGCGTCGCAGCGTCGAGCGGCTGAACGGTGAAGACCTGGTAGCCGAGACCCTCGAGCTTCTGTCGGTCCGAGTGGGCCAAGGGAAGGTCGCCGCGGCGGACCCGGCAGCGCTCATGGCCCCGGACGTCGTGGCGGAAGGTACGCGGGTAGCCAAGCACAGCGGATTCGGCGGCCTTCTTGATGACCCGCGAGCGGACCCGGATGCGATAATAGGGAGGCGGGACCAGCTTCTTGCCAGTGAGGCCCAGGAGTTTGCGGTCTCTCTTCATGCGCCGTCGCAGCCCGGGGACATCCGTTTCCATGATGAAGGTTCGTTGCTGGTTGATGTACTCAACGACGAGGGGAGGAATGTCGCTGTAAATGACGTATTCCTCGTGCCAGCCTTTGGCCGCGGTGTGAGAGAGATACACATTCACCTCATTTTCCGCATTGCGGATGAAGGACCACAGTTCCCCTCGTTCGGTGACCAGGTGCCCGAACACATCGCCGTGAGGCTCGTTCAAGTGGCGCTCGACCTTCTCGTCCACTGACAGGTCGTCGCCCCATGAGGCCCAGTTCCCAGACTGATCGAACTGCGTCCCGAGACATCCATTGTAACCAAACCACATCGAACCAAAGGGGAACTCTACGGGCCAAGGAGGGTTCTCTACCGCGGGGACATCAGCCTCTCCGGGAGGGCTCTCGTCCTGGCCCTCAATATGGGCCAGCTGCGTATCGATCCAGGGATCGAGGAGAGTCCGCCCGGGATCGACACTGAGTTGGGACTCCATCCACGCATCGAGGAGCGGGTGTGCCAAGTTGGCGTCGACCGAGAAGATCCGGGCATCGCGAAGAGCGAGCCATGCGTGGCGGCTACCAGGTCGGTCAGGACCCGATACGCTCTTGGCCCGGAGAGTCTCGAGCGCAAGCAAGTAACCCTCGATGGCGTACTCGGATTTCGAAAACGCAGGGGGGCGCCGCTGGCTGGGCGAGAGAGGTGCGCTCACATCTGGGATGGTGAACTCCGAAACGGTAGGCACCGCGCGGAGTCGTTCACGTTCTGCGAGAACGGAGTGCTCGAGTCTCGCGCCGTCGCCAAGATGGGGGAGCAGGGCCAGTTCCTGCCACCGGTCGATGCGCTTCTGGTCGCGGGCCTCAACGAGGTCGCCGAGTTCGAGGGTCTCACCCGTCTCGGGGTCCTCGACCGTAGACGAGACCGAAGTGACAACCGAGTTGCTCTCCATCGAGACGACGTCGACCGTGTCGCCGCGGAGCTCGATTTTGTAGTTGGTCTGAATGCGGTTGTCGCTCATGCCTTGTCCCTCGCGTCGTAGACGAGGCCCTGGACCATCCGCTCGAGCTTCATCCAGCGGCGCTTGTCGTACTCATCGCTCTCTTTGGCCTGACCCCAGCAGTGGTGGAACTCGACCCAGACCTCGAGCTTCGGGGGTGGGTTGGCCCCACACTCGCAGGGGAACCCGTCGCAGTGGCGATTGTGCTGGCGCATCCAGCGAGCCCACCCCTTGTCGAAGTCAGAGAGGTAGATGGTGTGCGCAGCCCCGCGAGCGAGAGGT
>Ga0209977_10001532_pt1 | contig 10155 bp, 9 predicted proteins | sample SumtaG_2_FD_183113 | JGI IMG/M metagenome (GOLD analysis project Ga0209977, IMG submission 183113) | Deep subsurface microbial communities from Indian Ocean to uncover new lineages of life (NeLLi) - Sumatra_00607 metaG (SPAdes) (version 2) | ecosystem: Environmental > Aquatic > Marine > Oceanic... | reverse complement strand
TCTTTCTAGTTATGATCACGCTTATTTCCAAATTATTAGAAACTATACATAAACGTACTGGGATTCCGGGTTTGTGATCCAATATGCAATTTGACCGTGAAAATGTTTATTAAAAAAATAAGTCTTCGGTAATAGTTTCTGTATATTTAAATAGCTTCTCTCTCGGAAATTTTATTGTTTGGTTTTGAATAATCTTCTTAAATAAGAGTTCAAATTTATCAACAAAATTTTTTAGTATTACTTTTGGAAAGTTTAAGTCTTCTTTCATATATAATACTCCAGACATAATTTCACCAGAATATATCATAACTATTTGATTTGGTTTCTTTATAATTGAAACATCTTTATTATTTCCCGTTCCGATTAATTCTTTAAGCATTTCATTAACAATAGAAATTGCTGCTGAAATTAAATTTTCGCTAATTAATTCTTTTTTCTTCTTAAAAATTTTATGATATAAACAGATTCCAGCTTTATCTATCAAAAATAATGCCTCAGTTTTTTCTTTCCAACCAAATTCAGAAAAGTCAGTTAATGTGAAAAAGAAATAAGATAGCGTTAATAAAGAAATCAATTGCAAAATATCGCCTATCATTTGGCTTTCAAGTCCGAAGAGAGTATTCAATAAATCCGTAGTAAGACCATATCCAATAACCAATAGTGCAATTGCGACGAAAAAAAACAGCCCCCTATACATTAATTTTTTACTAAATTTTATTAAAAAATTTATAAAAAAAAGCACAAATACAGACATATATCCATACATTATCGATTGAGTATATCTAATATCAACAAAAAATAAAACAGAAAAAAATAACACAAAAATTAACATTATAATTGTAAAGAAGTATTTTTTATATAGAAAAACATTATATTTTTCAATAAAAAAATATCAACTTTTAAAAATAAATGAAGCAAAGTAATTAATTAACAAATTCAATTAAAAAAAAATAAAAATAAAAAAGAAGTAAATTAAAATGAGTAAAGAAAAATTTTGGTTCAAATCTTATGATTCTCATGTTTCACCATCCCTAACCTATCCAACAGAAGATCTTGGAACTGTATTAACTGCTGCGATGAAGAAATATTCAGAAAATGTAGGTTTTTATTTCATGGAGCGCACATTCCTTTTTAAGGAGATATTAGAATATTCTCAGAAATTCGCAACATTTTTACAAAAGAATGGTTTGGAAAAAGGTGATATAGTAGCAATTTGTCTTCCAAATTGTCCTCAATACCTATTTTCAGCTTATGGAACATATATAGCTGGAGGCACCGTTTCTGGTTGTTCTCCCCTCTTAAGTCCTAACGAATTAGCATATCAATTGGAAGATTGTGGCGCAAAATTTGTAATTACCATGGATATCGTTTACGAAAAAGTCTTTTCGCAATTTCTAGATAATTTACCGAAACTTAAGGTTATTGTTCCTACGAATATTTCTGAATTTATGGGCTTCCCTGGAATTAAGGTGCTTTTGGGTAAATTAATTGGCAAGATACCAAAAGGAAAAATGAAACCATGGCCAAACAAAACAGTAGTCCCTTTTTTAGACGCTGTAGACACTGATATTGATATAAAAAAAGTGGATATCGATCCAAAAAAGGATTTAGCATTATTACAATATACTGGAGGTACTACTGGACTTCCTAAAGGGACGGAAATTGTTCACTCAAACTTAGTATCAAACTTACATCAATTCGATACATGGCTCAATAGAGAGAAAGGAAAAGAAATTCTTATTTCAGGATTCCCATTCTTTCACATAGCTGGATTTTTAATAGGATTATTTTTAAATTATATAGGAGGCGCGCAAATTTTAATTGCAAATCCAAGAGATACCGATCATATAATTGATGAAATGATCGACAAGAAACCCACTAGCTTTGGAAACGTCCCAACTCTGTTTTTAATGATTCAAAATAATCCAAAATCGCATGAAATTCCAGCAGAAGTATTAGATAACATTTCGTTGTATGTAAGTGGTGCTGCCCCTTTTCCTCCAGAAGCAATAAGAGAATTTGAAAAACAATTCCATACGGAGAATAAGTTTGTTGAATTGTATGGAATGACCGAAACAGCAGTTGTTGTTACTGCAAATCCCATTTATGGAGAAAAGAAGATTGGAACTGTAGGTTTACCCTTCCCTGATACAGACATTAAACTTATTGATGTAGAAACTGGCAAAGAAATGGGAATTGGGGAGCCTGGTGAGATATTAATCAAAGGTCCACAAGTAGTTAAGCAATATCATAATAAACCTGAAGCAACAGCAAAAACATTTGATAAAGATGGGTACGTACATACTGGTGATGTAGGCGTTTTTGACGAAGATGGATACTTAAAAATCGTTGATCGTACTAAAGATATGTTAATTGTTAGTGGTTTTAAAGTGTATAGCGTTCACGTCGAAGAAATAATGACTAAACATCCTGATATTGCATTACTCGCAATTATCGGTGTTCCAAACCCAGATAGGCCTGGAGCTGAAATTGTTAAGGCAGTTATTCAATTAAAAGAGGGTATTGCTGAAACTGAAGAGGTTAAAGAAAGTATAAAGCAGTTCGCAGAGAAAAATCTTTCTAAATACGAGGTTCCAAAGATTTGGGAGTTCCGCGAAGAACTTCCATTGACAATGGTAGGAAAAATATTGAAAAAAGCGCTTCGAGAAGAAGGAAAATCTGAATAATACGATTTAACAGAAAAAGCTAAAATAATCTTTTTTTTTTATTATTTACTAACTAGCTTAAAATATAAATAGACGAAAATTTATTATAAATCAATAACAAAAAGACTCTAGAACTAAAAATGAAAATAGAAGATTTTGAAGACATTCTGTATGAGAAGGAAGAAAACGGTATTTGTACAATCACGATAAATAGACCAGAAAGAAGAAACGCAGTGTCTTACGTGTCTTTTTTAGAAATTTATGCAGTTTTAGAAGATATGGAAAAAGATGATAGTGCTAAAGTCCTTATAATTACTGGAAACCCAGAAGGAAACGCATTTTCTTCTGGAGGTTATTTCGAACCTAAATTCTTTGAAAAAGTCCAAAAAGAGATTAGAGCAGAGATAGATTTGATGGACATTGCCCAAAAGAAATTATGTATGGCACTTTGGAAATTCTCTAAACCTGTTATTGCCGCGATAAACGGATTGGCTATAGGTGGTGCTATTACAATGCCTTTATCGGGGGCTGATCTAATTTATATGGCCGAAGATGCGTGGTTAGGGTTTTATTTTTCCAAAAGAGCAATAATCCCTGAGTTTGGTTCCACTTTTATGTTACCATTTTTAGTTGGTTTTCAAAAAGCAAATGAGATTTGTTATTTTGGCGATAAAATTACCGCTCAAAAGGCTTATGAACTTGGACTTGTAAATAAGGTCTTACCTAACGAAGAATTAATACCTTATGCTAGAGAACAGGCACTTAGATTGATACCGCCTAAGGGACCATATTTGTCAATTAAGTTAATGAAAAAAACCATGCACGCTTACTTTATTGATATCTTAGATAAAACATTGGATCTAGAAAATAAAGGATTAAAGAAAGTATTTAGAACAAAAGATTTCAAGGAATCGATGAATTCATTAAAGGAAAAAAGAGATCCCGTTTTTATTGGGCGTTAATTCAAGTATTATCTTTTTATTATAAAAACATATCTTTAAAAATTATTTAAACGAATATTTTTTTATGAATAACAATAATTATGATGATAGCAGAGTAATTTCTAAATACCCCGTTATAGTAATTGGAGCTGGACTTGGCGGACTTGGTGCTGCATGTCAACTTGTTCTCAGAGGAGAAAAAGTATTATTACTTGAGAAACACAATGTCCCTGGAGGATTTGCTACTTCTTTTGTTAGAGGGCGGTTTGAATTTGAGGGTGCATTGCACGAGTTAAGTGATATTGGAACGAAAAATAATAGAGGCAGTCTTTATCGATTCTTGGAAAAATTAGGTATAGTTCCAAATAAACTAGAATTTATTCAAGTTCCCGAGTTTTATCGAAGCGTGTTTAGCGATGGTTACGATGTAACAATTCCACTTGGGATGGAAGAGTATACTAACAAATTAATTGAATTATTTCCTTCTGAAAAACTAGGGATCGAAGAATTTATGGAAATGTGCAAAGCTGTTTTGGCCGGTATTCTATTTATTGCTTCTAAAGGTGGAAAATTTTCACCACAAGACATGCTTAAAGAACACCCATGGATTCCTCGAATTTCGGGCCTTACATTATCAGAATTATACATGAAATTTTTTAAAGATGAGAAATTGATGGCTGTAATCTCTCAACTATGGGGATACATTGGATTACCACCAAGCAGAACAAATGCTTATACTTATATTGCGATGCTCATATTTTATTTAAATTGGGGCGCTGCTTTTCCAATAGGAAGATCACATTCTTTAACAACTTCATTGGTACAAGCATTTGAAGAACTCGGTGGTGAAATAAGATATAACGCGTTGGTTGATCGTATTCTTGTGGAAGATGGTAAAGTTAGCGGAGTAAAACTCCTTAACGGAAGCGTTTATCTTTGTAAAGCAGTTATTTCTAATGTTAATCCAATATGTACAACCATGAAAATGCTTCCTCAAGATGTAGTACCAGATAGTTATAAGAAAATGATTTATGCTCCAGAAATTGGTCCATCTGGTTTTTCTGTTTACATTGGATTAAATGCATCATATAAAGATTTAGGATTTACGGCCCATGAAACTTTTATTAACGATTTATACGACGCAAATAAAGCGTTCGAGAATTTCAGAAAATTGGAATCGCCAAAATACATGGTCGCTGCATGTTATAATCACATTTACGAAGATATTTCACCTCCAGGAACAACTCAATTAGTTTTAACTACTTTACAGATGGGTAAACTTTGGCAAAGCATCGCACCTGATCAATATTTCCACTTAAAGGATAAGATCGCGGATGGGATGGTGTCATTGATCGAAAACACTATTTGTCCTGAAATACGCGATTATATCGAAGTAGCTGTAGCCGCAACTCCTTTGACGTATTACCGTTATTCTAAAAACATAGAGGGTGCTATCTATGGAACTACTCAAGATGTTACAAATGGGCCTTTACTTCGATTAAAAAGTAGAGGTGCAATTCCTGGTTTATATCAAGTAGGTGCGTGGACTAATTTTGGTGGTGGATTTTCCACTACTCTCTTAAGTGGGAGGATAGGCGCAGGGCTATATTTAGGGGATAAAATTAAAGGGAGGATCTAAAAAAATGGAAAAGGAAATAATGGAAGATGTAAAAAAGTATCAGAAAGCTGAAAAGTTAAAAAAACGGCGTGTTGAAGTCGAACCTCTACCATGGTATTACGACGGTTTGGAAAATTTATCCAATAGAATTCATCCCGAAAAGCAATCTCTACTAGTTACTGATATTGAACTTCTTTCACGCGATACTAAACTGTTTAGATTTATTTCTGCGAAACCTGATAAGCCTTTAGCGCCCTTTCGTGCGGGACAATATGTAGGCCTTACTGTAGAAATTAATGGAGTTCGAACCTCGCGACCGTATTCTCTTGTATCCTCACCTAATCAACTCTCCTACTACGAATTAGGCGTTAGAAAGAAAGAAGGTGGTTTTGTTAGCCCTTTTCTTTTTGAAAATGTAAAAATTGGTGACATTTTTGAAGTAACTGAGCCCCTAGGAAATCTCTACTACAATCCCATTTTTCATGGCAAAGATTTGGTATTTATTGCTGGTGGGTGTGGTATTACACCTTTTATGTCAATGCTAAGAGATATCTCCGAGAAAGGACTTCCCTTAAATATTTGGTTAATATTCGGAAGTTTAACTGAGAAAGATATCTTGTTTCGAGGTGAATTAGAAGATATCCAAAAAAGAAGGTCAAATATCAAAATCAAATATATCCTCTCTGAACCAACTCCAGAATGGAAAGGAGAATGTGGATTTATCTCAAAGGATAAGATATTAAGCGAAATTGTATCAATTGAAAACAAGTACTTTTACATTGTTGGCAATCGTGCTATGTACCAATTCGTAGATGAAGAATTAAAAGCTCTTGGAATTCCTAAGCATCGAATATATTACGAGGCATTCGGAGTTCCTGACGACATCACTCGAGTTATGGGGTGGCCTCGAGAAATTGATGCCTCTAAGAAAATTCAAATTACAGTAGAATTTAGACGCCATGCTTCGAAAGAAAAAATAGTAATTGAAGGATCATGTATAGAACCGCTTTTAAATAGTCTAGAACGATCAAAAGAATTGAGAGTCGAAATCGCTAGTGGATGTCGCTCAGGCGAATGTGCTTTCTGTCGAACAAGAATGATTGCGGGCAAAGTTTTTGTCCCACCAGAGGTGACTATACGGGAGGTTGATAAGGATTTAAGCTATATACATCCATGTATATCTTACCCAATTACAGATATCCATTTAGACCTAACTTTAACTTAATTTTTTTATTATATATATTCAATGATTTTAATATCACTAAATCTGCAATTAATGCAATGAATAATTGTTCATTACGATTCTATAAATATAGATCAATATTTCGTTCTTAAATAAGGTAAATATTTATTGAAGTGTATTATTGAACCATATCTAATCCTTTCATCGGTTTTCGAGATCGCTAGGAACTCGTTTGAAGATTATGGTTAAATCAAGTTTAAAAAGATGCAAACAATATTATAAAACATTACTATAAATATTGAAAGAAAAATGTAAAATTGCTCGAAGCGAGTGAAAATGACGCCATTTTGTCCTGAGTGTGGATCTGTAATTGAAGAAAATTGGAATAGTTGTCCGGAGTGTGGATTAAATCTTAATGGTCAAAAATTAGATGAAAAATCTCAACAATCAGATGAAAATTCTCAATATACTCTATTACCCCCGAAAACCTCTCAACCTCCAACATACACATACAAAGCGAAATCTTTCCAAATGCCACGTTCTAATGGAATTGGTACTATATCAGTGGTATTAGCGATAATAGGATGCTTCTGTTTTGGTTACGTCTTCGGACCTATTGCTATGATTCTAGGCGGTATTGGGATAAGGATGGATGACCGCCCAAGCATGGCTATAGCGGGGTTAGTAATCGGGATTTTTGCTTTATGCTGTGGTATTATTTCTTTGATTTTCTCTATTCCGTTTTTAATAAATTTTTTTTAATTAAGCTTAATATTTTTGAATATTGATTTTTATAGTATCCAATTGGTGTCTTCTTAATACAGAATTGAAGAATAAACGATAAGGAAAAAAATCATTAAAAAAAATAAATAAAAATTTATGAATTTTACTTCCAACGCCATTTGGGTTTTGTTTTTTGGAGCCTAGCTAAAGCTCCGCTTACAGTATCTTTTGTTTGGAGTAATTGAGAACTGATAAGAGTTTCTAATTCTAATCCAAATGCTACATCCTTACCATAACAATCATCAATTAATTTTTTAGCTAAACCAACACCTAATGGACCACTTTCAATGAGTTCATCAGTATACATCTTAATTATCGAGTCTAATTCATCTGGTGTTTTTACTACTCTGTTCACCACTCTTAAACGGTAAGCTTCATTCCCATCAAATTCTCTCCCAGTTAAAATGATATCTTTCGCACTTTGAATGCCAGCTAATCTAGTTAACCTTATTGTGCCTCCTACATCTGGGTTTATTGACATCTTAGTTTCTAGCAGGCTAAAGATCGCAGAATCTCGACAAAACCGGAAATCACAAGCTAAAGCTAATTCAAACGCCATTCCGAAGCAGTAGCCGTTAATTTTAGCTATTACGGGTTTCTCCATTTTTTCAATTTTTGTAAAAACAGGTTGTAGTCTAGTATTCATAAAATATCTAAAATTTCGAGGGATTTTTAAATCTGGAATGACTCCTTCAGGATCTTTTTCTTGTCCAGTTAAAAAATTTAAATCAATACCAGAACTAAAAATATCCTCACCACCTGTTATTATGACAACTCTAGTGTTAGTGCGTTCAATGCGATCTAGTGCTTTTTCAAATGCTACTAACATCTCATAATTTATCGCATTTCTTTTAGCTAATCGGTTAAGCTTAATCGTAGTTATCGTTTTGTCTTCGTTTTCCTCTACTAAAATAATATTACTATCCATTTTTTATCACTTTTAAAATTCAATTCATTAACTAATTAATATTATAATAATAATAGAAATAAAAAAAAGTTATAAATAAATTATCTTATATTGGATTAAAATATTCTATATCCAATATTCTTTTTCGTGGTGCCTCTTTAAACACAGCCTCTACTCTCATACCTATTTTCAGTTGTTTTGGATCGCTTTCTTTTATTATGTGCACAAAATCTGTATCTGCACCATCGAGCGTGATAATTCCATAGGCAAAAGGTGGCTCTAAGGGTAACACTGGTGTCGAGTGTGTGATAACAGTAAATCCTTTAACGGTTCCTTGGTTTCCGACTTCGATCCATTCTTCCATTTTTTCAAAACATTCGAAACAAATCATTTTGGGAGGAACGTAAACTTTTTTGCACTTTGGGCATTTTACACCGAAAATCTTATTGTTTTTTCCAATTTCGGTAATAAATTTTTCAACATAAGCTCCAGCAGTGTGCTTATAAGGAACTTTAATTCTACCTCTAAATACTTTTTTCTCAATTTCTTGGCTCATTTTTTATACCTCCTCTTTAATAACTTTATAATACATAATGTCTCCTATGTTACCTTCTCTTTCTTCTTTAAAAACGGCCTCAACGCGTTGTCCAACTTTCATCTTGGTGTAATCTGTTTCGTTAATAAAATGCATTGTATAAGTATCAGCGCCATCCAATTTGAATAGTGCATAACCATATGGAAAGGGTCGCATACCCCCAGTGTTAGGATCAGTGAACGGATAATTAACTACCGTGAAACCCGCCAAAGTACCTTTAGGGGATAATTCAACCATATCTTCGATAGTCATTTCAACCATGCAATCGGCACAAACTGCTCTTGGTGGAAAATTGACCTTACCACATTTTGAGCATTTACTTCCCATTATCTTTTTATTTTCCTTGAGTTCCTCGAAAAATTTAACTGCAAGTTTGCCAATTGAATATCTATATGGTAAGTTAGTCTTCCATTTAATTTCAAAAACTTTTTCTTGACCTTTTTTTTTACTCATATTATCACCTCAAAGGTTCTTTTCCTAATATTAGAATTTCAGTCCAAAGACTTCCGCCAAATCCCATTGCGAGAGCTTTTTCTACATCGGGTACTTGTCTTTTTTCACCTCGCCCCATAACTTGAATTGCAGCTTCAGCTACTCGCACTAATGCTGTAGCTCCAATAGGATTTGTGCTTAAGACGCCCCCTGAGGGGTTGACAGGAAAGTCTCCACTCATTAATGTTATTCCTTCGTCTAATAATTTTCCGCCTTCACCAGGTTTGCAAAACCCTAACGCTTCGGTCCATGAAAGTTCGCTCCAAGATGTCGGTTCATAGATTTCTGCTACATCTAAATCTTTTACAGGATTTTTAATGCCTGCTTTTTTATAAGCTTTCTTAGACGCAAGTGTAGCAGTAGGGAGATCGAACATTGCTTCATCAGTACCAAAAGTGTAATAGTGGGTAGTTTCTACCGCGTGGAACCACGCGGGGTTATCGGTTATCTTTTTAGTTTCTTCCTCGTTAGCGTAAATGAGAGCACAAGCCCCTTCGCTTTGAGGGCAGACATCGTGTAGTCTTAAAGGGTACGATATCATTTGAGAACTCATAACGTAATCAATGGTAATATTTGGCATCTGTAAATGTGCAAATGGATTATTTGCCGCATTACTTCTATTTTTTACCGTAACTTTTGCTGCTTGTTCTGCTGTTATTCCATATTTGGCAGAATACATACCTGCCATAAGGGCTAGTGGACCGAGAGCACCAGCTAAAGATGGTCTTTCCCATACCGGATCAAATGCTGTTATTATACCAGTAGTAGCTCCACCTTCTTTTAATTTTTCCCAACCAACAACTAAAACCTTGTTATAAATTCCTGAGGCAACATTGTGATAACCACATATAGCTAAGGAACTACCCGTTGTGCCACCTGTTGCAACCTTAACTACAGGTTTTAAATATCCAGGAGCTCCTTCAATTCCACAGAATAATTCAGAGAAATTAATTCCTTCAAAATGGTCCAT
>Ga0209977_10001531_pt1 | contig 10156 bp, 9 predicted proteins | sample SumtaG_2_FD_183113 | JGI IMG/M metagenome (GOLD analysis project Ga0209977, IMG submission 183113) | Deep subsurface microbial communities from Indian Ocean to uncover new lineages of life (NeLLi) - Sumatra_00607 metaG (SPAdes) (version 2) | ecosystem: Environmental > Aquatic > Marine > Oceanic... | reverse complement strand
AATAGTTCCTTGATAATATCGATTTATTGGAATTCTACTCGGAAAAAATACTCCTGAATTTCTTGAAGTAATTGCGCCTGGAGGTAATATAAATTCTGTAAATATGTTATTATCCATTTCAAGGATCCCTAAAAATTCTTTTGGATGATGTGCCCGACATAACGCTAAAAACCCAACTAATAAATCCCTTTTTATTTTGACCGTATTTGATTGTAGATCCTCTAAAATAAAAATAATTTCATTAATCACATCTAAAATAGACTTAGTCTTAATTATTTTCCAATTTTTTAAAGAAGTAATATCATTATTTAATTTTTTATAAACTGTCCCAGATTGGTTAATAAGCTTAACTTTTGGTTTTTTAGGATATTTAGAATAGTCAATTTCTAAGATAATCCCCTTAATTAATCCAATTTTAATATAAGAAATTTTACTTTCAATAGTTTCAGCGTTAGGAAAATGTTCTATAATATTTTGATATTGTATCTCAATTTCTTTAATCATTATGTAAATATAACTACGATTTTAAAAGAATGTTTTCTATTTTGGAAATTAGAATAACATTCTTTCAATCTTAGTAGAAAGATTATAGAAAAGAAGAATTTTTAACTCAACTGATTTTAACTATATTTCTTGCATCCATGCTCTAAAGTTAGAAAATTTAATATCAAATTCTTTTAACTTAGTTTCGATAAATAATAAGAATTTTTCAGGGATGATAAATGATCCTCGTCCTAATTTTATTCCCTGAAATTCTTTCACTAACCCTCTTTTTTGATATCTATATATTTTTTCTGAATATTTCTTGCTAGTTTTGTATCCATATAGTATTCGTTTTAGTTTCATTTTATCAGAATTATTTAATGCTCTTAGATTCAAAGTAATAATTTGATATGGTTTAAGGTCTAAAACTTTGATTAATTCTTTATAGAAATTAGAATTTCCATATAATAATTGTCCTTCTGCTAAAATATTTTCAAGGAAAATCGTATCCCAGTTATTAATATCTTCCGGAAAAATGAAAATGCATTGAACGGAGCGATTTAATTCCTTTTCTAAGCTTAAAAAATAATTAAAAATGGTGCCTTCCAAATTTTTAGAAGTACTTCGCTTAAATATTACACAAATATCAATATCACTCTCTTCAATAAATTTTCCAGAAGCTAAAGACCCAAATAATATAATATTTTCAATCTCTTCATATTTGGAGAGATTAAGGTCTATAAAAGTCTTAATATTATTAATTATCTCCTCCAATTTTGAAGTACTCCTTAAATTTTTTATCTGGCTTTCTTCAAGTTTCATATTAAAATTACTCGGTTAGTATCTTATTGCATATTTCTTCTAATTTATAATATTTTTCCTTCAATTCATTAAAATCTTTATCCGTCCAACTAAACCCATAAGTGAATTTTGGTCGAATTTTATTTTCAATATCTTGAAATAATCGCCATACGTTTTCCGTTTCTTTTTCAAAGATTTGGGGATTATTTTCTAAGATTATCCTTACTTTTTGATGTTTGTTGATATGTATCCGATATTTTGATGCACAGCTTTCAATTAAATGATATATCGAAAGAAAGTATAATTCCGCTCTAGAGGGTAATGAAAGATCCTCATTTTCAGCATCTATTTTAAAATTCAAATACAATTTTTTATGATTTTCAAATTTGCTCATGCTTCCTAAATAACTCCTTTTTCGTAATATAATAATGCGAAAGTACTTAAAAATTTTTACATGATTTTAGAAATAGCTAATATTTTTTCATTAATAGTTGAAAGAAGATAAATCAAAATCAAATAAATGTTAAATTTCTTCCTAAGAATTGAATTCAATTTGATAAAAACTTAAGGAAATTAATTTATTTGAGCAAGAAAAAGATCCGCAATAGTAAGCCATTTATGTTTTGTTTCAGGATCAATAGAGCTGTTCTCTGTTAATTTCTTCCCTTTTTTAAGATTATTAAGAGCTAAGTCGAAATTTTTAAGCTCTTTATAACAGATACCTAGTTTAATATAAGTTTGATGAAAATACCACTCTTTACTAGCTAATTCTATAGCTTTTAAGAATTTTTGTATCCCTTCTTCATACCGTTCAAAATACATTAAAATTTCTCCATACGTATCATGATACATTGCATTATCAGGAGCGTTATCTACAAGATCCTGGATAATGTTGAGAGCTTCTTCTCTTTTATCCAAATATTGGAGCCAATAAGCTTTATAATTAATAAGATCATTATTTTGAGGATACTTTTCAATCAATTCATTTATTATGTCTAAACCGGCTTTTACTTCTTGCATCCTTCTAAGAACAGATGCTTTTTTCATTTTAATATCAAGTTCACTCTCAGGGAATATTACCAGCATATCGTCTAATAAATTCAATACATCATCGAATTGATTATAATAAACTAAAATTCTTATCTTTGAATAGTATAAGTCAAGATTCTCTGGATTTGATTCAATCTTAATATCAATTTTTTTAATTTCTTCTTTATAATCATCTTGTAAATCTTCGATACTTCTTGATTGAAATATATCTATCATATCCTGCCAAATTATACCTTCTAATTTATCAAAAGTCTCTTTAAATTCAACTTTTGCTTCAATTTTATAAGCTAAATAGTTAATGTATTCCGGCAAAAAAATCTGTAAGGATTCTTTTAAATCAATAGGAAACAGTATCTTACAAATATCTTCTAATATATCATTTATGGTGCTACTTATATCAAATGTTCTTGAAAACAACTTATTTAGATATGTAAATTTAGTGATATGATCTTCTGTGATAGCTCGGAGTATTATTTCTAATCTTTCATTCTCCTGAAAATAATAATGCATATCTGGTTTTATGATGATTTTAAAGAATTTAATGGGAAAAATTTGATTCTCGATAATTTCATCAATATAATAATCCACTTTAGATTCTTTAATTCCATAAGTGTTCGAGAACTCCTCTACGGAAACATAATTAGGATATTGACCAGGGTGATTAATTGAGATAAAAAGTAGGATTTTGTCAAAATCTTCCTCATTTGTTAGCATTGCTTCAACTCGGGTATAATCCAATTTCAGCAAATTGTTGAGTAACCTAAACTGTATGTCTTTATTTTCAATGTTATATTTATTAAAAAATTTGATAGTTTTTATTGTAATCTCTTCAATTCTCTTACTTTCTTCCTCTAAAATTGATTGTTTATCTAAATCATATTCTTGTAATATCCTAGAATATTCTATTTTACCTGAACGGGTAATTCTATATTTCTTTTCCTCTTTTTCTATAAAGCCTTTATCGAGTAATAAGTTTATATTCTTAGACAAGGATGATTGATTGATAGAAAGAGGTTCTGCTAGGAAATCGGCCCATTTGCAATAAACATTGTTATAAACCATCCAAAGAATCCAATGATCGTAATTTCTTCTTCTTTTAATTATAGCAGGGGGATAACTTAGAGTTTTTTTTTTTTCTTTAGCTTGTGATAATTCAAGATATCTCTTTCTGCCGTCTGAAGTAATTTTATAGTGCCCTCTTGAAATATTCTCAGCGTATCCTTTCCCCTTTAATAATGATAGATATTTTGAGAGAGTAGATAGCCGAAGTTCAAGCGGTTTTTGAGTAAAATTAGACCACTCACATTCTTTATTATTATATAACATCCAAAGAATGATATGCTCAAAATTTTTTTTCTCCAATGCTGGAGGATTATATATCTCCTTAGGAGGGAAATTTATTTGACTCATGATATTTTCTTCGAAAGTCCTTATCTTTAGGTATATATTGTTCATAATACTATATAAATTTCGCTAGCTTCTTTTATTATTCGAACTTCGCGTGAAGTTCATGGGATAAAACTAAATATAGTATCCAATCTAAATTATAATTATAAACAAAACTAAAAAAAAGGTAAAAAAAATGAAAAAAAGTAAAGATGATAATTCGATGGGAAATTTTCTTTTAAATCCAAAGAAATTTAAATTTGGATTAAAAGATCTTTAAATAATACTCAATTTTTTTTTTTAATTTTTTATTTCTTAATTTTAATCAAGATTCTATTTTAATTTGATAGAACTATAAATTGACCTTATTTCAAATCTGAGTAGATATAAAACATTTTTTTTTTATTGTTTCAGCTAAAATTTTATATTACAAAAAATCTAATCTACTATTAAATATATTATGAAAATTTGTTTTCTACAAATAATTAAATGACCGCTACTCAAAAATTTCGTTTTAAAATATCAATTATTGGTGACGGGCAAGTAGGTAAAACTTCATTGATTAAAAAGTACACCAAGGGTGGTTTTGAGAAAGATTATGTCAAGACTATAGGGGCCCAATTCTCTAAGTTTGAAAAAGAAATAGAAGGAGATGAGATTAGATTGATATTCTGGGATATAGCTGGCCAGGATGATTTTATTTTTCTACGACCTTCATTTTATAAAGAAAGTGGAGCAGCAATTATTGTATATAGCCTTGAAGAAAATGAGCTAGGTAAACGGAGTTTTGAGCACATTAATAATTGGCATGAGAATATTAAAAAATTCTGTGGTGAAATACCAATAATTTTATTTGCTAATAAGGTAGATCTAGTTGAGGAAGATAATCTAGATAATTCTGAAATTCAAAAAAAGGTAGAAAAGCTAGGTTTTCTAGGATATTACTTGACCTCAGCAAAAACAGGGCATGGTGTTCATGACGCTTTTAATATTCTTATTAATGAATTGTACTATAAAGCCAAGACTTTACCATGAGCATTATAGGATTAATATCGGATTGTCTTTAAAATTCCGCTTCTATTTGCTCAATCTCTGCTAGATAAAGATTTGCTATTGCTAGCCATTTTCTTTTTGTATCAAGATCACAAAAACATTTGTTTGTAAATTCTTGACCTTTACTTAGATAATCAATTGCTAAATCATAATTTTCAAGTTCCTTATAACATATTCCTAACTTTATATAAGTCTGGTTAATATACCACTCATCACTAGCTAATTCTATTGTTTTTAAGAATTCAATAATGGCCTTTTCATACCCCTCGAAGTTCATTAAAATTTCTCCATATGTGTCATGATATATTCCCAACTCGGGATTTTTTTCTATAGCCTTCTCGATGGACGCTAAAACCTTTTCTTTTTCATCTAAATATTGTAACCAATAGATTTTATTAAGATTAAGACTATTATCTTCGGGATATTTTTCGATTAATTCATTGATTATCTCTAAACCTGCTTCAATATTTTTCATTTCTTTAAGAATATACGCTTTTTTAATTTTAAGATTCCTTTCCCCTTCAGGAAAATCTTCTAGTAATTTATCTAAAATATCTATTATTTCGTCGAACTGGTCAAAATAAATCAAAATTCTAATTTTAGTATTATACAAATCTAGTGTTTTAGGGTTTAACTTAATAGCGTTATCAATCGATTCTAGAGCGTCTTCATAATTAGTCAATTCTAGTAAGATTTGGCTTTTTAACTGATAATATCTTGCTTTATTGGTTTTATTTGATTCTAAATTAATAGCTTTCTCTATATAACTTATCCCATTTTCATTATCTGCTTTTTCTGTATCGAATGTATAAATACTATTATAACCAAGTACTAGTCCCTTTAAAACAAGAGACATAGGTAGGTTAGGATATATTTCTATTGCTTTATTTGTCATATTTAGAGCATTTTCAATATCTCCTAGAGTCATGTATGAAAAAGCCAACAGAAAAAGATAGGGAGCATATATTTCATCTTCTTGATTGATAAGAGATAAATCTACTTCACCCCTTAAGAAATCTATTGATTCTTTATTCCGATTTAAATGACAAAGAATAATTCCTTTAACAATAATGAGATCTAAATTCTTTATCTTCGATTTGGAATTTGTAAAAATTTTCCCCAATTCTTCCAATCTTAAAGCTTTATCATATTCTTTTGATTTTAAATAATCTTGAATCTTTAAATTTAATTCTTCTGGTTTAAACCAAAAAGCTAAGTATGGTTGTAGTACTTCTAATATTGAAGTATTTAAATAATAATTCATTTCGCTTTCACTGATAAATTGATATTGAGATGTTTTATAAATATCTGATTGCAATATTTCTGAAATGTTCTGCCAAATAATTCCTTCTAATTTATCAGAAACACCAGCTAACTTCTTTTCTTTCTCAATTTTATATGCTAAATAATTGATATATTCAGGCAGAAATTTTCTTAATGAGTTCTTTAATCCTTGGTCGAATATATTTTGGCAAGCTTCCTCCAAAATAGCATTTACGGTAGAACTCATATTTAGAGGGAGAATTAAATCTGATGAGCCCTCAAAAAGCTTATTTAAATAGGTAAACTTTGTAATATGCTCCTCTGTAATAATCCTAAGCATCATCTCTACTTTTTCATCTGATTGAAAATAATAAAATTTATCTGGGAGCACCTTTAATTTAAAAAATCTTATTGGAAAAATTTGGTTTTCTACTATCTCATCAATATAATAATCAAGAGTAGTTTTTTTAATTCCATATTTTTGAGAGAATTCTTCAGGAGACATATACTTGGGATAATCAATTGGATGGTTAATCGAAAGAAAAAGTAAGATTCTATGAAAATCCTCTTCATCCCTTAATACAGGTTTAATTTTTTCATAATCTAACCTCAAGACACTATTAAGGAATCGAAATTGAATCTCTCTCCTACTGATTTTAAAACTTTCAAAAAAATTTAGTGTTTTTTGTGTTAACTCGGTTATTCGTTTACTTTCTTCTTCCAATATCGACTGTCTGTCTAAATCATAATAAGTTAGCATTTTAGAATACTCTGATTTACCCAATCGAGTAATTCTATATTCTTTATCTGATTTTATTACAAATGTTTTTTCCATTAATTTATTCATATTCTTTGATAGGGAGGATTGATTAATAGAGAGTGGATCTTCAAGGAAATCACCCCATTTGCAATAATTATTATTATAGACCATCCATAGGATTGTGTGATCGTAATTCCTTTTTTCAAGAATTACCTTTGGAGGATAACTTAATTTCCTTCCACCCTTCTTGGATTGACCTAATTCGTAGTATCTTTCTCTCCCTTTAGATGTAATACGATACTGATTGAATTCACTTTTCAAAATATGCCCATCGCTCTTAAGTCTATTCAAATAAATAGAAAGTGTTGATCGATTCACTTTTTCTTTTAAATCTGACCAAGAGCATACTTCATTATTGCTCAATATCCAAAGAATAATATACTCATAATTGGGTTTGCCAATTAAAGGATTTAAAATCTCGTCAGGGGGATAATTACAAGATGTATCCAAAATTCATTCAATTACCAATATGTAATATGTTTATAATTAATATATTGAAGGGGTTTATTTATACCTTTTTAATTCAAACTCAAATTAGAGTTCAAAAATTCTGGATGAAAATGAATGTAAATATGTGAAGAAATAAATATTATCTAAAAAAGATCTAAGATTCCATTCAGAGTTTACGATATTAAACTATATATTAAACCTTGCTCTAATTATTCTTAATAATAAAAAACAAAAAAGTGAAAAAAAAAATGACCCAAACTTATCAAATATTGAATAGTCATGAAGTTGAAGAACCTGAAGTTCAAACACTCATAGAAAGTGAAATGGATGAATTACTCGGAGATTTAAATCCAAGATATTTTGAGGAAGCATCCCCTTTTAAAGAGGCGATAGAAAGAGTTTATACTTCAGATATTAATATAGGTTCTAAATTCAATTTCTTTAGTGTTTTTTAGAAGTGTTTAATAATTTTTTTAATCTTACTTTTTACGTAATATACTATTTTTAATTTCAACTTTGATTTATTCATTTATGCTATTATTATCTTTTTTTTCAGGTTTAATCTTATTTTCGCAATTTCACTAATTCATATAAAAATTTTCTGTTTTTGAAATCCTTAAAAGCGAATTATTTTATCATTTATGCGACTATGAAGAATTTTTCCTCAAGAACTCACTTAAGTAACTATCAATATGCTATAAAAATTATTGAAGATTGTAAGGAAAATTGGCTTCAAGATCAATTTCCGAATATTGATCAATTATTATATGATTATGATTTAATAGATGTCACTGGAAAAATCCAAGATTTTAAGTCTTATTATCAGTTTAAAGATGCTCTCGATCATTTAACCAACTATAAGTTCATCAGGATCTTAATAGATTCTAGAACAGTTCCTCGAATTTATAAGGGGAACAGAAATATTCCAAACACTTTTACTTACGAAGAATATTGGTCAAGAAATTTTTAAAACCTGATGAGCTGAGTCTTTACGAATTTTTAAACTATTCTAAACTCTATAACTTCTTCTTAGGGATGAACTTATATTAAACAGAGACACATTTTAAGAAAAGATGAGGAGAGTCTAAAACAAGTCTTAAACTCCATTTGAACTTCGCAATGTTAAACTATAAATTAAACCTTGCTCTAACTAAACTTATGAAAAGAAATATGAGTATGAAAAATAATTTACAATATTTTAGAAATATGAATTGAGAGGTGGTGGAATAAATGGTTCAAGTATTAGTTAAGAGAAAGGAATTTGAGGAACCTTTTGAAATAGAAGAAGTAATTATTTTAGAAGAGCTCCCTGCTATTGAGGAAGATTATACGATAGTGAGAGTAAAAGCAGAGGAGAAACCAGTTAAAAATGCTTTATTAAAATTATTGAAGAAAGCTAAATATAATGCTAAGTATTTAGAAGAGAAAATTCCTGTGGAAAAGATCAGAAGAAATATTCACTACAGGAATTATGGAAATTTCTAAAAAACATTCTATCATCATAACGCTGATTTAATTCATCCGACAAGCCGAAGTAGTAAAATCAGGGAGAAATAAAATCAGGGGGAGGGGGACCTTTATTATCCCCCTCCATTTGATATATATTGAAATAATAATGGGAGGGCGAAAAATAATGAAAAACATAAAAATAGAGAGAATTGAAAGGATTAAGATAAAGAACGATTTAGAAGAGTATAAGGAGCTCATTAATCGTATAATAAAATGATTAATTCTTTTAAAATAAAAAATTTAATAGAGGTTGTTAAAAATGAAAAAACAAAAAAAGGATAATTCGATGGGAAATTTTCTTTTAAATCCAGAAAAATATAAATTTGGATTAAAAGATCTTAAATAAAATTCAAACTTTTTTTTTTCTAATTTAATATTATCGTACATTTTTCGATTATTTTTGAACAGAAACAAAAATTTTATATTAAAAATTAACTAATCTTAGTTTAATTACATTTTATTAAATAGAATATATACTTATTTTATTTCTTCTGAGAATTCTATAAGTGATGACGGCTTAAATGACTGAAAGAAGATTTCGATTTAAGGTAACTGTTATTGGAGATGGCAGGGTGGGAAAAACTTCGCTTATTAAGAAATTCACTCAAGGATCATTTAAGAAGGATTATGTTAAGACAATAGGAGCACAATTCTCGGTGTACAATAAAGAATTAGACGGAGATAAAATCAGACTATTATTTTGGGATATTGCTGGGCAGGACAGCTTCCACTTTTTACGTCCTTCTTTCTTTAAGAACAGCAAAGCTGCTATTATTGTATATAGTCTTGAGGATAATAAACTTGGTGAAGAGAGTTTTAAGCATTTATTAAATTGGCACGAAGACATTATAAAACATTGTGGAGATATTCCAATAGTTGTATTTGCAAATAAGGTTGATCTAGTAGACGAGGATAACTTAGACGATTCAGGTATTAAAGAAATAGTTAAAGAGAATAATTTTCTTGGGTATTATGTAACATCCGCAAAAACAGGGAAGGGTGTAATTACAGCATTTAATATGATAATTGATGAGTTATATAACAAGTTTAAATCATTATCTGTTGAGTTACAAGATTGAATTATCATTCAAAAGAAGATTTACTGAACTTAGATAATTATTGATATTTCAAGGATGCTTTTATTTTATTAGAGAAAATAAATTTTATTGAGTTTATTTTAATACTAATAAGCATTTTAGAATAATTATTGTTCGAAAAGATGAGAAACAATGGAAGGAGAAGAAAAATATCAATGGGTAAAATGTAAAAATTGTGGATATTTACAGTATAAATCTCATTTAAGATGTTTAAAATGTAAAAATAGTAAATTTGAAAGGATAA
>Ga0209977_10001530_pt1 | contig 10157 bp, 8 predicted proteins | sample SumtaG_2_FD_183113 | JGI IMG/M metagenome (GOLD analysis project Ga0209977, IMG submission 183113) | Deep subsurface microbial communities from Indian Ocean to uncover new lineages of life (NeLLi) - Sumatra_00607 metaG (SPAdes) (version 2) | ecosystem: Environmental > Aquatic > Marine > Oceanic... | reverse complement strand
CAATTTGTCACACTGATTCTGAATGAGAGAGAGCTTCTTACATTTAAGTGCATGTCGACATCCCTATGTTCGTGCAGTGTTGACCCTGCAAATGTATAGTATATAGTATTCCGCGCACACCACACGGTAAAAACCGTTAGTTTCCTGAATGACAATTCAATATGTTACAATATAAGTAAGGCACTGTTACGTGGCAAGGGTTAGTATCTTTCTCATTGCGGTAGTCTTAATTGCAGGGATGGTGGGCTGTGATGTCAATCGTGAATCTTATACTCTCACTATCACCAGTACATCTGGAGGATCAGTGGTTGAGCCTGGCGAGGGGATATTTACCTATTACGCAGGCACAGAGGTCGACTTGGTGGTAGAAGCCGAGGAGGGTTATGGTCTTACCTGGACTGGAGATGTAGATTCGATTGCCAGTATCCACTCCATTTCTACCAACATCACCATGTATGACAACTATTCTATAACCGCCACCTTTGTCGAAATCCAGGGAATACACGACTGGTATGACTTGGACGCCATTAGAGATAATCTGAGTGGCCATTACGCTCTGATGAATGACTTTGATTCCACTACTCCCGGCTATAAGGAGTTGGTGAGCCTGACCGCAGATGAGGGAAAGGCTTGGCAACCTATTGGGAGTACGACTAAACCATTCACCGGTCATTTCGACGGGCAGGAATATGAAATATGCAATCTATTTATCAACCGTCCCGAAGAAGATAACGTCGGACTCTTTGGTTCGATTGATGAAGGAGGATTCGTTGGTAATATCGGCGTGATGAACGCCAGTGTTCTTGGTCATGACAATGCCGGGAGTCTGGTGGGAGATAATTACGGCATCGTGATGAACTGTTATGCCAGCGGCAACATAAGCAGCACCCGCTGGAACGTCGGTGGTCTTGTGGGTTCCAATCATGTGGGCACTGTAGTCGACTCTTATTTCAACGGCAGCGTGATAGGTAAATCAACAGTTGGGGGTCTAGTCGGATTCAATGGTGAGACAGTCGGTAATTGCCATTCCTCCGCTAACGTGACAGGGACAATGGTCGGCGGTCTAGTGGGATTGAATTGGTACTACGCCACCCTGAGTAATTCTTATTCCACCGGCAACGTCACTGGTGACGAATCTGTCTACGGTCTTGGTGAGTATGTTGGCGGTTTAGTGGCAACGAATCATGGTGACATCACCAGCTCTTATTCCACCAGCACCGTGACTGGCGACAGGTATATTGGTGGTCTAGTAGCAGTCAACGGTGCCGATTTGAGCAACTCCTATTCCACAGGTCATGTAACCGGCGACATAAGTGTGGGTGGTCTGGTGGGACTAAACGGGGATGATTGCACTGTGAGCAACTCCTTCTGGGACACCGAAACCAGCGGACAAGCCACTTCGGATGGAGGGACAGGCAAGACCACTGCGGAGATGCAAGACATCACCACATTGTCAGGAGCAGGCTGGGACATAATCGGAGTCGGCGATCCTAGCGCACGTAACCCCGCCTATATCTGGAACATCGTCAATGGACTGACCTATCCTTTCCTGAGCTGGCAATCTTAACTCTTCATACGGCTACTTTCGGGCTAATAACCCTAAAGGAAAACGGAATCGAATATTTATACGCATGGCTGGACAAACATCCCCATATTCATTCAATTGTAGTTAAGGGACTGAACACGGCAAAATACTTACAGATGGTGCTCCATTTGAAGCTACGTTCACGACAATCAAACATCCCTATGTTCGTGCAGTGGTGACTCCTTAACTATATAGTACGTCCTGGACGCTGCACAAAAATTACTAACATTTCTTTAATGATAATTTAATATGTTATGATATAAAGGAGGCGGTGTTACGTGGGAATAGTTAGCACCTTTTTGATTGCGGTGGTCTTAATTATAGGGATGGTAGGATGTGTTCCTGCTTCACAAAACCTGGAAATACGGAATTGGTATGATTTGGATGCCGTCAGGGACGAACCGTATGGTCATTATATTTTGATGAACAATCTTGATTCTACTACTGCCGGTTATGAAAAATTGGCGGGCCCTATAGCAAATCAAGGAAAGGGTTGGGAACCGATTTGGGATTTTACCGGAATTTTCGAAGGGCAGGGTTATGAGATAAGAAACCTGTTTATCAGCCGCCTTGAGGAGAATTATATCGGGCTCTTTGGTTTTGTTTATGAAGGAGCTGTCATCAAGAATCTCGGCGTCGTGGATGTTAGTTTGACTGGCCGCGCTTATACTGGCGGCGTGGTGGGACACAATGGATACGTTGGCTTGGGGGTGCCTAGTGAAGGAGGCACTGTAACCAATTGCTATGCCACCGGCGACGTGATTGGTCACAACAATGTTGGCGGCTTGGCGGGATTCAACGTAGGCACCGTGACCAACTGTTATGCTACCTGCAATGTTACTGGCTTGGTAAGTGTTGGCGGACTGGTGGGAAACAACTGGGACACTGTGAGCAATTGCTATGCTACGTGTAGCGTGACTGGCGAAGATGTTGTTGGCGGTCTCATAGGGTCTACCTATCAATCCACTGTGAGCAACTCCTGTTCTAGCGGTAACGTAACTGGTGAAAAGGGTATTGGCGGTCTGGTAGGATTTAATAATCAAGGCACTGTTTACGACTCTTATTCTACTGGTATTGTGACTGGCAATTTTTCCATCGGAGGTCTAGTGGGAGACCATCATGAAGGCACTGTGACCAATTCCTTCTGGGATACCGAAACCAGCGAGCAAGCTACTTCGGCTGGTGGGACCGGCAAAACCACGGCGGAAATGCAAGACATCGCGACCTTCTCAGGTGCAGGATGGAACATAATCGCAGTCGGTCTGAACGAGACTCATCTCGGATACATCTGGAATATCGTAAACAACGTGACCTATCCTTTCCTGAGCTGGCAATCGTAACTCTTTATACGGCCATTTTCGGGCCAATAACCCTAAAGGAAAACGGAATCAAATATTTATACGCATGGCTGGACAAACATCCCTATGTTCGCACAATGGTGACTCGTTGACTCAATATCGTATTTTGGCCCCCGCACAAAAAACTATAGACAGTTCCCTTTAAAATGCAACCTATTTCGGTCACCTGCATTTTAGTAGAGGGGGCAGAGTTCCTGCGGATTTTATACGAGTGGGTGAAGACGAAGATAATACCTCGTTCGAAGAGACACCATTATGTGGAAAGCAGTTAGCATCTTTTTGATTACGGTGGCCTTAATTACCGGAATTGTACTTGGTGTTCATACCAGTCCTACCAGTCCTACTTCCAAACATCCGGGATTACGGATCCGCTATTTCGAACTTACGGCTTCACCTGCTGAGGTTTCCGCTAGCATAGGTGAACAGATTGAAATTCGCTGCACCGTAGAATGTTTGTTCAACACCGTTGTTGAAATAAGTTCCGTTGATTTGCTTCTGTTTGATTCTTGTGACTACATGATCAGGGAGCAGGCAATGACCAAGGATTCTTACTGGTCTTTCCATACGGTATATACAATCGTAGGTGACGAAGCCTATTACAAGCTAAAGGTCAACTTCACCTTTCCTTTAGGCGAGCCTGGAGAACACTCAGAGTATGGAGCCCATTCCTTTCCAATTGTAGTTAAAACGTGACCTATGATTTCCTGAGCTGGCAGTCGTAACTCTTTATACGATTGTTTTCTAACCGATAACCTAGACGTTAAGGCACTTTTGCCTATACATACCTTCAGTAGCCCGTTGTGTTACTTCTAAATAGCCATTCCAGTGGGCAGAATAGTCAATGACTCCTTATTGGAAATCTGGTCATAGTGCAAAAGAATCAAACATCCCTATGTACATACAGTGGTGACTTCTTACTGCATAGTATGTCCGGGACACTGCACAAAAATATTGACAATATCCTTCCTTAATGAAATCTTAACATTGTTATCATATAATAATATGCTAGTTAATATAAGACGCATATATGAGTAGGAAGATAATACTTGGTCCGTCGATACATCATTGCCTGGCAAGAGTTGGCATCTGGCTGATTGTAGCGACTTTGATTGTCGGCATATCAGGCTGTGGCGAAGGTGAAGCTGAAGCTGAAGGTGGTGGTGACTATTATTCCCTCTGCATCTACAGTACCGTTGGGGGGTCAGTAACCATCCCTGGTGAAGGTTATTCTGAGTATGCCGCTAATACGACAGTCGAACTTGTCGCTGAGCCTGACGACCACCACCAATTTGTCAACTGGGCTGGTGATGTGAGCAACATCGCCGATGTCTATGCTCCTGCGACCAACATCACCATGAACGACCGCTACTTCATCACCGCCAACTTCGAACTGAACGAAGGTTGGTATTACCTCACCATCGACAGTACCTATGGAGGGTCGGTAACCGAACCCGGTGAAGGATATTTTGCCTATGCCCCTAACACGACAATTGACCTTGTCGCCGAACCTGACGAACACTACCACTTTGTCGACTGGACTGGCAATGTGGATACCGTCGCCGATGTGGATGCTGCCGCGACCAACATCACCATGCCCGCTCAAGATGTGACCGTTACTGCCAATTTCGTTCGGGTTTACGACCTCACTATGGCGGTAAACCCTGCGGGAGGAGGAACAGCCACTGATGAGACGGGCACGTCACCTTACCGAGCTGGCACTGATGTTAGCATAAAGGCAGTGGCTAACCCGTCCTACCAGTTTGTTAAGTGGACTTCGCCGGCGGGCACCTTCGCTGATGAAAATGCAGCAACGACTACCTTCACCATGCCCTTTCAAGATATAACTGTCACCGCCAACTTCCGCATGGAAATATGGGATTGGTATGATTTAAATGCCATCAGAAACATCCTAGCCTCTAACTGTATTCTGATGAATGACCTTGATTCCACCACTGCCGGTTATGAGGAGCTGGCCAGTACCACCGCCAATCAAGGAAAAGGATGGAAGCCAATTGGATTTGTTTCTCCGGGCGATGACGGATTCACCGGGACTTTGGATGGTCAGGGTTACGAGATAAGTGACCTATTTATTAACCGGCCCGATGAGAATTATATTGGCCTTTTTGGCGAAGTTAGTGTGGGAGGAATCGTCCAGAATATCGGTGTGACGAGCATCACCATAACTGGCTATAATTACGTTGGCGGTCTGGTGGGATATAGTTCAGGAACTGTGAGCAACTCCTATTCTACAGGCAGCGTGACCGGCAATGCGTTTGTTGGCGGTTTGTTAGGATATAGTTTCGACACTGTGAGCGAATCCCATTCCACAGTTACTGTGAATGGCGGTGACACCCTTGGCGGTCTGGTGGGACGAAACAAAGGCACTGTGAGCGACTCCTACTCCACAGGCAGCGTGACCAGCGTGACCGAAAATAACCTGGTTGGCGGTGTGGTGGGATGGAATTCTGGCAATGTGGGCTACTGCTATTCCACAGGCGACGTAAGTGGCGGTTGGGGGGTTGGCGGTGTGGTGGGATCGAATTTTGGCAATGTGGGCTACTCCTATTCCACCAGTAGCGTCACCGGCGATAAGTGGGTTGGCGGTGTAGTGGGAGATAGTTCGTCAGGCAGCACCGTGAGCAATTCTTATTCCAGTGGCAGTGTGTATGGCAGCATATATGTTGGCGGTCTGGTGGGACAGAGTTATGACTGCACCGTGAGCAACTCGTATTTTACAGGCAGCGTGACTGGCGGCGACCACGCTGGCGGTCTGGTGGGACGGAATGTGGGATGGAATTATGACAGCACTGTGAGCAACTGCTACTCCACGGGCAGCGTGACAGGCAATGAACGGGTTGGCGGTCTGGTGGGCTCTAATTGGCATTCTGCCACTGTGAGCAACTCCTACTCCACAGGCAGCGTGACAGGCAATAACAGGGTTGGCGGTTTGGTGGGACAGAATTATGAGCAGGCCGTGAACAATTCTTTCTGGGACACCGAAACCAGCGGACAATCTACTTCGGCTGGCGGGACAGGCAAGACCACCTCAGAAATGAAGAACATCATGACCTTCTCAGGAGTGGCGTGGAACATAGTCGCAGTCACCAATTCCGGGGAGCGTAATCCTGCATATACCTGGAATATCGTCGACGACGAAACTTACCCCTTCCTGAGCTGGCAGCCGTAACTCTTTATACTGTTATTCTCGGAGCAATAACCCTAAAGGAAAACGGAATCGAATATTTATACGCATGGCTGGTCAAACATCCCAATGTTTGTCCAACAGTATATAGAATTCAAAGTTGAATAATTCGTAGCTTGATTTGGCCGGTATCTCTATTTATAATGCCCCTGCTATTAGTTTGAAAGAAATGCCAAGAAGGACAAGAATGACTCACACAAGCGATGAAGTAGGGCAAATACTGAATCAATTTAGGGAAACTCAATTTGTTGCGTTGGCCACCATGGATGGGATACGAGCAAGAGTAAGACCGATGACATTGATATATTTGGATCGTAGGTTCTGGATGGTGACCTCCACTTCCAGTAACAAGGTTATGCAAATTAAGAAGAATGCAAATGTAGAGTTTACCTATCAATTCAATGAGAATAGCGAGGACTGTTGTATACGAGTATTAGGAAAAGCTAGAATCATTAAAGATGGGGAGACAAAAACCAGCATCGCAAAGCGGATTGGTTTTTTTGACAATTATTGGTCTAGTCCAGAAGACCCTGATTACACGCTATTAGAAATTCTACCCGACGAACTGCAATTTGTCGCCCCGTCAGGCACGAAAGAATTCCGGTTATAGTCGTTTTCATCTTGCGTATTAACGTTCTCAAATTCCCTTCTTGCAAAGGGATTATCTCACTGTGTCAGTTAAGAGACAGCTATTCCTATACTATAATCCTAAACGGCAATCCTATATATGGTCGCAAAGTGAGGCCGATGTTTGTTGAATCATGACAATTTAGTATATTGTGACGGCCAGTCGGTATCACAGGATATAGCGTTTTATTATGCTATTTCCTGTCAATCCTGGCGGTTGTTTCTGGGTACACCATGATATTCCATACTTCTGGTGGAGGATAGGTGTAGGACCAATATTTTCTAGTATGATATTGAAGTCGGCGCGATACTTGCATATACTGCACTAAAGTAAGGCAACAAGTAGTCGTTCTAACAAGTGATATATAAATAACTGTTACTAGGATAACGTATGGAAAAAGATATTCGGTTGACCGACGGAGTAATAATGCTCCACCCATATCAGGTAAGTGACATCGATTCTGTATATGAGGCGGTGCGTGAGTCTATCTCCGAACTGGTTGAATGGATGCCCTGGTGTCATCCTGACTATACCATCGAGGAGAGCAGGACTTGGATTGAATCGCAACCTGACAAGTGGGAAAAGGGAGAAGAGTACAACTTTGCCATATCCTATAATACTGGGGGGTTATATCTCGGTGGTTGTGGGCTTCGCGTTATCGACCGTGATATTGGTATAGCAAACATCGGTTATTGGGTGAGGACAAGCCAGACAGATAAAGGAATTGCAACAGCAGCGACACTCCTTTTAGCTCGGTTTGCATTCAATGAATTGAGACTGAATAGGGTCGAGATTGCTGTAGCAGTGGATAATCAAGCTAGCCTGCGTGTTGCGGAGAAAGCAGGCGCGATCAAAGAAGGAATCCTCAGAAACAGGCTAACAAAGAACAATACTCCTTGTAACGCTGTGGTGTTTTCACTAATACCACAGGATTTGGCGTAAAAATAGGAGGGTGATCAGCTTAGAACTCTTATCATGATTGGAATTGAAGAATCGAATAGAGAATAGTAATCTCTCTCTCGAAGTTAGAGCGGGCAGCATCCCTATTTTTTATTTCTGATAGCTTCCAACTTAGCCTTGGCCTCAACGACTGCGGCGTGGAAGTTATTCAGCTTGTCACATGGGTACTCTAGGCAGTAGGCACAGTTCAATACTTTTCTACCAGAACCACATTTTCTTATATCGCACATACTGCAATAACTAAACTGTACCTCACCGACTGCCAGGCAACCATTGCAATTGATATCTTCAGTCTTGAAGGTTTGTTGAAATTGTTTACTCCATGCTTCGGCAGTCTTAGCCCTGGCATCATTATCGTTTTCTTGGGTTGCCTTATACGCTGGGCATTCAGTACATACGAGACCACAGTAAGCCACTATTTCTTGTATATTTCCTCCCTCTCTAATACTACTACTACGTATGGAACTCAACTGTTTGTCTGCCGGCAGTTAGTCAACTAGCTGCAATTATACATGACCACCCTCAATGCCGCAAGCGTGCGTTTTATTCAACCTACGAATGAAATACTTTTGATGTTGAGGGATACTGTGTCAAATGTCCACCAGCAGGGTTACATTGCTAGCGGTTAGTGTTGCTACTAAGAACGGGCACCAACCTGGCTACCTGTTTTGAGGGAACAAAGGGTTGGAACTGATTATGATATTAGTTAACGCACAACAAGTCCTTTATAGGCTGAGCCTGCCGCAGGGATTATTAGTTGGACTGGGAGGCGCACGGATTCAAAAAGGTTATAATAGGTGTTTCGCGCAGGCCATGGAAGAATTATCAGGAAAAGCTAACAGCCCATTCCGAAATATCTTTCACCGATTTGAGCCTGCGCTATGGGTAATAACTGTCACTCAGTTTTTCACAGCAATCGGTTTCTCCATTTGCATGCCGTTTCTGTCTTTATATCTGTATCAGGATAGAGGTCTTTCCATGACTCTGGTCGGAATGATCCTACTGGCTGCTGGGCTTTGCTCAGCCATCAGCCAGGCACTTGGAGGAGCGCTTTCAGACAGATTTGGTCGGCGTCCGATTCTACTTATAGCTGCTCTAGTAAGTGTATTCTCGTTTTCAGGACTAGCTGCTCTTATTGGGATTTCAGCTCCAGTGTGGGCTATTGCCGTTGTCTACATTGCTGGTCGCTCAATACTCACTACTACACGTCCTGTCATCTCAGCCATGGTGGCAGACTTTACCTCGAAAGAGAAGCTGATGGAAGCATATGGAATACTTCGTATAGGGGCTAACATGGGCTGGGCTGCTGGTCCTGCCCTAGGGGGATATCTGACGACTTTTTTACCATATGGTTGGCTATTTGGGATTGCGCCTTTAACCTGTGGCATCGTTTTCCTCATTATTTTCTTTTTCATCCGTGAGTCTTCACATGGAATGAGTAAAGGGGTAGGCTTTCGTAGCATGCTTACCATTGCTAACGACCGACCCTTCCTAGTTTTCGCGGTGATAAGTATCCTGCTGTTCATAGTTATGGGGCAAATGATCAGTACTTTATCCATCTTTACTGTGACTATGCTTGACTTCTCTCCCCCCCAATTTGGGCTACTACTCGCTTTGAATGGATTGATAGTGATTTTCTTTCAATATCCGATGACTCTTGTTCTCAGGCGGGTAGCGAAATTCCGGGCTCTCATACTTGGGAGTTTGCTTTATGCGTTTGGCTATCTGTCCTTAGGTTGGATTACACAGTTTAGATGGGCGCTTGCAGCTATGGCGGTAATTACGGGAGGTGAGATTATACATGCTCCGGTTTCACTCTCAGTGATAGGGGAACTCTCTCCAGAAGATCAGAGGGGACGATATATGGGACTTTTTGGGTTAAGCCAAACCATAGGTATAGCAGTGGGTCCTCTACTTGGAGGAGTGCTAATTGATGCGTTCCCCTCTGACCTTAAACTCGTGTGGGCGCCCATTGCACTAATAGCATTGATCGCTGCGGTGGGGTATCGCTGGTGGGGCCGCAGATTTCGTTTATAATCTTGCGGAGGATTTCGTATGGGAATCCGCCTCCCTTGCACGGAAAGCATTTAGCTGAGCCTGATTTTTCCCTCTGTAACCCTCCCCACTAGTAGAAGGAGTATCATGTGAAGGCTTGCAGTTGATCATAGGGTAGATTCGCTTACCTGGTTAAGAGAAATCCGCTGAATTCGGATTGACGCGAAACAGGCTTCCCCTGCAGCTCCGGGTTAGGTGCCTGCTCCACGGAAACAAAGAAGGCATCCAAATCAATAATGACGGCCTTTACCGTATTCTTCTCTCCCATGGTGCTTTGAGATAAAAAGTGGCTACGCTGCCACAAACACTCGGATTGTGGCCTTTCGCTCCTCGAACCGTTGAACATTAGCAAAGGTAGTTAATCAGTTC
>Ga0209977_10001528_pt1 | contig 10170 bp, 11 predicted proteins | sample SumtaG_2_FD_183113 | JGI IMG/M metagenome (GOLD analysis project Ga0209977, IMG submission 183113) | Deep subsurface microbial communities from Indian Ocean to uncover new lineages of life (NeLLi) - Sumatra_00607 metaG (SPAdes) (version 2) | ecosystem: Environmental > Aquatic > Marine > Oceanic... | reverse complement strand
CTAACCCTGATTCCCTCTTCAACCACTTCAAGCTGTGTAACGTCTTCCATTACTAATTCCTGTTGTCCTTCCTTATCCAGCATTACTTTCATCTGACACATAGTTTTTCCTTTATTATACTTATGCTTCGAGTATTTCTGATGCCTTTTTCAGATTAGATACCCAGAAGATCCCCAGGGACGTCCCTTTATCCGGAGGCACACTAACGTATGCATACTCAATATTTATCCTTGCCTTGCAGAGTTGTTTGGAAATCTCGGCCAGGGTGCCAGGTTTATCAGTCATTTCTACCGCCAGGACATCGGTTTCAATCACATTAAGACCGGTTTCATTTAAGACCTTTTTTGCACGAACAGGGTCACTGACAACCATACGTATTAAGCCTGAATCAATCGTATCAAGAACTGACATTGCTAGAATATTTATGTCTTTAGTAGCCAACTCAGAACATGTTTGGGCCAGAGCACCGGGCTTATTCTCGAGAAGAATCGTTAATTGCTTTACAATTGACATTTAATCCTCTCCTTTCCTGTATATTCAACATTAAAAACACCGTTTTATTTAATGTTTGAGAAATCTACTTCATACTTATTTGTTCCAAAATCCTTTACAATTACAATGGAAGTCTTTGCATTCGGGTCGAGCTTGGAGAATGGAAAGCTTGCTACGAAGAAGACTGCGTGTTTGGTAGGATCTTTACCTCCCAAATCAGGTTTTACCATTTCTTTTGGTTCTATCAAATTCATTCCCTGTTTCAGCTTAATCTTATATATATCAGCGCCTCCCCTGTAACTAATGGTTAAGTTCTTTTCTGTCATTATTTCATTTATTGTTTCCTCCGTTAAATTCTTTTTTGCCCGTTTCATCATTGCCGACATCACGGCAAGATTAATAAGCTTACTCTTTACTAATCCACCACCAAAATCAGGCCAATTTCCAAAGATAGCCGGTGCAACAAGTTCTGTTTTGAAAATTTTTCCAGTATTAGCTTCTCCATATTTAGTTACTTCATCTATCTGTTCTTTTGTCGGATTGACCTCGATACCCTGTGAAGTATTTACAAGAGTTAAAAACAAAGCAAAAACGAGAAAAAATGGAAGATACACTCTCTTTATGTACAATTTTTCCCCTCCTTCAAAAATAATCTTCTCATTAGAAAGATAAAGAATTTTTTTGGCTTGCGGGAAAGCAAAAGGCAGGGAAAGTGTATCACTTTGATAATATACTGTCAACCCAAGTTTTATCTGGACATAATTTGGCTGAACATAATCAGGCAATTCCTACATGCAGCTTGACAATGCGTAATAAATGCAATAAAATTTATTTTAACATTTAACTTCTTTGAACAAACATAAAATGATTTCAAGAAGGAAATTTTTAAAGACCGGTATTGCTGGAACATGTGCATTTTGCGCCGGTTACACATCTTTTGCCTCAACAATCATGGCTTCTAACAGAGACGCATCTGAGAGATATGAAGAAGACGAATTCCCCGTAACAGAGGCAATGTATTACAAGCAGCTTCCTGATGTTCGTGTCGAATGTGAGCTGTGTCCAAGAGCGTGTAAGGTTGCAGATCTAGAGAGAGGTTATTGCGGCGTAAGGGAAAATCGTGATGGTAAATATTATACCCTTGTTCATTCCCGTGTATGTGCGCTTAATGTTGACCCCATCGAGAAAAAACCCTTATTCCATTATATGCCCGGTACAAGGGCATATTCGCTGGCAACGGCAGGATGTAACATAGAGTGCAAATTTTGCCAGAACTGGCAAATTTCCCAGTTTCGTCCGGAACAGATAGACAGCATTAAAATCACACCCGAAGAGGCAGTAAGATTTGCAAAGGAGAAAAAATGTGAAACTATTGCTTATACATATTCTGAGCCCGTAGTTTTTTATGAGTATATGTATGATACTGCCAGAGTGGGAAAGCGGGAAGGTGTTGGAAATGTTATGATTTCCAATGGTTATATTAAGAAGGAACCATTGATTGAACTATGCAAGGAATTAAATGCTGTTAAAATAGACTTTAAGGCATTCACAGAAAAATTCTATAAAGAAACCTGCAGCGGCGAATTAAAGCCTGTTCTGGATACCCTTCTTACATTAAAAGAAATTGGTATATGGTTTGAAATGGTTGTACTCATAGTGCCAACACTTAATGACAGTGAAAAAGAACTAAGGGATATGTGCTCATGGATAAATGATAATCTCGGACCTGATGTACCCATTCACTTTTCACGTTTTCATTCTACATACAAAATAAAGAACCTGCCGCCCACACCGGTAAAAACGCTGGAAAAGGCGAGAAACATAGCAATAGAATCAGGCCTGAACTTTGCATATACCGGCAACGTACCAGGCCATCCGGGCGAAAGTACTTACTGCCCTGACTGCAAAGAGATAGTTATAAAAAGAGTGGGATATACAATTCTTCAGAATTCCCTGAATGGTAACGAGTGCGGTAATTGCAAACATCCAATACCCGGGGTATGGCGCTAGGGCTCGGCCAAGTTGTTCTGGCGGGAAATGTTATTCAATCTTAGATGAACACAGTTCAGCAAAGCCGCAACCAGGAAGTCCTAACGTCAAAGCATAAAGTTCAAATGAAATCCAAAGTCTAAATGACAAAGCCCCGCTGAGCGTGGCAAAGCTGAGCTCTGTAAAACTTTTGTAGTACAGATTATGGCCCACCAGACTAATAGGCGGGTGTGTCCTATTTAACTTATCTCAACATGTTGCCATGATTTCATTTCTCTTAAATTTAGTCAAAAATCTTTTTAGCGTATTTTTAAATATCCTGCCAATTCTGGTTGTTGTTACTTCATTTCAGTTATTTGTAATTAAGCAACCTTTCCCAGACCTTGCCTCTACCATTTCAGGATTGTTTTTTGTATTAATCGGATTATTCCTCTTTATACAAGGTCTGGAAATTGGCTTGTTTCCGCTTGGTGAAAAAATGGCCTTCCAATTCTCTGCCAAGGGAAATATCTGGTGGCTGCTTATTTTTGGATTTGCAATTGGGTTTTCCACTACGATAGCTGAACCTGCACTGATTGCCATTGCTAAAAAAGCCGGTGAAATAGCGGCTGAAGCAAATGCAATTCCCCATACCAGTGAATCGATCGCAAGCTATGCATTTTGGCTTCGGGTAACTGTTGCTTTTTCAGTCGGGGCAGCTATTTCCGTAGGAGTTTTCCGTATAGTCAAGGGCTGGCCAATCCACTGGTTTATTATTATAGGATATATTTTTATTGTCATCCTTACTGCATTCGCACCAAAAGAGATTGTTGGAATAGCCTACGATTCCGGAGGGGTGACGACTTCAACCATTACCGTGCCTTTAGTAGCAGCCTTAGGAGTAGGTTTGGCTACCAGTATAAGAGGGAGAAGCCCCATAGTCGATGGTTTTGGACTGATTGCCTTTGCAAGCTTGACACCTATGTTTTTTGTGATGCTATACGGAATAATTATCTACTAACTATCTTATATTAATTTTGTAACAACATTAACAAATGGATTTATTTTACCACTCAGCAAATGTGTTACTTGGCACACTCAAGGATGTAGCACCGATTATTGGCGTGATTCTCTTTTTTCAATTGGTCGTTATCAGAAAAAAGATTGATAGCCCCGGCAGGTTGGTGTATGGTTTTTTTTTGGTAGTTATAGGTTTAGTCATATTTATGATCGGTTTGGAAAAAGGTCTTTTTCCTCTTGGAGAAGCAATGTCCAGGCAGCTGACAACTCCTCTGTTTTTATCAAATGGAGATTCTGCCCTCCTTGAAGAGATTGAAAAAACAGGAAACGTTTATCCTTCACTTTATTTTTGGACATATATATTTGGATTCTGTATCGGCTTCTCTACTACTATCGCAGAACCAGCTTTAATAGCAGTAGCCATTAAGGCAGAAAAAGTCTCAATAGGGGCTATTTCATCCTGGAGACTCCGTCTGGCAGTAGCCCTTGGAGTGGCGATTGGTATCGCTCTTGGTTGCCACAGGATAATTACCGGAACGCCTCTTCATTGGTATATTATTGCAGGGTACTTAATTGTCATTTGCCAGACATACTTTGCTCCTAAGATGATTATTCCTCTGGCTTATGATTCTGGAGGAGTTACTACATCCACCGTTACTGTTCCGCTGGTTGCCGCACTTGGAATAGGGTTGGCATCTAATGTGCCGGGACGTTCTGTTATCGTTGACGCATTTGGTCTCATAGCTTTTGCCTCTCTTTTCCCGATTATAACGGTACTTGGTTATGCCATAATAGCAGAATGGATTACAAAAAGAGGGAGAAAAGCGAAATTAAAAAAAGTTTGAAATTTATAGTATTTGTTGGTTTTATTATTAAATAATGTAATTTTTTGGAGGAAAAGTTTATGCGATTTAAAGTAATAATAGCAATGGTAGAGCAAGACCATCAGGATGCGGTTATTTCTTCCGCAAAAGATGCCGGCGCCACAGGTGTCACAATCCTTAACGCCAGAGGTGAAGGCATTCGTGAGCAGAAAAGCTTTTTTGGGTTACAAATGGAACAACAACGGGATGTTCTACTTTTTATTGTGGAGGATTTCCACGCCAATCCAATCATGGATGCCATTTACAAGGCAGGCAATTTTAAAACAGGACGTGGTATGGCATTTTCCTGGACGGTTGACAGGGTTATTGGTACAGAAAGCCAGATGGAGGCCCTCGAAAAAGAAGCTCAAAAAAAATATATTTGACATATTAATATCAAGGAGAAAAAAAATGGTACAACGAGTCAAGGATGTTATGCATGCGTATGTCCTGAATATTCATGGGATTACTAAGGTATCTGATGCCTTGAGTATTATGAAAGATGAAAATGTTCAGACTATATTGGTCAGGCCCCGGAATGAGGAGGACGTATATGGACTAATTACATTAAGAGACATATCACGAAAGGTTATCGCAGCAGGAAAACGATTGGATGAAGTCCATGCCTATGAGATTATGTCTAAACCTGTACTGATGGTTGATGTAAATATGCCCATTACTTATGCTGCTCGCTTTCTTACAAACTTCAATGTATCCTGGGCACCGGTTATGGAAAATGGTGAATTAGTCGGAATGGTTTCATTGAATGGCATCGTTTGGAACGGTAAAGGATTGTAAAATCTCAATTCATGAAACAACTCTTTTTATATTTATAACCATAAGGTTAATTTACAAAATGGCAATTCATTCAAGCTCGTTGAGCTTGTGCAGCGCTATGAACATGAATTCCAAGTTTGTTTGCCTTTTCCCGGAATTGTTTCCTATCCATCTTAGAAAGTCTCGAAGCTTCAGAGATATTTCCCTTCGCCCTATCGAGGACGTTCTGGAAATACTTCCTTTCAAATTCTAGCGTAGGATGTCTACTATTTCTTCTTCCTCATATTTTTTATTAGTTTTAATATGTTTGGATCGGGGATAGTTTCATAACCACAGTTAGGGCATTTTATCATCGTACAGCCTTTTGTGGTAACGCAACCTTCGCAGAGTTTCTTTATATCAACAAGATTAAGGTTAAAATTGCAAAATGGACAATTCATTGTCTTTTGGACAGAATTGAGAGGATAGAGACTAGGAATAAGGAATAAGAAGCAAGAGGCAAGAGGTCAGAAGCAAGATACAAGATACAAGAAAAAAGACAGCAATATTTCTTACTTCTAAATTTTTACTTCTTGAAGCCTACTTCTTATACGTTTTCCAATTTTCAAACAATCCATTCAGCATTTTACCAACCTCCTGGTATTTGTTCAACATTCTCTTATGCTCATCCGCAGTTATATACTTGCAATCAAATGCAAAATCCAACCACAGCTTTGTTTCATCACAAGAACCTATAGAATCGATTAAGTGTTTCTTAAATACATTTTCATAGTTTCTCTTTGCCCAACCTTCAACTATATTTGCGGCAACAGATCTTGAAGCTCTACGAATCTGGTTTGTTAATGAATACAATTCTTCTTTAGGAAACTTTTTCGTTATCCAAAAGATATCCATAGCAAGTGAATAAGATGCCTGGTATACATTAAGATCTTTATATGACTGGATCATTGCATCTCTCCTTTCTATAAGCCTTGTCTGTATTTCTTGCTTCAGGCTTCTTGCTTCTAGTTTAAACTACCAATTTTCCTCTTCTGAGAGAGCAGGTGTATTAAAAATAGCAAACTCACCAGATTTAATACCGCTATTATTATGCAGGATTTCACTACTCCAAAGATAGGGACAAATAATATACCAGTAAGTATAGCGCCAACAAATGCCCCTGCATGATCTGCGCTATCAATCATTCCTGCGGTTATGCCTGAATCTCTTTTACATAGAGAATACAATTTGCTTGCGATTGGGAATTCGAAACCTGTCAGCACACCTGCTATTATGACTAAGAGCATAAATAAATATTCTGAACCGACAAACTGAAATGAAAGCTGATTCAAGATAATTGGGATGATACTGGCATAGAGAATTATAGCGCCTTCTAAATATATTAGTATCTTTATCCAATCAGCCCTTGCAGTCTTTCGTAGTATCATTCTATTGCTGAGGCTACTTCCTGCGGCAAGACCAAACATGAAGAGGGCAATTATTAATCCTATCTTTTCATAAACATATCCATATATATTTTGGAAGGCAAATATCAAAATAATTTCTAGCGCCATCCCGGCAAAACCCGTTGTCACAATAGCAACGATACTATTAAATCTTTGTTGAGTCTTTTGATTACGCTTAAAAACTACAACGTAAATAATCCTGCAGAGCAGAAATATAAATATAAGTATTATGATTTTTTTTAAATGAAGTTTTTCAAACCACCGCAAGATGCTACCCAGCTGACCACCGGAAAATTTATCCCACAGCATAAGATTAAAGAAATATGTAACAGGTTTCGAATCCGTATTTACCCTCAAGTCCTTTCTGCCCTTAATCTCACCCTCAATAAACCTAACCCTTTCCGGTGGCAATAGTGTGTTAAATACATATTCAGAAAAATATTCAGATTTAACATTACGTTCGACATAACGGTTTGTTAATGTCTGAATATCAAATGTGGCCGTATCCGGAGTGTTACTTGCAAAATAGTAATTCGTATGTCCGGGAGAAACGATTACGTGAGGAAAGACGTTATGCAAGGTCTGGTAAATAGAACCCGTATAATTGCCCACCTCTTCTCCCAGATAATTTACTGCAGACGATATTCCTATCGCAAAAACACCTTGTTTTTTAAGTATATAACCTGTCTCCTGAAAAAACTGTAACGTATAAAACCTATTCAGGGAAGCTGTAGAGGGATCAGGAACATTTACAAAGATCAGGTCATAACTCGTTTCCCCTTTCGCTTTCTTAACAAAATATCTACCATCGATATGGAACAACTTTACCCTTTTGTCTGACAAAGCCGTTGCTTCATCCGGCGGCAAATATTTTTTTGTTAATTCTATTAATGCAGGATCCAATTCAACATAATGTATTTCTTCAACCGGATGCTTTAGCATCTCTTTTATCAATCCACCCATCCCCCCACCAATAAGCAATACCGTTTTTGGGGCTGGGTGCTGCGTCATTACCAGATGCGCTATTTGTGCATATTCATAATTATTGGGAAAGGCAAAGTTATACTGTCCATTCCCGAATACACTGTACTGATCCTCACTCCTGCCAACGACAATATTTTCATACCTTGAGTCTACTGATTCTAAAAGTTCCATATCCGGATTTGAAGAATTCCATCTTACATTAACAAAATAATCATCAATTTTTCCAGCCATGCCCGAGATTAGCAGGATGAAAGCAACAGAAAAAAGCAACATGCACGTGAATGCCTTTCCTCTTCTTGGAAATTCCTTACCAAGAAATAAAAGCATCAAAAGGATATTAAGGAATAAAATGCAATGAAAAATCGCCAATATCATAAAGGGTTGGAATTTAGAAACGAGTACAAACGTAAACACTACTCCACCAATAAGACTGCCAATAGATTCCAGGATATACACAATACCAATATCAGCCGCCGAGTCTTGTGTAACTCCACGAGCAACTTTACATGCAACGGGGAATATTAAGCCTATGGTAAAACTAAATGGTACAATAATAAATATTGATGAGGCCAATAATGACAAAATTGGAATATACTGTCCCGCCGACACATCAAGGATGTATCGCAATACCCTGATTAAGACCAACTCCAGCGGAAGTATTACACACATCGAAATTAATACTGATATGAAAGCAGAAAGATGGTTTCTAAACCTGTTTACAATCTTCCCGCCAAATACCGCACCGAATGCAACACCAAAAAACCAGACGCCAAGGATTATTCCTATACAAAGTTCATTCCCAAAGAAGACGACCAGAAATTCTCGAATCAATAGTACCTGAGCAATCGTTGCATAGCATCCAAAGAATAGCATTGAAAACAATATAAATATCCATGCCCTACTTTTGTGTTTCACATCCACTTCAGTCATAACGATTCCCGAACTATACAACTGATTGATAACTGCCAGGCTTCTCTGACCTATTGACACCTTTAAAGAGTAAAGAACTCATGCCATAGAGTGCAGAAGGATTCCCATTTTGCTCTCTACACCGTTTAAGATGTAACAATCCATCATAAATTAGAGGCCAGAATATACAAGCCTACCCATTCTTTTAATTAAAAATATCAGACGATAGATTTATGTCAAATGAAAAGAGGAGAGTGATAGGAATTTCCGTTAACTTGAACATCAGGAATTATGCATTAGATCAAAAAAAGAAAGAAGATATTGATGAAACTTTAAAGGAAGTATTTAAAGATATGGAAATATAAAAAGATGATAAATAATAAAACCGAAACGACATGATATAAGCCAATTAAAAAAGGAGCAGAATAAGTTCCGCTCCTTTAAAATGAGATGGTGCGTTGACGCCAGGAAGATTCCTCTTCGCTGCCAACTACCAGCGCCATGCTATCTCACATCAACAATTTCTCACCTAAGGAACTATTCCACAAGCAACACGAGCGCCTCCCCCGCCAAGCTTTTTTGGTATATCCGAGTAGTTATCTCCATCTGCATGAATCATTAAGGAACGTCCCTGCAAATTACTAACTTTAACTCTTGGAGCCAGGACAGGAGTCCTTGCATTTCCTGCAGAATCTACCCACAAAACAGGCAAATCACCCAGGTGGCCTTCTTGATACGGTCCTAAGTGTTTTCCTGCACCTGCCGGATCATAGTGACCACCAGCTGCCAGTCCCGGTACCATCCTTCCACCTTTGCCTATTGCACGACAGTCAGGATTCTGATGAACATGGAAACCATGCGGGCCGGGAGTAAGACCTTCAATAGATGGAGTCAATAATAGTCCGTAAGGAGTATCTTCCGCAGTAACGTAACCGATCTGCAATCCTTCTCCTGTTGGAGAAGTTCTTTGGATGGGAATTTCTACTTTATCTGCATAAGCAAATCCTGCAACAAAAATTAAAACAAAAACACCTATTATTCCTTTTAAAAAAGTACTCACTTTTTACCCTCCTCTTGAAAATATTATTTATATAATAATTTATTCAGTTTTTAGAAAGTTACCACAACCTGTTTCTTTTGTACCCATACCGCAAATTGGACATTTCTCATGAACTGGTTCACTAACAGGTTGTTTCCATTCATCACCATAGCATCCACAAAAGTAAACATTCATTTTACCTTCGGCTTTCTTCTCCTCGGCTGATGATTCGCCTTTTTTCGATTCATCAGTCTCTACTTCTTCGAAAGCAACCAGCCTTCCATATTCGTAGCCATAATAATCCTCTCTAGTGGAATCATCTACGGCAACTGATGTATTAACAAAGAAAAATAAATTACATAGAAGAAAAGCAACACCTATTAGATAAATAGCTAAGTTACGTGCCATTTTATTTACCCTCCTTTTAATCCATTATAACAGATATTGATTCGGTTTCGTAGTCTGCACCTGAATAGTTTTTTAATATCTCTGCTTTTTTACACTCGCAACACTCATACCAATAATCATTATATAAAACAAGATTTTACTGCAATACATAAGTAGTGTAATAAAAAGAGTTATGGATGCTGTACATACAAGAGCTATTCTTTCAGTTAATTATTAAATATAAAATATTCGAAAACTTTTCCAAAATCATGGAATTTTTGCCGAG
>Ga0209977_10001527_pt1 | contig 10170 bp, 12 predicted proteins | sample SumtaG_2_FD_183113 | JGI IMG/M metagenome (GOLD analysis project Ga0209977, IMG submission 183113) | Deep subsurface microbial communities from Indian Ocean to uncover new lineages of life (NeLLi) - Sumatra_00607 metaG (SPAdes) (version 2) | ecosystem: Environmental > Aquatic > Marine > Oceanic... | reverse complement strand
CTCGTAATCTTCAAATAGGACCTCCCCTTCGTCGCTAACGTAATGTATCCTGAGCCTGTCGTCTTCTATCTCCTCCATCGCCGAAGGACGACACCTGAGGTACTTAACACCCAGCTCCTTGGCCCTCTCGTAATACTCTTCGAACCCCTTCCCGAAGGCGCGAAGGTCCATATAGTAGACACTGCAGTCCAGTTCCTCTTCGGCATGCTCCTTGGCGATGATCGCCTCCTTGGTAGCGTACATACAGCAGACAGAAGAACAGTAATTCCTCTTCCCATCCCTGGAGGCTACGCACTGGATAAATGCAATCTTTTTCGGAGGCTGCATGTCCGAGGGTCTCAACACCTTGCCGAGGTAGGGTCCTGACGCACTCAGTATACGTTCGAACTCGAGGGCCGTTACCACGTTTGGATACTGCCAGTACCCGTATTCAAGCTTAGTGTTTGCGCTGAAGAGTTCGTAACCCGGAGAGAGGATAACAGCCCCGACATTCAGATCCAGGTAGGTTTCTGGAGGCATGTTGTGGTCTACTGCCCTGGCCATGCAGCTGTCGACGCACATTAGACATTCCGAGCAGATGCCGCAGTTGAGGCACCTCTCAGCTTCCGCCAGAGCCTGCTCTTCGGTGTAACCGAGTTGAACCTCGGAGAAGCCGGCCCTTACCTCATCTTTGGCAATCATGGGACGATGCCGCCCCTCTTTGCTCTTTATCCTCTGCCGGATCTCATCGTGAGAGAGTTCTACCATGGAAGGACTGATCTCCTCCCGCTTAAGGGGCTCTCCTTTGAGGTAGAGATCGATCGATTCGGCCGCCCGGTGTCCATTGGCGATAGCATCGATAACAAATGCAGGACCCCCTATCACATCGCCTCCGGCAAACACACCATCCATAGAGGTGGCCATTGTGTCAGAGTCAGTTTTGATCATGCCGCGCCTGGTCAACTCGATACCATCATCTGAGAGTGACAGGTCCGGTTCCTGTCCGATCGCGAGAATCAGGGTTCCTACCACGACTGTGAAATTGGACCCTTCTATTGGGACTGGACGACGCCTCCCACTGGCATCGACATCCCCGAGCTTCATCTTGATACACTCTACAGATTCTATATTTCCATTTTTTTCAATGACCTTGATGGGAGCAGCCAGGAATTGTATCGACACCCCCTCATGAAGAGCCTCCTCAACCTCCTCATCCTGTGCCGGCATCTCTACCCTTGTTCGGCGGTAGAGGATCATTACTTCTTTGCCCATCCTCCTGGCAACTCTCGAAGCGTCGATAGCGGTGTTTCCACCGCCGATGACGATGACTTTTTGCCCGATCTTTACTTCCTCCGCCATATTTATCTTTCTCAGGAATTGCAACCCATCTATTACCCCGCCGGCATCTTCGCCGGGGATGTTCATCTTGAATCCCTTATGAGTGCCGGTGGCGATAAAGACCGCGTCATAGCCGTCCCTCATGAGGTCTTTTATGCTATCTACCCTTTGCCCTAGCTTAAGCTCTACCCCACTTGCTAGAACATTCTGTATATCCCATTCAAGTCTTTCTCTGGGGAGTCTGTATTCTGGTATCCCCACGCGCATCATGCCGCCGGCGATGGGAAGGGATTCCAAAACAGTCACACCGTAACCCATCTCTCTCAGATCATGCGCAGCGGTTAATCCTGCCGGTCCTGAGCCAATCACTGCAACGCGCTTGGCTGAAGCCCCTTCAGGCACGTCATTCTCCGGGATAGCAGGTTTTATTTTGTTCTCGTAAGCCCAGTCGGCGATAAATCTCTTCAACGCCATAATCGAAACGGACTCGTCTACCTGCTTCCTGGTGCATTCGTCTTCACAGTAATGTATGCATACGCGGCCGCATACCGAAGGGAAGGGATTGTCCCGCTGAATCACCCGGAAGGCATCCTCATAACGTTTCTCCCTTATCAAGGCGATATAGCCCTGGACCTTCTGTTCCGCAGGACAATTGAAACTACATGGAGAGCGGCCCAACTTTTGTATTGCGTAATAGTTCGGTATTGCCTGGGGATACCTTTGGTAAATGGCCTTCATGTTGTTAAGGTTGGCATTGTAGTCGGAAGGAATTTCGATCGGGCACTTCTCTGCACACTCGCCGCAACCGTTACATTTGCTCTCATCGATGTATCGCGCCCTCTTCTTCAAACTGACGGTAAAATTGCCCGGCTCGCCTTTGATATTCTCTATATCGGACAGCGTGATAATTTCTATATCTTTGTGACGTCCTATCTCGACCAGCCTTGGTGCCATCGTACACATTGCACAGTCATTTGTTGGAAAGGTCTTATCGAGCTGTGACATGACCCCGCCGATAGCAGGACTCTTTTCCACCAAATAGACCTTGAACCCCGAATTAGCCAGGTCCAGAGATGCCTGCATTCCCCCAATGCCCCCACCAACAACCAGGACTGAACCTATCTTCTTATTTTCCTTCATTATTCCCTCAGCAAAAAATGCGACTTAGGATAGCCCTGCACCATAACATTCGTCTTACCTGGCCGGGCCAGATTCTTTAAGTAAATCATCATGCGTCTGATATCGTTCTGGATCATCAAACTGAGTAACTTTATGTTGCCCTACGGTTATCCATCAGTGGTGGGAAAACACATTTAGATCTTTCACTGTATTGCTAACCGTGTAATAGATGCTTCTGTAATCTTTCCTTGCTTGCCCCTGAGATTCAATTTTTGCAAAAGTATTGCTAAAATTATCACAATATCCAGTAAAAAAAATTTTTCCTTTCCCGGAAACAATCTACACTTTCTCTAAATATTATTACTATTATTAATATTTGTCAAAATTTTTTTTGTCGCAAATTCATAAAAATTATCAGATCATCTGTGTACAAATTAATTACTCTTTCTTCCATTCATTTTTATAGTCATCAATAATACTTTTATCCCACAGTTTGATCCCGAAAATGTATGAACCCCTTATTAATGCATGGGCGGCAACGGTAGCAGCAAAAAAGATTAAGGGGATACAAATAAGCGCTTTAACACCAACATATCGTAAAAAAACTCCGAATAGAATGCTCCACGTACCCAGCGTAACACTCTTTGTAGCTGCCTGCAACCTGTTATATACATCCGGGAGCCTTAATAAACCCAAGCACCCGAAGAAATCAAAGGCAACTTCTATTCCAATGAATACAAGGCTTAATTCATTCATTTAATTTCTTCCTTGATAGATATTTTGCTAACGTTATAGTTCCAATGAAACTCAATATTGACCAGGTAATCGCAATATCGATAATAAACGGTACCATTGTCGTACCTTCCGAAACATACGCTACAAATAGAGACGGGATCTTTGCCGGAGGTGAAGTGGTAACCGGTGCAAACACTGTGGCCGATGCTATGTCATCCGGGAAAAGAGCTTTTGAAATGATAGACAAATATATGAGAGTGAAAAAAATTTCTAAAGAATATCAACTCACACGTCCTTCGAAGAACATATTAATAAAATGAGGAAATCAGAAAGGATACTTCCAATTGATACCTCAAACCCGTTCTTTATCTATGATCCAAATAGATGCGTCCTCTTTAACAAAGAGAGATGGTTTGTTTGTTGAAACCACGTGGGATGAAGCTCTTGATCTCATAGCAGATAAGTTCTCGCACTATAACGGGGATCAATTCGTGGCTCTTTCATCAGCCAAATGTACAAATGAAGAAAATTATATCATGCAAAAGTTTACACGGGCAGTAATGGGAACGAATACTATCGACCACTGTGCACGTCTCTGTCATGCTCCATCGGTTGCTGGTCTTGCCCAGAGTTTTGGAAGTGGTGCAATGACAAACTCTATAAATGAAATACAATATACAAAATCTATATTCGCGATAGGGACCAATACCACTTCCGCTCACCCGGTAATCGCGTATAAGATAAAAAATGCTGTGAAAGAGGGCTCTAAACTTATTGTGGCAAATCCGAAGGAAATAGTTCTTTGTGAGTTTGCCGATATCTTTTTTCGCTATTCGTATATTCATTCTCTGTCACAGGAAGGAAGAGTCATATAATCAACCCCCCCATATCTTCAGCAATGAATCTTGCTCTTTTCAGGTTCTCTTCAGTGTTAACGTTAAAAAAAGCAACACCTTCCAGATCAAACCCTTCAACTTCTGTCTTATCGATATACTTTACTTTCACCTCAGTAAAGATTGCCGCCATATTTTAAACTACTTTTCTCTGAATAGAAAAATATCCGCTCCCCGATATCCTTCTTTGTCTACAAAAATATCCAGCGCTAAGGTATGTAAGTTTTCAACAAACAAGTTCACAACACTGTCCATCTGATGTGGCCCAATACTGCAGAGTTTATTCCCCTCAGCTGTTACAATACCGGCAAAATCAAGCTCTGTCTGCTGAGCTATATCCCTGAGCTTGTTTACAATTATTGCCTTTCTTTCGGTAAAGCTTCAATAATCATATTTGCAATAATACTGATAGTATTATCAATACTTTCGGATATACCATCTCCGAGACGTAATCGTTGTGGCTGAACTCCAAGTATGTATATTTTGGAATTTATTTCAGTTTTCAAGTATTCAATTAACATGGTCAGTGATATATCATGGGTAGTGAAACATGTGTTCCGTAAATTTGAGGAACTGATTATCTCATATTCTCCCGGTCCTATATTAAGATGGACTGCATCAATAATTAAAAGAGTATCGGGATTTTCTTTTATAATTTTACCGAGATATTTTTCGGGCGCGTTTTCTGCATTGATACATACTGCATTTACCCTGCCTTTCAACCTTTCCAACAGTATTGGACCAAGCCCATCATCACCGCGCAATATATTTCCTATTCCAAAAAGTACGACTTTGCCTTTCATAATCGCTTCAAAAGGATTTGATTTATTCATACTAATATTATCTTTACTATTCATAGAGGTATACATTGGATGAAAGGTTAATAATTTAAAAATTATATGCGGCAGAACTATCGGGTTGTTAGTGTAGTTTCCCGTCTGCACCGGGCACAGAGGATCTTTACCCTGTCAGACCTTCCACTATCCCTTACAGCTGATATAATATTTTCATCGATTATCCCCAAGGACTTAAGACGGGAGAAGTAAAGAGAAGGGCTTGAATACGCAAGCTCTCCTATCTTTTCTGATATCCACTTGAGGTGGTCTTTGCATGCAATTACCTCCCCGCAGATTTCGCAGAGTTGGAGCTCTTTTTCTATTGTCTCCTGAGCTTCTTTTCTGTCAAAGAATGAAAGCTCCCAGTCATTTGACTGTTTGATCCCTTCATTGTCTGCAATGCACGCAGCTTCGCAGCTCCCACAGAAAATGCATGTATCGGTATAGTGGATCATGAGTCTCCTGGGTTCCGAATCGTCCGTTATATCTTCATGACCAATTGCTTCAGACGGACACACCTCTTCGCATGCGAGGCACCCGACGCACTTATCGGGATTGTATATTGGCTGCCCCCTGAAGTTCGGGTGAGGTATATGCGGTTTATAGGGGAATTTGGAAGTATACGGTCCCACAATAAGTGCCTTTATGGCTTCCAGGAGTTCTCTAATCTTTGGTAATTTCATTTTATACCCATCTTCCTTTTAATGTGCTCTGTTTTTTCCTGTGAAAGCCTGATAAGGTCCTGTCCATGATAGATTTTTTTACCCTTTGTGTTCCTTACTGCCATCCTCTCTGTGCAGCAGTAGCAGGGATCTATGGCTGCTAAAATAATTGTTGCATCAGAGATCGTTTCTCCAATAACAGTTACTTTGAACGTGGGTAGGTTCATAAATGTTGGTGCCCGCACCTTATGGCGTGCAGGCCGGTTTGTCCCATCACTTCTCACATAGTGAAAAGTTTCGCCTCGAGGTGCTTCGGCAGAACCGATACCTTCTCCTGGTGGTATATCCTTAATATTTAAGTCTATTTCCCCTTCTGGAAGATTTAAGAGACATGTTTTTATTATTTTAATGGATTCATATACTTCCAATACTCTCACGATAACTTTTTCAAAGACATCGCCAGTTTCTGTTACAATCATGTCCCACTCAACTTTATCGTATGCCCCGTACGGCGCATCTTTCCTGACATCCTTTGCAACGCCCGATGCTCTTGAAGTTGGCCCGAGGGCGCCATAATCTATTGCATCTTCTCTGGTGAGAATACCAATTCCTTTCAAACGGGCATGAAGCACAGGATCATCTAGAATAGCCTTTTTAAGCCGATTGAGTGTTGGTACAATGGAGTCTATTTTTTTAATTACTAATGGTATGTCTTCTGATTTGATGTCCCGCCTCACACCCCCTGGTTTAAACATTGCGTAGTTATTTCGATTTCCAGAGAGAATCTCCATCACATCCAGAATTTCCTCTCTCAGCTTCCATACCCACATATACACAGTGTTGTACCCCAAAAAGTGTCCGGCAAGCCCCAGCCAGAGCAGGTGAGAATGTATTCTCTCACCCTCAGCTATTATGGTGCGTATATATTTTGCCCTTTCCGGTACCTCTACAGGAATAATATCCTCTACTGCCCGTGTATAAGCAAATGGATGGGAGGTTGAGCAGATACCGCAGATCCTCTCGATAACAAATGTCGATTGATCAAAGGTTCTTCTTTCAGAAAGTTTTTCTATCCCTCTATGGTTGTATCCTACCTTTACATCTATGTCAACAACCGTTTCACCATCAACTGTTAAAGTAAAGAACTCAGGTTCTTCCTGAAGTGGATGGTAAGGTCCTATTGGTATTACTGACTTAGGCATTATACACCCCTATCTCTAATGGCTTTTTTATCCCATTCTTTATAATCACTTCGCAAGGGATAAACCCCCTCCGGCCATTCATCGGCTAAAAGTAATCTTCTTAAATCCGGATGTCCTCTAAAATCTATTCCTAATAATTCGTACATTTCTCTCTCTATCCAGTTTGCTCCTTTAAAAACCTGAGCAAGTGAATCAATCGCTGGATTTTTTCTATCTAATTTCACCCTCAGAGAGATCAATACATTTAAGTATTCTATCGAAAAATGGTAAAGAATCTCAATATGGGTTCGTGCATCTACACCGGAAGCAATATTAAACCGCGCTTCTAAGTCTTTAAAAATATATGTTGCAACCTTTACGAGGGATTCAGGCTTAATCTCGATATACACCCTCTTCGGAGACTTATCTAACAAATCGATTATATCATTTTTAAATCTCTTTTTAAGGTCATTCAGTATCTCTTCACGTGTCATACATTTCCCTTTATCTTCTGTATAAGTTTCACCGCTCCTGCTATTATAGCTTCCGGCTTGGGGGGACAGCCGGGGATATATGCATCCACAGGGATAATCTTATCCAGAGGAAGCGGACAGTTATAACTGTGGATGAACATTCCTCTCGATAGGGAACACTCCCCGATTGCAACCACAAGGCATGGCTTTGGCGCCTGTTCATAAAGCCTCTTCAGCCTGATTGCTGATTTCCTGTTACAGGAACCTGTCACCAGCAGTACATCAGCATGCTTAATGCTTGGTGCCAGAAGCATCCCGAATCGCTCAATATCAAACCGTGGTGTAAGACAGTCCAGTATCTCAATATCGCAGTTATTACAACTCCCTGTAGAGAGATGAAATACCCATGGAGATTTTAATAATGCTTTTAGAGTTAATTTCATATCATTTTCCTAATACTGCCAGTATTACTGCTACAACAGCAACCACGGTTGCCGGTCCCCAGAAAAACTTCATTGCCTGATCTATCCGCAGCCGCGGATTTGTATTACGTATAACTGTAATTATTAATAACAGCACAATATATTTGAGCACACTGTATAAAATACTTATACCGTTAAACTTTAAACCGCCCAGAAATAGAACTATCAGAAAAAAGGGCAGAGTGAATAAAAGCATATTCTTCATAAGCCTGAATATTGCAAGCCCTGCCCCGGAATACTCCACCATGGGCCCTGAGATAATCTCTGTTTCAGCTTCAGGAATATCAAAGGGGACAAGCCCGAGTTTTGCCTGCATGCAAAAAATACAAACGATAAGGGCCAGGATTCCTGATGCGTATCCTGCAACCACCCCATTTTGGGCCTGAAAACTGATAATCTCTACAAGCTTCAGTGAAAAACCGGATTTGATTATGGGAACAAGAATTGCGAGTACAAAGGGAAGTTCGTACCCGAGCAGAAGTTTCATTTCTCTTGAAGACCCAACTCTAGCCAGCGGGTTTCCTGATGCAAAACCTCCAATCATAATGCTTAATGAGGGAATCGCTAATAAATAGAGTACAACAATTATATCACCCAAAAAACTGCTGAACAGGTTATTATTATTTGCCCACAGTAGTGTCGATACCACTACAACACTTCCGAATCCAATTACAGGGGCTAATATAAACATCGTCTTTGAAGCACCTTTTGGGATAAGGGTTTCTTTCCCCAGGAGTTTAATGATGTCGATGAGCGGCTGAAGAAGAGGAGGCCCTTTTCTATATTGTATCCGTGCCGTAATTTTTCTATCAATCCAGCTTGCAATAAGGCCGAGTACTGCTGTTAAAATAAACCCGTAAATAATGAGATATACTATATACAACATTATGCTTTCTCTCTCACCCAGTGTGTGGAATGGATTATCAAATTATCTCCTGCAAGATACGTATTTTCAGGCAACTTGCTGTCACGTGGTTTTAGACCCAATGCCCCATAGGGACATGTTTTGATACAGAGAGGTTCTTCTTTTTTATCTCTTCGATCCAGACAGAAATCGCAATTATGGATTATATATGGAACATTTTCCGGATAAATTGTACCGTACGGGCAGGCATGGGAACAGGTTTTACAGCTTATACAGCGCATATTGTGTCTAATCAATAATTTGTCCTTATCTAATTGCTGTTCTAGTGCTTCAACGGGGCAGGCATTTACACAGTGAGGTTCTTCGCACTTTCGGCAAACCAGGTAATAAGTCGCTAGTTCAACTACTGATATGATCCCGTTATTTGCAGGGTGATAGAAGTAACTGCACTGAATAACGCACTCCTTGCATTCGCCGGCTGCGCAAACATCTAAATCAATAAAGAGCCTTGTTTCATCGCCATTTTTTGCTTGAATATTAAATTTACCTTGATGTATTTGTTCTGCACTGGTATCCATAAAAACCTCAATTAAATATTTTCTAATTATTCCCAGATATCCGGATAATCTTTTATCCTGTCATATTGAAAAACCGGTCCATCTTTGCATACATAGTACGGTCCGATCCTGCAGTGGCCGCATTTCCCGATACCGCAGGACATATTTTTTTCCATTGAAAGATAAATATTAGAAGCCCTGAATCCCATATCAATCAACCTGACTATTGTAAACTTCATCATTATCGGAGGGCCGCATACAACGGCGATGCCGTTTTTGAAATCCATATCGATTCCATCCAGAATGCTCGTAACAAGCCCTACCTTTCCCTTCCAATCACCATTTCCTTCATCGACTGTAAGCACTACATCGATATCATCTCTTTTTACCCACTCCGCAGTCTCTTTTTTATACAAAAAATCTTCTGGTGTTTTACACCCTCCTCTAAAAAATAGTTGTTTGAAGTCTCCGGATCTTTCAAAGATTTCATACATCAGGCTCCTGATAGGAGCAAAACCGCATCCACCTCCGACGACCAGAACTTCTTTCCCCGTAAAAGTGTCAAGAGGATAACTATTACCAAATGGGCCTCTTAAACCTACTTTATCACCTTTTTTAAGCTGATGAATCTTCTCGGTCACCTTTCCCACTTTCATCACAGTCACCTCCATCATGTTATTTATTGAAGGCCGTGACGAAGGAGTAAAAGGGGCTTCACCAACTCCTGGAATTGTCAATTCGATAAATTGACCTGTTTTGAATGTTATCTCTTCTTTTGGTTGAAGTTTGATCGTTTTGATTGTAGGAGTCTCTGTTATAACTGACAGTACTGATGTTTCTATTGGTCTATACGGGTTGTTTTTTGACATCTTTTACAAGCCTCTGTAAAACCTTTCTTATATCTATCTTTGCAGGGCAGGCTGATATACAGCGCCCGCATCCTGTACATGCAACAATTCCCGCTACTGCAGGAAAAAAATCAAACTTTTTCTCAAATCTATTTCTTAATCTCATCCACAGCCATGGCCTTGGATTGACCCCTGCTGCAAC
>Ga0209977_10001523_pt1 | contig 10179 bp, 6 predicted proteins | sample SumtaG_2_FD_183113 | JGI IMG/M metagenome (GOLD analysis project Ga0209977, IMG submission 183113) | Deep subsurface microbial communities from Indian Ocean to uncover new lineages of life (NeLLi) - Sumatra_00607 metaG (SPAdes) (version 2) | ecosystem: Environmental > Aquatic > Marine > Oceanic... | reverse complement strand
GTTACCAGTTTCGAGGAGGAGGCTGGGTGCTTGATATTATCACTGGAGGAAAAATTCCCGTTGAGACAGGAATAATTATCATAGCTGTATTCGTCATCACCTATACCCTTCTCGCCGGCATGATCTCAGTAGCCTATCTGGATATTTTAAACGGCATTGTCATGATAACCGCCATCCTTCTTGCCCTTCCTTTTCTCATCCAGCATGTGGGAGGAATGGACTATATCGTTGCCAACGTGACCGAAAGAAGCCATTCCTTTTTGGGAAACATGACCTGGGTACAGGCCATGGGATATTTTGTCCCGACACTGCTTCTTGCCCTGGGACAGGGAAACATGTACCAGCGCTTTTTCTCAGCTAAAAATGCAAAAGAAGCAAAAAAATCAGTCATAGGTTGGGTGGTGGGAGTTATTCTTTTGGGAATCGCTCTACAGAGTCTGGCAGTTGTGGGCAGCAGCTATTTTAAGGGCCTTGAAGCAGAGGAGGCTGGAAAAATCATTATCCTCGTAGCCCATAAAGGACTCCCTGTTGCCGTGGGCTGTTTTCTCCTGGTGGCCATAGTGGCCATCATCATCTCCACTGCTAATAGCTTCCTTCTTGTGCCAGCCACGAACGTCATCAGAGATGTATACCAGCGGTTTATAAACCCCAACCTTTCAGATAAGAAAATGATTCTCTACTCGAGATTGACGGTAATTGTCTTGGGTGTAATCGCTTACTCTCTTATTTCTTTTTTCCCGCGGATTCTGGATGCAGCTTATGCCGCCTACACTGTCTACGGAGCCGGAATCACTCCAGCCCTTGTAGCTGTCTTCTTCTGGAAGAGGGCAACAGCTTCGGGTGGCGTGCTGTCTATTTTGGGGGGAACAACGGTGACCATCGTCTGGGAAATCGTAAATAAAATCCAGGGACATCTTCCTTTCGGCGTTCCGGCTATCTATCCCGCTTTGGCAGTTTCTCTTGTTCTCCTCTTCGGGGTAAGCCTTCTTACTCCTAAACCTCCACCTGAGAAATGGAGAGCATTTTTTAAAAATAAGGAGTTGACCTCATGATCCCGATTTTAGCAAATATCAGGAGGAGCAAGTGAGGATAGGAATTGTCAAGGATCGGCGGTACATGGAACATAATATGGGTGCCTTCCATGTGGAAAGCCCGATGAGGATAGATGCAATCTACAACATGACGGAGAAGGAAATTACTTTCCCTTATTTAGAGATAGAACCTCGTCCTGCAACAGAGGAAGAAATTCAAATGATTCATTCTCCTTCCTATGTCAATCTGATCAAAGAAACTTCGGGAAAAGAAACAGTTGCTCTTGACGCTGATACAGCCACTTCAGCCCGTTCTTATGAAGTTGCGCTGCTCGCTGCAGGGGGTTTGTTAAAAGCTGCAGACTTGATCATGGAAGGAAAAATTCAAAATGGTTTTGCCCTCGTCAGGCCGCCCGGCCATCATGCTGAACGAGAGCGGCCCGCTGGATTTTGTCTCTTCAACAATGTTGCTATCTGCGCTGAATATTTAATAAAAAAGCACGGTCTCAAACGTATTCTGGTCGTGGACTGGGACCTCCACCACGGAAACGGAACCCAGCATTCCTTTTATGACAGAAACGATATCCTCTTTTTTTCCGCACATCAATTCCCTCACTATCCAGGAACAGGATACTGGGATGAAACAGGACTGGGAAGCGGTGAAGGTTTTACGGTCAACGTTCCACTTGCCGCGGGAAAAACAGACGAGGATTATCTCTTTATATTCAGAAAAATCCTCTCCCCTATCACAGCTCTTTACAAGCCAGAATTTATCCTAGTCTCTGCTGGTTTTGATATCTACCGGGCAGACCCGCTGGGAGGGATGATGGTAAGCGAAGACGGATTTGGAGCTCTCACCTCTGAACTTCTTGCCCTAGCCCATGATTTTTCGAAGGAGAGAATTCTTTTTACCCTGGAGGGAGGCTATGATTTGCAAGGTCTCAGGGAAGGAGTCAAGCAAGTCTTGTTCCATCTAGCTGGAGAAGCGAAAAAACCGGAGATAGAAGAAAAAATTTCAGCCATTGCCCTGAGAGAATTGATTCCAATTTTTGAAACACAGCAAAAATACTGGAAAGATCTCCACGAGCCCGAGATAGGGACCTAATCTATAGGGGCTTGATTCATCAAACACCTGCAGGACAAAAGTGTATTTATAACACTGCAATCGTCTTATTTTAAGGACATAATATATGCCTAAAATCAGTGGATTAAGGAGAAAGAAAGGTTGGCATAGTATTTGCATTAAAAATAATCTGGATTAAATGAGAGGAGAATTAAAATGAGAAAAACAACAGTAATTCTGATAGCGATTCTTTTCTTTTTCTCAATTTCAAACGCAGAGGAAACTAATTACGCAAACAATTCGTTTGCCCGGTTAAGCTATGTGAAGGGGAACATTTATATCCAGAGATCGACTGACCTGGGTTATGAAGAAGGCATAGTGAACATGCCAGTTTCTGAAGGCGACAGGATGGGTACTACTGATGGACGCGCAGAAATTTACCTGGGAAATGGAAATTATGTCAGATTGGACAATGAAACTAAAATAGACTTTTTGACCTTACCAAAAATAGAATCTGAGCTCATACGGATTCGAGTCTGGACAGGGAATATCTATTTCCGCGTGAGAGACTTAAAGGAAGAAAAGAATATTGAAATTCATACTACTGATGTTTCTATTTTTGTTCTGGATAACGGGCTCTACAGAATTGATGTGAGGCAGGGTAGCGAGACCGAAATATTCGTTTTTGAAGGCATGCTGGAGGCGGCTGGAGAATCGGATTCTATTTTGATAAATAACGAGCAAAGAGTTGAGGTTTCAACTGGCCGTTTTATCTCCCAGCCCACTCGATTCTACGCGGTTGCTGAAGATAGTTTTGACAGATGGAGCGAACACAGGGATTCCCAGGTTCGTAAGCGTATGGCAAAAGCTTACCTTCCAGAAGAATTGGCAGATTTTGAATATGAATTGTCTGCGAACGGCGAATGGGTCTACATGGCTCCGCATGGTCATGTCTGGGTCCCCAGAGGGATTGACCCCTATTGGCGACCATACTACAACGGTCGGTGGACATGGCTCAATTTATGCGGCTGGACCTGGATTCCATACGAGTCCTGGGGTTGGAGCACACACCACTTCGGCAGATGGCATTGGAGGCACAGTCTCGGCTGGTACTGGATCCCAACGAGAGTTTGGGGTCCTGCTTGGGTTAGCTGGTACTGGGGTTATGATTACTTTGGCTGGGCACCTTTAAGTTACTATGGTTATCCAGGTGTGATAATCAACAACGTGTATAATGGTCGGTTCCGAGGGCGCTATTATCCTTACAATTCTCGCACTCTTACTGTTATCCATAAAAATCAGCTCAAGGCTCGAAATGTCTCCAAAGTTGCCCTCTCTCAGAAGTCTGTTAAAAGTCTAGGCAAAATCAGTCTTTCCAGACAGCGGCTTCCTATGAGGCCCACTGCCAACAAGATATCCGTCGAAAGGCTTGGCGGCAAAAAGGTACTTCTCCGGAAAAAAGTCACTTCTCCTGAATCTGAGGCAATAAAGCGCTCGAGTCGAACCACCGTCAGAAAGACTGAAGCAGTAGATTCAAATAGGGTCGCAAAAAAGACGGCTGCAAGAGTTTACCCTTCTCAAGAAAGAAAAGTCGTTAAGAAAAAATCAGAAGAAGTAGGCAGAACCGGAGAGAAAAAACCGATCTACAACTCCAGAAGTTCCGTCAAAAAAGATTCCTACGGTTATAGTTCCTCCCGAAAAGTAAGCACGAAAAAACCGATCTACAATTCCAGAAGTTCCATCAAGAAATATTCCTACGGTTATCCGTCCTCCCGGAAAATAAGTGCGAACCAACCTTCGAAAAAAATAACACCAAAAAAATCTAGTTCTTTTATCGGCCGGATTTATAAAAATATCTCTGGCTCGAGCAAATCCGTTAAAAGTCGTTCTTCACGAAGCTCTTCTCGAGGAACTAGTTCAAAAAAAGTTAGCTCAAGTTCATCAAAATCCAGGTCTTCTTCCTCCAAAGCTTCACAAAAATCGTCATCCTCTTCCTCTCGTTCGGCCTCAAAATCAGGTAAAGTAAAGAAGAAAAACTAACCATTGGCCCCTTTTTTTGTATAATTTTCCCCAGGAGGGGCTTGATTAATTGAGCCCCTCCCCTCCTTTTTTATTTTCTAACTGAATAGTAATCAAGAATCATCATGTGATCTTCATGAGTGCAAAATCTGTCTGGCTCAGAACCGGGGAGAAAAACTTCCCTTATAGTAAAAAGGCAAACTGGAGATGCAAGTAAGCCAGTCTTGCTGTCAATCTCCACAAAGGAGAGATTTGGAGGAACCTCAAATTCTTCATCAATAACAAATTCTTCTCCATTTTCCTCGGCAATCCTCTGTTTTTCCTTGATAACTTTATCAAAAAAATCTCTCCATACCGGAAGGGCTGCCACAGCTCCTGACTGCCTTTCTCCTATGGGAATCTGCCCTCTACCATGACCAACCCAGACACCTGCACAAAGAGAGGGAGAAAACCCTACAAACCAGGCATCAGTGTACCCATCAGTCGTGCCTGTTTTACCGCCCAAAGGCCATTGTAAATAACGTGCTGACCTACCCGTTCCTCTCTGGATTATTCCCTGCATCAAATAGGTCATCATGTAAGCTGTCTGAGGAGAAATAACTTCCTCCGTTTCAATCTTACTTTCTTCTAAGATGTTGCCGTCTTTATCCTCAATGCGAGTTAAAAAGTAGGGTCTTATCCGAATACCCTTATTGGGAAAAACAGTAAAAGCAGAAACAAGCTCTATTAAACGCACCTCAAATGTTCCCAGGGCCAGAGAAAGATAGGGATAGATAGGAGAAGTGAGCCCGAATTTCCGACAGTAATCAACACCTTTCTGAGGGGAGATGAATTCCAACAGCTTGGCTGTCACAATATTCCTTGATTCCTCCAATCCTTTACGGACAGTGACAGCCCCTTTGTATCTTCGGTCATAATTTCCCGGAGACCATGGTTCTCCTCTCCATTTATCAATAAATTCGGTGGGCTCATCAATGATTATATGGGCGGGAGTGAATCCACTCTCGAGGGCCGCAGTATAAAGAATGGGTTTTATTGACGAGCCTGACTGCCTCAAGGCCTGGGTTGCGTTGTTCCATTTGCTCTTTTTAAAAGACTTACCCCCTACCATGGCTTTTATCTGGCCGGTGTGGGGCTCGATTGCCAGAAAAGCTCCCTCGATGAGAGGCTCCTGGTCAAGAGAGACAAGAAGTTCTTTATTTTCTTCGCCTATTTCCTTGATTTTAACAAGGATTAAATCTCCTTCCTTGATAAGACCAGCCAGATTCTTCGTCTTTGTCCAGCCAATGTCTTCATTATTCATCTTCCCCAAATAATCTTTTATTCTAACCGAAGCCTCTGTCCCAGTGACCGATAAAACAACAGCTTCTACGATATCTCCTTCAATAAGAGAAGGCTTTAGCCAGCTATCAGGTGGCCACCCTTCAATCGAGATATTCTCCAGATCTTCAAGGCCTTCTACGCCTTCCTCCAGTAAATTCCGTTTATCATCTCTCCACCCCTGTCTTTTATCCAGAACCGGCAGCCAATTCAGGAGTGCTTCCTCAGCAAATCTTTGATAAGTTGGATTTAAGGTTGTATAGACTTTTAATCCCTTTCTATAAAGAGCATCAGCCCCATAATTCTTTTCTAAATACTTTCTGACTTCTTCCTTGAAATAAGCGGCAAAACTAATATTTCCCCGACGCAACGGCATAACATTGAACGGCTGCGCCTTGGCTTCTTCACCCTCTTCTTCTGTTAGATATCTTTCTTCTACCAGCCGTCTGATCACATGGTCTCGGCGGCGCTGGGTGATTTCTCGATTCCTGTAGGGAGAATAAAGGGAAGGTCCCCTCAGAATGCCAACGATCATGGCAGCTTCTTCCACGGCTAACCCTGATACATTCTTTCCAAAGTACAGTTGTGAGGCGGCTTCAACTCCATAAGCTCCATGGCCAAGATTAAACTGATTACAGTACATTGTTAATATTTCATGTTTTGAATATTTCTTTTCAATCTGGCGGGCGAGGAGGACCTCTTTAAATTTACGGCGAAGAGTTTGCCTCCGATGGAGGAAGAGATCTCTCGCCAGTTGCTGGCTGATGGTGCTTCCCCCGTGAAGCTTTCTCGATTTTCTTCCTAATTTAGTCTTTATATCTTCCCTTAGAGCTCTTAGCGCTCCACGAAGATCAAATCCTCTGTGGCTGTAAAATCTGGGATCTTCTGTAGCAATAATGGCATTTTTTACTACCTCTGGAATATCTTCATAGGGAATTTCAATCCTTTTTTCTATGGCATATTCTCCGATAACTTCCCCTTCATCAGAGTAGATATAGGTAATGATGTTGGGCTCAAACTCTTCGAGCATGGAGATAGAGGGAAGATTTTGTCTGATAGCCATGTAAGCGCCCAGCCATATCCCTATAGCACAGGCAAAGAACAGAATACAAAGTAAGAAGGTTACTTTGAAGAGTTTTCCCACAGCAGGCCTTTTTGCCTTTTTTACCCTTATGATGAACCCTTTAAACGCCATAGAATAAAATATAACAGATGGTATAAACAGGGTCAAATGATATAAAAGGTGGGCTTGATGAATCAAGCCCCTACAAGAAAAATCAAATGAAGGAAATGGGGCCTGGCCCCATTTTCTCTGTCCCCATTTTTCTCCTGAGTCAAGTCCTTACAAGATAATCCGGAGGACTATCTCTTCTATCTCTTTTCTGATCTCTTCTTTAGATTTTAGAGCATCTATATGTACAAACTTTTCGCCTTTAAAACTCCTGAATATTTCTCTTACTTTAACTAAATAATCTTCACGCTCGAAAAGCCTGTCTTTCTTTTTCCGGTTCTCTATCCGCTCCAAACCTTTTTGTGGATCAATATCAAAGATAAAAACCAAATCAGGCTCGACGACAAACTCTTCATTCATTCTTCTTATCAGTTTCTCATCAATTCCCTTTGCTCCCTGATAAGCAATAGTTGAATAATAATATCTATCCAGAATAACGACTCTTTTCTTCTTCAAGGCGGGCTTTAAGTTTTTTTCCACATTTTCTCTTCTGTCCTTTTGGAACAAATCCAGCTCTTCCTCCGGAGTTAGAGAATCGGGATGAAGGGCTTTTTTCTTGATCTTTCGTCCCCATTTACCTTTCGATGGTTCCCGGAAATAAACTGCATCAAAATCTTCCTCCTGAAGCCTCTCTAAGAGAATTTCTGCTTGCGTTGATTTTCCAGAACCGTCTATCCCTTCAAAAACAATCAGGATTCCTTTTTGCATGGCCATCTTCCTCGACGTAGGTGATAATAGCTCCAATGAATTTTTAATGCAACTTTTCTGTAAATCATGAGTTTTCAGTAAGTAGGACGATTGAATTTTTCATATTAGTATGTTATTTTAGTATTTTAAAGTAAGGAGAGGAAATGAAAAAGACGGCTTTGATAGCTCTTATATGCTTTTTCTTGGGTATCTTTTTGGCAAGCTTTGTTTTCATTTATTTGCCTGAGAAAAACGCACCGGAAAGCTTCTTAGAAGAAACTCCAAGTCCTTCCCCATCCTTTCTTCATGCATCTCCTTCTCTACAGATAAAGCCTGATTTAGATTTTGTCAGCATCGCCGATAAAATCGGCCCTGCAGTAGTGAGAATTGCAGCCGAGAAAGTGGAAAAGAGAAGGGTATCCAGGTTCCGGGAGGATTGGCCAGAGGATTTCTGGGATAGGTTTTTTGGCATCCCCCGTGAAAGGGAAAGAGAGCTCCGCTCTGAAGCAAGGGGCACAGGCTTTTTTATCAGTGCAGACGGGTACATAGTGACCAATAATCATATGGTGGAAAATGCCGAGAAAGTAACCGTCACTACTCTTAATGAAAAAGAATATAAGGCAAAAATTGTGGGGACCGATCCAAATACAGATTTGGCTCTGCTAAAGGTCGATGATAAAAATTTACCGTTTGCCGAGCTCGGAGATTCTGAAAAACTGCGCGTGGGAGAATGGGTTTTGGCCATCGGAAATCCCTGGGGATTTGAGCATACTGTCACAGCAGGCATTGTCAGCTCTAAAGGAAGACAGCTGGGGATTCCGGATGTTCCCTACCAGGACTATATCCAGACAGATGCTGCCATCAACCGGGGAAACAGCGGCGGCCCTCTGGTGAACATGAAAGGAGAGGTTGTCGGTATTACAAGCAATATTATCTCTCCCTCAGGAGGAAACATCGGCATAGGGTTTGCCATTCCTTCTAACCTGGCCAGAAAAATCATTAAGCAGCTCAAGGAAAAAGGAAGAGTAGTCAGAGGATACCTTGGAGTAAGGAGTGGCCCAGTCACTGAAGAAGACAAAGAAGCCTTTAATCTAAAAACCAGAAAAGGCGCTATCATAGGTAAAGTCGAGCATGGCACACCAGCTGCCAAGGCCGGATTAAAAAAATATGACGTCATCATTGAAGTCAACGGCAAGCCAGTTAAAGACCACCACGACCTAATGTTTAAGATCGCTGAAATCGAACCAGGGGAAAAAATCGAAATAAAAGTCATCCGGGATGGAAAAGAGAAGATTATAACTGTGACTCTTGGCGAACGGCCATCTGATGAAGAACAAGAAGCCTCTGCCGCCTCTGGAAAAGATTTAGGAATAAACATTACTACTATAACTCCCCGCCTTGCCAGACGCTATGGATTCCTAACCGAGGAAGGAGTTTTAATCACCAATGTCCGCCAATTCAGCGAAGCATATCGAAAAGGCCTTAGAGCCGGAGATATCATCCTTGAAGCTAACAGGAAAAAGGTAAAAACTGATAGGGAGCTTAGAAATATTGTGAATAAACTGGATTCTGGTGACACACTCGTTCTGCTTATCAGAAGAGAACGCGATGGAGAACAAGAAGAATTCATCAGGACCTTAAGGATTCCTGAATGAAGTTTTTCAAGGTTCATTCTTTAGGCAACGATTTCCTGATTATCGATAAGGTGGAGACCAAGGGTCTCTCTAACATAAGCAGTCTTGCCGGAACAATCTGTGATCGCCACACAGGTGTAGGAGCCGATGGCTTGCTCCTTATCTCAGTCAAAAATAAAGCAAAAGGTCATGTCAATTTCCGCATATTCAATGCTGACGGAACAGAGGCAGAAGTCTCTGGTAACGGATTAAGATGTGCGGCTGCTACCCTTTATCACCAGAAAAAAATAGATTCTCCTCAAATCCTTTTTCAGACCACTGTTGGTCAAAGAGAATGCGAACTTATTGAGGGGAAAAAGAATGTTTTCATCCTCAAGATCGAAATGGGAATCCCCCGCTTGAGCTCTAAAGATATTCCTTTTGATGACGGTTCCCCCCATGAAAAAATCATAGATTACCCCCTTTCTATTAATAAAATAATCTATCCCATCACAGCTCTTTCCCTTGGCAATCCGCATTGCGCAATCTTTGTGGATCGTTTTCCTGATCGCATCGAATGGCATCAGGTCGGGCGAGAAATCGAATCGCATCCCTTCTTCCCCAACAGAACAAATATAGAGTTTATAAGGAAGCTAAGCAGAAAAGAAATTGAAGTTATCTTCTGGGAAAGGGGCGTTGGAGAAACCCTCTCCTCAGGAAGTGGCGCCTGCGCGGCGGCTGTGGCTTCTATATTGAAGAATTTGACCGATAAAAGAGTCAAAGTTAGAACCAGTATGGGGCACTTGACTGTAGAATGGGAAAAAGAGAAAGTTTATCAAACCGGCCCGGCTGAGATCGTTTTCAAAGGCAACTTTATGGGGTCAGATCCTTCAAACTTTTAAAACTTAAATCATTTTAATATTTAGCAAAATTCAACAAGTTAGGCCCTAGAGTAATAACCATGTAGGAAAAAGGGGATAGGTCTTTATGCTCAGTAATTAGGTAACACTTTCTGTAATGATATTGAAGATAAAATTGTCATTGCGAGCGACCAAAGGGAGCGTGGCAATCTCATAAGATATGTCATCGCGAGGAGCGTAGCGACGCGGCAACCTCAACCTTTTTTATGAGATTACTTCATTTCACTCTATGAGATTGCCACGCTCCGCTCGCAATGACAATTTAAAAGTGTTACCGAATTATTGAGCTAGTACA
>Ga0209977_10001522_pt1 | contig 10184 bp, 9 predicted proteins | sample SumtaG_2_FD_183113 | JGI IMG/M metagenome (GOLD analysis project Ga0209977, IMG submission 183113) | Deep subsurface microbial communities from Indian Ocean to uncover new lineages of life (NeLLi) - Sumatra_00607 metaG (SPAdes) (version 2) | ecosystem: Environmental > Aquatic > Marine > Oceanic... | reverse complement strand
CGACGTCATGGTTGACGTAGGCGATGACATCGGAGGCTCTGACCACCTGCCCTTCCAGAGTCTCAGGCATATTCTTTTTCTCGTCATCGAGGATCTCTCCCCTCCCCTTCGAATGCTTGAATATCCCGTCCCTGACTTCATAGGTCAGGTTCAGCCCTTTTCCATCATACTCGAGTTTTTCCACTACACGGAGGCTCTGTTCGTAATGGGAGAATCCCCCGGGGAGAAGCTTTGCCAGAGTTTCTTCTCCGGCATGACCGAAAGGAGTATGGCCGAGGTCATGTCCCAGAGCAATGGCCTCGGTGAGATCCTCGTTCAGCAGGAGAGCCCTGGCGATGGTGCGGGCAATCTGAGAGACCTCCAGGGTGTGAGTCAGCCGGGTCCTGAAATGGTCGCCAAACGGAGCAAGGAAAACCTGAGTTTTATGTTTCAACCTTCGGAAGGATTTGCAGTGGATGATCCGGTCTCTGTCTCGCTGGAAGGCTGTCCTCAAAGAATGGGAAGTCTCCGGACGCTCCCTCCCTTTTGACTTTGAACTCAAACATGCTTTCGGAGATAGAGTTTGAGCTTCCCTTTCCTCGAGTTTTTCCCTTATGCTCATTTGACAAACTTAAAATACGACGTTCTGATGACCCTCTTCCAGGGCACTCAGTCTATTATTCTATCAGCAAAAAGGCGTAACGATTCATTTTCTGGGCATAATCCGAAAGGACATGAATCGGATAATCCGCCTGACGCATAGTCGAGTAAACATCTATACACATCGCCTCTGGAGTGGGCCGGGACATTTTCGGCTCTATGCAATTTTCCTTGGTCCCCGGGCATTCCTTGCAGATATTACAGCTGTCCATGAATAAAAGAAAAGCTTTCTCGTAGCCGGATACAAAAATTTCCGTCTCTAACTTCAAGAGTTTCAGGTTGGTTTTCCTTGTCCAATTGAATCGGTCTTCAGGCTTATCGACTTTTTTTTCGAAATGAAACACTACGGCTTCCTTGTACTCGCTGAAAAACCTTTCACATTCAGAAATTGAAGGAGCATTAGGAGGGCAGGTCGCAGTTTGCCCGTATTCGTCGCAGCCGAACATGCATTTCATCCGGACCCACTGTGCGGTCACGAACTTCAGCGGGTCAATCCACTTGAAGTCGGTAAAGTTATGAGCGATGAATTTTTCTTCGAGTTTCTTTTTATCGATCATCAAACACATCCTACATGAATAAGTCTTGATGAGCAGCCAATTATAACACAGGCATAACTCCATGACTTGAATTTTTTCATGGGTTTGATTAAATTAATTTCTGGAAAAAGATAAAAGCTTGGAACTTCAGATATGATCGAAGAAAACGTGAAAAAAATCCTCGAAGAACTGCCTCCAGGTGTCGAACTCATGGCAGCTGCCAAATCAAGAACTCCCAAAGAAATCCTTCGGGCCGCGGAATCCGGAGTGAAGATTATAGGAGAAAATTATGTTCAAGAGGCCCTCACGGCCTTCGAAGTCGTGGGCACCTTGGTCAGGTGGCATTTTATCGGCCACCTCCAGCGGAACAAGGTGAAAAAGGCCGTGCAGATCTTCGACATGATCGAAACCGTCGACTCCGTAGACCTTGCCGGGGAAATCGACAAGAGATGCTCTCAATACGGCAGAATCATGCCGGTTCTCGTAGAAATCAATAGCGGGAGGGAACCACAGAAATACGGCGTTCTCCCCGAAGAAGCGGAGAGCCTTATTCATGAGATCCTTCCACTCCAAAACGTCAAAGTAGAGGGATTGATGACCATGGGGCCCATGTTCGGAGACCCTGAAGACGCCCGTCCCTTCTTCGTAGAGACGAGAAAAATATTCGAGAAGCTGAGACTTCTTTCTCTTCCCGGAGTCGAGATGAAGTATCTCTCTATGGGGATGACGAACTCTTACAAAGTCGCCGTTGAGGAAGGCGCCAACATCGTCAGGATCGGGACAAAAATCTTCGGCCCGAGATAAAGAGAGAAAAAAAGAACAGGTGTACTTGCTCAATAATTTAGTAATATTGTAATAATGTCATTGCGAGCGAAGCGTGGCAATCTCATAAAATTAAATGTGTCAATAAGGGAATAAAGACATCTGTTTATATGGGATTGCCACGCTTCGCTCGCAATGACACCGTTGTCTTATACATGTTATTAAAAAGTGTTAGCTAATTACTGAGGATAAAGACCTGTTCCTTTTTTTTAAATCAGGATTTCGTCCTTCCAGCCCAATCTGATGAGTTGAATTCTATCAGGATTGCTGACTCCGAGGCCATGCCGTGTGTCAGCGAGAACGATGTGTTTGGCCGGAGGCTGGAGAGGCCTGTCTTCGCCGAAAAATTCGCGGCGCTTAGCCTGAAGGATCCGGGCTCCCACTGAATCGACGGCGACCGGATCCTGGCTGACCAGGATTCCCTTGTATTCCCAGACATACTTATCGCTGTAATGATGAGGCCCGATGCCGTGGAAGAGAGGGTTCAACATGAGAAGGATATTCAGCTTGGTCCTGTCTTTAAGATTGTATTCTGTCCAGAGTTTAGCTAAATCTGCACAGCTATCACCGTGATAATCGGAAGCACGTGGGACAAACATGATATGATTCTTAATGCATCCGCCCATGCCTGACCAGTGGTGGGTCCTTGCCGGCCTGGCATTGATAAGCGCTGTGGCATTCTGGAATACCGGATGGATTTTCACTCTCCGGTCATCGATACCGATGTTCTCCTCAGGAACGCCGGCATCCATGACTCTCTTCTTAATGGCCTGTTCAACCTCACGTGTTGTCGGAATAGGCCGCCAGACGTTGCTTTTGATGCCGACTATATCCGAAGGTTTGATTATTCCCTTCCAGGCTTCAACGGGATCCTTGACGTCAAAAAGAGTCGAGACGGCTTCATCGAGCATTCTCTGGACAACATCCGGGTCTGGCTTTTTAAAGGATACCAACGCATTCTCGTCTCTGATCAGAACGACTTTAACCTTTCCAGATTCCTCAATTTCTCTGGCTGACTTCTCTTTTTCTACTGATTTCTGACTGCACGCCCAAGCCCCTGCAAAAGGAGTCATGGCCGCCACCTTGAGGAAATCCCGTCTCGTGATGATCTTTTTCCCCATGCTTTCCTCCTATCTCACCGATGCTTTCCTGACAGCGGGTGAGAAACCTGAATAACTAAAAAGAATCTCTGTAATCTATGAATCTGTGTTGATTAATCAATCCTTTTTAAAACGTGTTCGATCATTCTCTTCGCGAAATCGGCTGAAGGCGCGTTGAAGACGATTACAAGAATATCATCCTTGACTCTGGATGCTGTCCATTTCTCATCCTCTGTCTGGACAATACCAGCTTCCTTCGCATCCGGCATGTAAACTTTCGTAAAACTCTGATAAGCCTGAGAAGTCTTTGATTTTTCAGGGTAGCGAACCAAAAGAAGATAGAGCTTCTCATTTTTTTCCCTGTAAGTCCCGAGAGCGGCTTCAGTCTCCTGGTTAAGAAGAAGGATATTCTCATCCGAGACATAAAAATGGTAGTTCAGGATCAAATGGTTATGAAAATAATGGACACCTTTCCTAACACGCGCTTCTTCAGGTAAAAAGGAAACAATATCAGGTTTCTCACCCTCTTCTTCGATAGAGGAAGCCACTTTTTGACTCAATGCGAATAAAGCCTTTTTGGCCTCTTCGGTCTCCTCTTCTGCATACAGGGAGACGAAGAAACGCCCTTTCCAGAATGAAAGAAGACCGCCTTTATACGTCGATCCCCTCCCGACTCCCGCATCATCCCCTTCAAGGTCATGAGTGAACACTCCGAAGGCATCCCTGGATGAGGTCATCTCGAAGAGATCCGCGACTAGATCAGGCTGGCCTTCTTTAGAGAAACGCCTTGCTAAAAGCTGCTTGAAATTATAAGAGCGGTAGACCTCCCCTGCCCCATTAATATAATCGAAAATTGTTTCTGGGTCATAAAGCTCATCTTTCTCTCTGGCTACCCAGCCGTTTATCTCTCGCGGCATCAGGCCACCCAGAATAACCTTTTGATCATTAGAACATGCGCCCATCGAACTCATCCCTCCTATCAAGAAAAGACAAATGAGGATCCAGCACAACCTTTTCATAATTATGAATTTTATACAATTGCATCAAAAACGTAAAGGATATTGCGCAAATGCGAAAGCAGAAGGTTCAGGCCATCATCTCTGGAAGCTCTTAACACATACAATATGGCGATGAAATAATGGCGTCATATCTATCTAACTCATTTAAAAAAAAAGACTTGATTAAATCTTATTATTTCTATAAATTTATGTTGAAAAAAAGATTCAAATGCGATAGTATCAGCATTGAAGAGACATAAATTGATGCGATTATAACATTATTCACGGGGAGGAAGTCATGATAAAACTTTCAACTAAAGGACGGTACGGAGCCCGTTTGATGCTTAACCTCGCCCATCACTACAAAAACGGCAATGAATCAGTCATCCTGAAAAGCGTATCCGATGAGGAAGAGATCTCCATCCGGTATTTAGAGCAGATCGTCATCCCTCTCAAAATAAACAAACTTGTGAAGAGCATCCGTGGTGCCGGCGGAGGATACATGCTTGCCCGTCATCCCTCCAAGATCATACTCAGTGAAATCCTTCATGCATTGGAAGGATCATGCTGTCTGGTTGATTGTATCGAGGATAATGACTATTGTAATCTTATCCCCATCTGTGCGACATATGATGTCTGGAAAGAGGCAAGCAGGCTTCTGAAAGATTATTTTGAAAGTATCACATTACAGGATCTTGTTGAAAAATCTAACAAAAAAAGAGCGAAAGCTAAAAGCAAAAGCAAGAATCCTTAATTTGGATCAAGCATCAAATAAATAAAGCATCGCTTTTTCTATTCTCTTTTCCTCTTGATTAAATTTTTCCCTTATTCTTAATCAAATTCATATGTCATAAATGTCTATATATTGCATAATATTTTGTTATACATTTCTATTTAATGTATAATAATAATAGATTTTATTTGTTTTATAATATCTATAATTTTTGTATCATATTAAGCCTAAACGAGGTTCGTTTTGCTGAATATAAAACAGTGGAAGTTAAGGTATAAGATTGTCTTCCACATCGCTGTGATTGGGGCGTTAACTACTTTCTTTCTGGTTTTCCTGTTCATAAATACTCAGAGAAGCATCATACACAAAATGAGCCAACAAAAAGCAGAACTTATCGGCTCGGTAATTGAAAACAGTATTTATTCTTATATGAAAGCAGGAAATATAGAGACGGTTCAAAAGACTCTAAGGGAAATTTCATCTTCGGCGGACATAAAAGGAATAAGAATAATCAATTATGAGGGAAAAATATCCCATTCTTCTGAAAGCGATGAAGTCGGAAGAATGGTCGAACCGAGCACACTTGATAAAATGAGAGAATTCCTTTCAACAAAAGATCAATCAAATACCATCTTCAAAATGCCAAAATCGACGATCCTTGGATTCCGCAAAATCGAAAACAGAAGCGAGTGTTTTGGCTGTCACAGCCCTCAGGAAAAAATAAACAGCTTCTTAGAGGTTGATATTGACCATTCTGGAGCTGTTGTTCTTCTTCAAAAGAATCAGATAAAAGGGATTATCATTGCTCTGGCTGCCCTAACAATTCTCTCATTTGTTATCCTCCGTCTTTTCGAAAAGCTCATCAATCGACCGATTTCCCAACTCAAAGACAGGATGAGAAGAGTTCAGGAGGGAGACCTTGATATTCAATTTTCTCATTTAAAGAACGATGAGATTGGAAGCCTGGCAAAAAACTTTAACAGAATGGTCACTGATTTGAAAAAAGCCAACCAAAAAATCGAAGAATTATTCAGCAAGCAAATGGAGAAAGCTGAACATCTCGCTTCCATCGGCGAACTGGCTGCCGGATTGGCCCATGAAATCAAGAATCCCATCGCAGGGATGAAAGGTGCCCTTGAAATCATCAACCAAAAAACTGACTTATCCGACCCTAAAAAAGAAATCTTTACAGAAATGCTTCTTCAAATCGATAAAATCAATAATGTCATTCATGACCTATTGAGCTATGCCAAGCCCAAAGAAATAAGCATGAATCTTGTGGATCCTAACGAGGCCATAAACAATGCGATTAAATTGGCAAGAACACAGGTCATCGACAAAGAGATCGATATCTGCTTTAAAAGCTTAGGTAACGGAACACTCGCTCTCATAGACGCGGATAAAATTCAAGAAGTCATGCTTAACTTGATGGTCAACAGTATTTCTGCTATAAATAATAAAGGCCATATATCAATCGAGCTTCACGAAAAAAACCAGAGAGAATTAGAAATTCTCTTTTCGGATGATGGGATGGGAATAAAAAAAGAGCATCTGCCTCAAATATTCAATCCATTCTTCACGACAAAAAACCGAGGAACGGGCCTGGGCCTTTCTATCTGCAAAAAGATAATAGAGGCGCACAACGGATCCATTGAAGTCGAGAGCAAAACAAAAGAAGGAACAACTTTTTCCATACGGCTTCCTGTCTTGCTTTATTCTGATTGACGATGCGCAAGAAAAAAATCTTAATAGTCGACGACGAAAAACTCATCCGCTGGAGTCTACGCCAAAAACTATCCGAGTGGAAACTTGAGGTTGTTGATGCAGAAGACGGGAAAACAGCCCTTCAACTGGCTGAAGAGGAAACACCCGACCTCGTGATGCTCGATGTCAAACTTCCCGATAAAAAGGGAACGGATGTGTTGAAAGAATTCAAGAAGAAACGGCCGGAGCTTCCCGTGATCATGATCACGGCTTATGGTGTGATTGACGATGCTGTGACGGCGATGCGCCGCGGAGCCTATGATTTCATCACCAAGCCGATAGATTACACAAAGCTTCAGAGTACGATAAAAAACGCACTGGAAACCGTTTCCTTGAAAAAAGAGATCGCTTTCTATAAAGAAAAAGAAAAGAAGCGATTTGACCTCTCTCAAATCGTCGCATCATCCGAAAAAATGCATGATGTTCTGGAAATGGTTAAAAAAATTGCTGAAAGCGAAGTGTCGATCATCCTGCTGCAGGGTGAAAGCGGGACCGGCAAGGACCTTCTGGCACAGGCCATCCACCATCTCAGCCGCCGCAAAAAGGCCCCCTATCTGGCAATAAACTGTTCAGCAATCCCTGAAAATCTGATGGAAAGCGAACTTTTCGGTTACGAAAAGGGTGCTTTCACAGACGCCAAACAGCAGAAAAAAGGCCTGGTCGAACTCGCCGACGAGGGAACGCTGTTTTTGGATGAGATCAGCACTCTGAACACCAATCTTCAGGCTAAGCTGCTCCGGTTTCTGGAGACTCACTCATTCAAGAGAGTCGGTGGATTGAAAGATATTGAAGTGGACATCCGTGTGATTGTTGCGACCAATCAAGACCTTGAGGAAGCATCCCTCGAAGGAAAATTCCGGAAAGACCTGTTCTACCGGCTGAATGTCTGTCCGGTTTACATCCCTCCTCTCAGAGAGAGAAAAGACGATATCAAAGTCCTGGCTAAACATTTCATCTCCCAGTACAATCTCAAATTCAGGAAGAACATCAAGGGTTTACAGAAGGACGCCCAAAAGCTCTTTTTTGAGTATGAATGGCCTGGAAACGTGAGAGAGCTCAAAAATGCCCTGGAAAGAGCGATGATATTCGAGGATGATTCTTTTATTTCGACTCAATATCTCCCGATTCGTTTAAACGGATCTTCCTCTTTTCAAAAACGTTCCTCTGAGGAAATATCCGGAAAAGACCTCTCTTTACCTGGAATGGAGAAGAAGCTCCTTGTCAAAGCTCTCAATCAAGCAAACGGAAACAAGACCGAGGCGGCCCGACTGCTGAACATCACTCGAGACACACTGCGCTACAAGATAAAGAAATTGAATATCAGACCAGAGGAATACAGTCCTTCCGGAAAATTTCCTGCTTCTCTTAATCGATAAGAACAGAAAGAATTAAAAATACCCCGAATTGACTTGATAAATATTATAGTTTTCCTGGGTTATATCACCCGAAAATGGGGCATATCACCCAGTTTTTTTTATCCGGTTTCACCGACCGAAATTCAGAATAGCAACTCTATTATTTTCAATAAATTAAAAAGTTTTTTGTGGGGGGCTGAAATGGCACGAAGATTGCTAATAGTAAACAAGGAGACTGGTGTATCAATGAAAATATTGATTGTTGACGATGACAAGCTCATCCGCTGGTCCCTGAAGGAAATGCTTTCACAGGAAGGCTACGATGTCGATACGGTGGCCACAGCCGCAGAAGCTTTAACTCATGTTGAAGGCACGAATTACCATCTCATCTGTGCGGATATCGATATTGAAGATGAAAACGGAATCGAAATGTTGAAAAAGCTCAAAATGGTTCAGCCCGAAGTAAAAATTATAATCCTCTCCGCCTACTCCAGGAATCAGATCGAGCCTCAAGTGGAAGAACTCAGCATCCTCTCGATCATCGAGAAGCCGTTCCAATCAGAACAAATCAAAGGCATTGTCAGAGATGTTTTGGGATAAAAAAACGATTGAACGCAGAAGTCACAAGGAATGCACGGAATTTTATTCCTGTGATTGTATATAGATTAAAAAAATTTAAGGAGGTTCGAATTGCAGAAGAAAACAAAGAATAAGAAATCACCTTCTGTTCATTGGATCGGACTGACTGTGTTGGCACTTGCCGTAACCGGATTCTTAGCCGGCGCCAAACCTGTAATTCAAGATGCAGACCTGGAAACATGTGCCGACTGCCACGATGAGGTTGTGAATGCATTCATGGCCAAACCACATGTCGCCATCCAAGAGAACAGCTGCACATCCTGCCATGGAAGCGCGGAAACTCACCTAGACGAAGGAGGAGGAGCGAATATTTTTTCCTTCAAATCGACGGATATGCCCAATGAAAAGTCGAGCAAATGTCTGACCTGCCACACACATTCCAACGCCAGATACATGGTCAGCCCTCATGGAAAAGCCAACATGGACTGCACAGCCTGCCACTCTGTTCATGCGAAAGAGACCAAGGCTGGTGCGACAAAAGCCTGTTACAGCTGCCATGAGGATGTGTTTTCGGAATTTCAACTCAACGAGCGACACAGACTCCAAGAGGGAATCATGAACTGTACCTCTTGTCACAATCCCCATGAACCGTCAACCCGAGAGCGTTTGGGAGGATTCAAGCACGAGTCCTGTTTGAAATGTCACCCAGACAAAGGCGGTCCGTATCTTTATGAGCACGGTGCCTCCCAGATCGAAGGATGCTCATCGTGTCATGATGTCCACGGATCGCCTAACCGGCACATGCTGACTCAACAGAGCGTTTCAGACCTGTGCTTCAGCTGCCACACAGCCGCAGTCAGCTGGCATTCCCGATTCGACTCCTCGACAAACTGCGTTGTCTGTCATGCCACGATCCATGGCTCCAACCTCAGTAAACGCTTTCTTAAATAGGAGGGACTGAATGCGAAAAAAGAAAATCTTATTACCTGCGTTAGTGTTTGTCTTCGTGTGTTCATCGGCATTTTCTCTCCTCGCTCAAGACGGAGATCAAACTTTCTACGGGAATTTCAAGATGGGATACCGGTTTGTCGATACGAGCGGAGCGGATACCAAATACAAAGAAGACCTCAACCTGGATTCCGGAGTGAGGCTGTTTGATTTCAGCCTGCACTACACGCCGACCGAACAGTTTAGAAACTTATTCGACCGCATAGACGTGAACATCTATAATTACGGCGGTGACCCCTTTGAAACCATGCGGTTATCGATTCAAAAATTCGGAAAATACAAGTTCCAGTACGACCGGAGAAAATCCACATATTTCTACGATGACCAGCAGGAAGTGAGCAGTGGAGCACTTTACGACCATCACACTTTCGACTTTGCCCGGGTCATGGACAGCGCCCTGTTCGAGATCTCCTTCGGTAAGAAGGTGGACTTTTATGTGAATTATGACAGGTTCACCAAGAGAGGAAACAGTGTCACAACACTCGATATCAACAGGATCGAATTCGAATTCGATAAGCCCATCGAGGAAGAGTCAGACATGCTGGCTTTCGGACTCAATTTCTATTTGAAGCGATATTCTTTCGTGCTGGAAGAAAGAATTCATGAATACGAGAACACCAACAGCCTGTTCCTGCCCGGTTATGCCGACG
>Ga0209977_10001521_pt1 | contig 10188 bp, 13 predicted proteins | sample SumtaG_2_FD_183113 | JGI IMG/M metagenome (GOLD analysis project Ga0209977, IMG submission 183113) | Deep subsurface microbial communities from Indian Ocean to uncover new lineages of life (NeLLi) - Sumatra_00607 metaG (SPAdes) (version 2) | ecosystem: Environmental > Aquatic > Marine > Oceanic... | reverse complement strand
GTGTTTACTTGTCCCTCTGATAATTTCCTCTTTGCATTGAGCTGATCTGATAAACTGTGTATGAACTCATAAGATCTCGGAGCGCCTCTAAATGAATTCATGAGGTAGTTAAATAATTTCTTCATGATTTCTATTTGGTAATCAGTAAAAGATATCCACTTAGTGGATATCCACTTTTTAGATTGTATTTCCTCCCAAATTTCTTTTGCTATTTCTATTTGACGAGGTGACAGTTTTCTTTCAGATGCTTGATTATAAATACTTTGTAAGAATTTATTTCCAGAATTATTAAATTCATCTAAATCTGGTAGTTCTTTTTTGTTTTCGTCATAAATGTCATTTTTCATTGTGCTAATCTACAAATTTAAATATATCTCTAATCATTTCTTTTCCGCGGTGATAAAGCGCATAAGATAATAATTTATCTGATTTTATATCATCCCATTTCTCCGCATGTTCGGGTTCTTTTAACCAATTATTACGATCATCATAAAATTCTTCTCTATCTGTATAAATTTCCGCACTTGGTTTTTTACCAAGAATTATTTTGAGTTTCCTTGAGTCTAAGACTTCTTCGTATTCATACACTTTTTCAAATTCTGATTGAGGATAGGTACATGAAACAGATACCTTAAAATTAATGTCTGTGCCTGTGTCTATAAAATGTTGTACGACTATATGATTGAAATCGCCATAATCAAAATCCGCTACTCTGTCTATTGTCATGTAGTTATCTTAGTTTTAAGCGAGCACTTCTATAGGGAATTTTCCTTGATACTCTTTCTCCCAGGGAAGTTTTAACCAACTTGAATCGTTCTTGATTCCAATCTTTACAAGCTGACCCTTAGTGTAAGTACCAAGTATTCTATTGCGGAAGTTTGAGCCAAAAGCGAATACAGAAATTGTGTCTCTAAAATCTGTCACAGTTATAAGAACATATTCATTTCCAGATTTTTTGCTTTTCTTCACAGATATATCTGAAATATACCCAATGAGAACCCAGAGCTTTTTCTGTAAATCTCTTTCAGAAATTGTCTTTATGTTTTTATATTTAGAATCTTTCAAAAATGTGTCTATGCCAGTGAAACTATACTTGCAATAATTATATTCAATATGAATCAACTCATATTTCGGCGGTATATTTTTTCGATATTCATCTATCTCGGCTTTTACTTTTTTATTCTTTTTCTTTTGTGCGAGATAAAGCAACCACTTATATGGACGAGCATCAATATCATCTTCAAAGTCAACTGCGCCAGAGAATATCAAACCTCTCATAACTCGTTTATTGATTTTATTTTCTATAGCTTTTGCTATAAAATCTTCCCAATTTTTACATGGTCTAAGCTTGATTACATCTTCTGCTCCACGAGATACATCTTTAATATAGCTCAGTGCAAAATAGATATCGCCATTCGTTGATTCAAAGTTTATACCAGACAGATTCACATCAGGAGGATGAACGTTAATTTTAGAGTTTTGGATTGCATTGATGTATTTACCGAGACTGCTTTGATTATGTTTTTCTTGGCCTCTTTCAATCGTGTTAAGTGTTGCCGTCCAGAACTCAACAGGATAATAACATTTGAGGTAAGCTTGTACATATCCCATCAATGAATAAGCATATGAGTGAGGCATATTAAAAGCATATTTCGCTTGCAACATCAATTGCTTCCACTGAGCTTCAGCATATTCTTTTGCTTCTTTCTCTTCCCACTCATCTTCTTCAATAATTTTTTGTGTTGCTATTTTCAAATATTTCTTATGATATGTCTCTGACTCTTCTAACATTGCTTCACGATTTTCATCTGAAGTTTTAGATTTACCAATCTTCCTTACAAGACGTCGAACTTTATCTGCATCGAATATAGTAAAGTCACCGAGTACCATTAAAACTTGCATGAGTTGCTCTTGATAAATCATAAGCCCACGAGTGTGATCATATACATGATGGAGACATTTTGGTTCTCGTCTCTTTACGTTCTTCATCTTTATATAATCATTAATTTCAGCTGCACCAGGTCGTACTAAAGTTGAAATATTTGATATGTCTTGCAGGCTACGAGGTTTGATTTTGCGAACTGCCTCTTTGAAGATTTTTGATTCCATCTGAAATACATTTTCAAGCTCTAATGTATTGATGAAGTCGTAAACTTTTGGATCGTCGACAGGGAGCAGATAAGGATCTATATTAATCGCTCCAGGATTTTTTCTATTAATCTCTTCTACACAAAGTCGAACCTGCTCTACACATGCAAGACCAAGTATATCAACTTTAACCCAGCCAAGTGCTTCAAGTTCTTTGACTGCACCAGTTTCTTGCCATCCAGTCACATCACCCTTGTTTGCTTTTACAACTGGGATGTTTTCATAAGCATTATCACTACTCACGATGAATCCACCAGCATGCTGACCAATATTCTTTTTCATTCCTATAAGCTTTATCATTACATCTTCAACTTCTGGATGTTTTTTTAGGAACTGTTCGACTTGCGGATATTTCTCTTTGATCTCGTCGACGTCAAGATCTTTGTCATCATCCGAGACGAGCTTGCTTACTTTTATATATTCAAACGGTTTAATCCCATATGCACGAGATACTTCTTGTACAGAACCTTTAACTCCGAGTGTCCCATAAGTGCCTATGCTTACGCAACTCTTTTCGCCGAACTTTTCTTTCAACCAAGCTTTGATTTTATCACGACCATCCGGAGAAAAGTCAAGATCGATATCTGCCATGTCGGCTAATTCATATCTATGAAACAACCTCTCTGGTTTAGGTGCTAAACCTAACAAATGTAGAGCGAGAATATTGTTTGGATTCTCTTTTAACTTCTCGTCAGAATCGATGAACTTCTTGATATGCTTCCACTCATCCTGAGTTGTAAACGCTTTAATCTCTTCTTTTAAATAAGACTGTTCTTCGAGCGAGAGGTTTTCCGATATCTTTTTTAATTTCTCTTTAATGGTTTTCATTCAATTTCTCTTTAAACCTTAAACCTGAGTCCTTTTCTTTCATATCGATAACAAGTATGCACAAGGGGCAAAAATGAATTTGTTTTTCCACAAATCCACGTGTCATCTATATACCAGCTTCTACTGCAAGTGCTACAGGTTTGGTTTTTCAGCAGCCTCTTTGTATCTTCTTTTATCTGTTGCTCGATTGGTTTCATGAAACCAACTCCATATATACATTGAGCCCCTTAAATAATTATTCTTAGTATATTTATGGCAAACATGTGAAAGTAGCCATGAAGTGCTTGTTAATTCGCAAAAGAACATATCATGTTGTTGCGGGTATCCCCAGAGACAATTATTACAGCTCTGATTTCTCAACAGCTTCTTTGTAAGTTCCTTTTGCTTCGTTTTTAATCTTATAATATTCCTCAGAGTTTCCTAATAATTTTTTCTGTACTGAAACATATTTTTTACAAATATTTCTTGGTGGAGTTGGGGTTAGATTAGTTACATCTAAATAACACTGTGAATATGATAATCCATAATAACAATTATCACAAGATTCACCCTTAAGGAGTCTCTTCGTATCTTCTTTTATTTCTTTTTGCTTTTCGTTTAATCTCATATTTTTCTATAACTCTAAGACATTCTAAAAACCATAATGGATATATAATAATGTTTATAAGTATAGAAGCTTTGAATAAAAGCATAATATCTGAAACTCTATTAACAACAATTATAAAAGATACTAAAGAAGTTAAGAAAGTAAAAGCCATGAACACTACTATAGATAGTAGAACAGTTTTAGTCCACTTACTTTTTAGAAATTTTTTGATCTTTCTTTTTATCCGTGGAACCGAAACCATCTTCTTCACGATAATCCTCCAATCTCATTTCTTTGTATAGATCTTCTTCAGAGCAAAGAGTTGGTTGACAAGCTATAGTTGGAACAATTACCATTTGAGCAAGCTTCATATCTGGCTCGATTAGGACATCATTGTCGCCAACATTATGGAGGTCAATATGAACTTCTCCGCTATAGAAAGTATCTATTACTTGAGCTCCTATAATGAGTTTCATTTTAGTTGCAACTCCGCTCTTGTTTAAAAAGAGTCCCATGTGGCCATAAGGTATTTCGATTTTGATACCAGAAGGGATTACAGCATTGGCACCAGGCTGAATCCAAATACCATCTGTTCCGTAAGAAAGAATTCCGGAATTAGCTTTAATTTTACCAAAGTCTTCAATAAATTTATCATCTATTTTAGGACAAAAGAAATCAATCCCAGCATCTGTAGGATGACCACGCTCGATAAACTTCACGTCTCTTATATCAGTAAATTGAATAAACATTTTTAATCCTCTAATTTTATTTGAAATAGTTTTATGTTATTGTTCTTTAATATCTCAAGACTTTCTAATCCCTCTTTTCTTTCATAAAGAGTATGATAATATACTTTCTTGAGACCGGCTTGAATTATTGCTTTTGTACAAAATATACAAGGAGAATATGTAGTATAGATATCTGCACCATTAATTTCAATCCCACGTTTAGCTGCGTAAATAATTGCATTCATTTCTGCATGAAGCTCATAAGACAAAGCCCATTCGTGATGCACTTTTTTGAATGTTTCTGATTGTAAGTAGTCTTCATACGTTGGTAAGCTATGCGCCAAAGCTGGTTCTTTATAATACAAGTTCTCAAAATAGTCGCAGCAGTGTTCTTTTCCAGGAGCATTACCATTGTAGCCAGTTGATACGATATGACCTTCCACAGCTATAACGGCACCAGCTTTAATTCTCTGACATGTTGATCTCTCTGCGAAATCGAGAGCACATCCCATTAGGACTTCGTTAATACTTGGTCTTTCCATGAAAATATATATGCTTTATAGTTTTATTATAAATGATTCAGGTGAGTCTCGAATATGGGGAGCTTCTCGTTACAAAAAAGCTCTCCATTTTCATGGAGAGCTAGGGTAAGGAGTAATGCAGATTAGTGTCGAAGGACTCGAGGGATTCCGAGCTGCTTGAGAAATTCAGAAGGCATTGTTCGGTATGCCGATTTTTCGATCTTATCCATAATGTGTTTGGCCATATTCCGTTTGGCTTTTACAGCATCTGTTCCAGATAAACCAGGAACAGTCATTATACTCATGAGCCTTTCTCGGAGGTCATTTTCGTATAATGTCCATCTTTTATCCCACCCCATCCGGAACTTCGTCATGAGCCAGAACCGAGTCGTAGGAATTTCTTCCTTAATATCGAATTCATTATCAAGAATAATCATTGAAACCTCCTAAGGTTTGGTATAGTTATATTATACTAAACAATCGAAACTTTTGAAGCACCTGTCCAGTTCTTGAATATATGCTTCAAAGTAGTAAATCGATCTAAGAAATCAGGATCTTTTTCAAGATGCCATTTTAATATTTCTATGGTATTCTCTTTATTTGGCTTCAAAGTATTTCCACGGTGTATGCTGTTGTATCTTTTGAAGGCTTTCTTCAAAGCTTCAAGCTCTTCGATATCAACGATCTCATTAAACATTATTCCATCATCTTCATGTTGCCTTTCAATCCAATCAAGTACTTTTTCTTGATCGACATAAAAAGTTTTTGCTTTTGCATTTCTTCGAGCATCTTTTCTTTGCTGATATGCAATTGCTAAAGATATCTGTTTCCAGAAAAAAGAATATGCAGCTCCCTTCGATAACTTGAAAGAATCTTCATGCTTGAAACATTTATAAACTGCAAATTGAATGAAATCAGCTCGCTCTTTATAAATAATCCCTTTTCTGGATACTTGATGATTTGCGATATCGTATAAATACTTATAGAACTTATCGCTTTTATGCCTATCTTTCCAAGCTTGGTCCATTTCAGCTTTATTAATATTTAGAGACATATATTACCATCCTATACTTTTACTTGCCGCTACAGCGGCCGAATTGCCTACTTCCTTCATTTTCCTCGAGAGTACTTTAGAATAATAATCCCCCATCTCTCCCCGAAAGAACGATTCGCCATGAGAAGCGAATCGCCATTTTCTTAAGAGCTCTTCGTAACTTGCTTCGTCAATCCACTTCTTCATCTCAACATTTAACATACGTTTCTCCTTTGGTATGTATATTATATCTGATTATCGTTTCTTTTCATACCTTCAATTATCACCGTCTTGCCGAAAGGTGCTACAAATTCCGAATTGTTTACGACAGCCCATACAGTTGGAATCCCATAATTATTAAAGTCCCAATTAAAATATGAATCAGTAAAATTAACAACTACTGATATCCTAGAGTGATGCTCATGAAGATTATTATAAAGATCTTGAGGATCAGTGCCACCTCTTCCTGTAATTTTGATTTTTTTCCAAGCTCCTTTTTTGTACTGCTCAGTTGAATGAACTTTAGTGTCCCACTGAATTAAAGTCATTTTAGAATAATCTTTAACAAGCTTTTCAATCTGGCCAAAGAACATTTTCAAATCGTCTTTAGAGATACTACCAGATGTGTCAACAGTTATAAGAATTTTCTTCGAAAGCTTTCTAATCCCCGGGAGAGGGAGACTTCTTCTATTTCTCTTTGACCATGTGTTCTCGTAGATGTTTCCAGATTGATGAACATATTTCGACATGATCATTGCAAGTTTTCTTTGCCAGGGGATCTTCTTAGTCTGAATTAAGCTTTTGACTTTATCCTTCATATCGCCACTGATATTACCCCAAGATCGAGTCCTTGCACTATTAATTAAATCTTCAATGACAGCTCTTTCAATTTCAGTTGGTCTCTTTGTATTTTTTGTGTGATCATCTGTAGTTCGGAGAATAGTCTTATCCTTTATTTTACCAGTGCCGCCGCAAATTGGACAATTTTTTTGATTCTCTCCTTCGCCTTCTTTACTGTCTGAACCACCTTTATCCTTCTTACCACTACCATCACCATCATCAACTTTTCCAGTGCCGCCACAATTTGGGCACTTACTCTCATTTCCTTCGCCATCAGCACCCGTTGAACAAATAACAATTTTGTCGGCTTTTTCATAGAGAAAATCATAAACAGGCTCAGAGATGGGTTCTCCAGTATATCCCATTTCTTCTATCTGTTTAATATCAACTCCACCTTTGGGTAATTCAAGCTGCTGATTTCCAATAGTAGTTTTTTTGATTATCTGATTGATACAAGAGTCCTGAGCTATATTAAAAATCTCATTGACTCTATCGCCAACTCTGTCATCGTATCTGTGGAGAACATGCATGATTTCGTGGGCTGCAATGCCTTCAGTTTCCATGGGAGTTAATTTTTCAAGGAATTTAGGATTATAAATAAAGTACAACTTGTGAGTTAGTTTATGAAACCCTATCGCAGCTGTAGGACAAGATTCATCTCTTTTATATATAAATCTCAAAAGAAACTCTGCAAAGAATGGACTTTCAATTTGCCATCTGATGCAAGTATTTGAGATTTTGTTCGGTATCTTAGTCCTTGTCAACATTCTTACTCTCCCTAAGAATTTTTGCAATCTTTTCATTCAGCTCTGGATAATTGTCGAGATATGGGTCCATGAATTCAGTCTCTCTTACTTTTCCATGGCCGTCTTTATAAGAGACAATAAGATTAACTAAAACTTTGTAAACAGCTATCATATGATCTTTCTCGAGATTAGATGTGATAAATGCATTTAAGCTTTGGAGAATTCCATCGTCTACTTTTTTGTGATCTTTCAAGTAGGTGACAACTTCATTTGAAAGAGAATATTTTTCATCCCTTGAAAGGTTACTAATCTTTTTCTTGAAAGCAGCATATCGATGAATTACATCTTCTGGAGTAATTTTGCTTTTCTGTCTAAGGTAACTAAGAAACCCCACAGCTGTAGGACCGAGATAACTCTTACCAATCATATTTGTGATTTTAGTGGGATCCATTTCGGGATTTTGTTGCAAAATCTTTGAAAAGTTGTCCCATGTTCTTGGAGTGCAAAAGACAACCTCATTTTCTTTTGCATCAGTATAAAGAACCGAAGGCTTCTGTTTTATATAATTGATAATGTCCGAGTGAACATCACCAGGACCTTCTGCCCATTCAATCCAGCAATCAAAAAGGCCCTGATCTTCAACATAGAAATGCATGAACCTGTTATTAAGAGCAGCGTCTTCGAATTCAGTAATCTCAGTGTGATCATCTTCGCCAAGATTACCAGCACAGACGATGAACCAATTATCTAAAAGTTTGTGGAGACCAACTCTTCTGTCCCAGACGAGTTCGAATACTGCTTGAAGTACATCGAATCTGGCTCTATTAATCTCGTCAAGTAAAAGGATTCCACCTTCATTAAATTTTCTTTCTGTTCCTGGAATATAGAAGTTTGCGAAATTTTCGAAAGGTATAGTCTCAGGCGGGAGCCATCGAGAACTACTATTCTTATAGTCTGGAGTTGGAATTCCTCTAAGATCTGAAGATTCGAGCTGAGACAATCTTAAATCAATAAAACCAATATCTCTCTTTTCTGCTATCTGTCTTATGATTGCTGATTTGCCGATACCAGGTTTCCCATGAATATAGGGAGGAATTACTTGGGGTGTTTTTAGTACGAGTTCGAGATTCTGTTCCACTTCTTTGATTGTCATGCAGTTTACTCCTAATTCTTGTTTGATAAAATTATAAGAGCAAGTCGAAACTATTTAATAAGTAATATTTGTCCAGCAAAGAACTTGTCTCCTAATCGCAGTAAGAAATATGCGATTAGAGGCGTTCTGATATATCTTTTTTGAAAATGTGTTTGATTGCTATTTTGGTGATATCGTTGACATTATCTGATGTCCAATCTTCGAGTTGGCTACGTGTGAGATTTAATGTGCGAGGCATCTTCTTGAATTTAATTTTAGAGTTATGATCTAAGAGTATTTTCTTTGCATAAATGTCAAATGCATTTTGATCACCACTTCGCACTCTTATCAAAGAGTCTACATCATATTGATAAATCAATATTACAGCTTTTCCATCACTGAAGTACTCATAAAATCCGTATAACATTATAACCCTTTGAGGACCATGTCCGAAGCGTACTTAGTATATGACTTGTTTTTCCAGAAGAAGCAAGATTTAAAGCTGTTAATAAAGAAGATACTTTTCTTAGCTTTTAAGTTTGTCCAGTCTTGAAGTATTTGACCATCAGCCCAATCTACATACGGAGAAGTTTTAGGATAAGCTTTCGACTGTTTTTTATAGAAAGATATTATTTCTTCATCAGTATATTGTTTATAGATCTTCTCGCCAAAACTATGTAGCATCATAAGTTCAAAGACTTCACATGATTCATCGTGAGATACAAGTTCAGTATGTGTATGAGCTCCAGTAGAATATCCATAAGTTCCAGCAGAACCTATATACCAATCCTGATTGAATTGCTTCTTCAATTTGAATTGCTGTAAAGACCAAGGGATGAAATTTTTGTTTGGATCCATATGAGCAATTCTCATATCAAATTGATATTTTTTACTTGTTAAAAAAACTAGAGAACCATATCCTCTATTATTATAATCGATGAAATCACTAGAATCGAAATTTATCGGAGATATAACAACATCATTGATTGTCTTATCTCGTGTTGTAATCGAGCCACCACTAGCTCTATCAACGCCGTGGTGGATTCTAACATACCCAGGAGTGAAGTTTTTACCCCAACCTTGTTCAATTCCAAAGCTAGCAGTAAATGCTGCTCCTTTCCTGTAATGGAATTCTTCAAAGTTGCCATTCTCAGATAAAAATTGCTTGAGAAGATCTTTATCGTATTGTGTTATTTTTGGCGGTACATAATCATGGTGATTCATATCATCTCCTTCTGGTACTGCTGGTTTTGGTGGATCTAACCGCTTACGGCTTCCAAATAATATTTCTAGTAATTGTTTTATCAATTGCACCATAATATTATCTTGTCTATTTAGACTCTGGAATCTTTCCGTTCTCTTTCTCTATTTTAATCTTCTCACCTTTTGCTGAAACTGTAATACTGTTAATATGATCTGTTTCGTGTTGAAAGATTATTGCTGATATTCCAGTGATCTCTTGTTTTCTTGTAATAAAATCACCATAAGTATCTTCTTCCTGCCACTCTGCTAAAATCTTTGTGTATCGTTTTACTTTATAAGTACTCTCTGTTCTACAAGTAAGACACCCTTCAACAGAATCTACTGTCTGTTGATTTAGCGGTCTATAAACTGGATTGATAAATA
>Ga0209977_10001519_pt1 | contig 10192 bp, 10 predicted proteins | sample SumtaG_2_FD_183113 | JGI IMG/M metagenome (GOLD analysis project Ga0209977, IMG submission 183113) | Deep subsurface microbial communities from Indian Ocean to uncover new lineages of life (NeLLi) - Sumatra_00607 metaG (SPAdes) (version 2) | ecosystem: Environmental > Aquatic > Marine > Oceanic... | reverse complement strand
AAGCCAATTAGGTAACTCTTGAATATTATTGTTTTTAAAATTGATCTTTTCAATCGATTTTAACGCACTCAAGACATCTGGGACGGTTGAAAAATTGTTCCAACTTAAATCAATATTTTCAAGGAGCGAAAGCTCACTCAAAGAATCGGGTAAATTTGTCAAATAATTACAGCTTAGATTCAGATATTTTAAATTCTTCAATAAACTAATCGATGACGGTAGTTGGTTTCTCAACGATAAACTCAACTCTAAAATGTGCTTATCCTTGATTATGCAAACTATATCTTCGTCGTAGATCAATTTATTGACGGATTCCCAGTAAAAAAGGTTGTTGTTGCTTATATTTAATCCCAAATCTAATAAGAAAGGAACTTCATCATGAATAAGATTATATTTTAAAGCTATTTGCTCTAACCTCTGAAAATATGCTTGATTTAAAGCTTCGGGCAAATAACTCTTACGTTTATTTAACATACTTCCAAGTAAACTTAGAAATTTAGACGATTTGTCGTTTAGAATGGCCCATTCTAAGGAATTTAGACCCATCTCTAAGTAATTTGAAAATATAATTCCAGCAGAAATTATCCTGATATCTTCGTTTTCGTCAGAAATTAAACAATTTTCAATTATTTTAAAAATTGCCTGATTTTTAACATTTAGCTTGTTTAAAACATTTAGACTTTCTAATCTTAAGCTTGTATCATCGGATTTTTCTATAATTGAAATTAGAAATTCAATAGCTTCAAACTTTGTTATTTCATTCTTAATTATTTTCTGGTAAATACTATTTGGGTTTAAGGTATCTTTCATTTCGAGTTGATTGCTGAAATATTTTATATGTTAAATAATATAATAAATAATTTTAAGATATTTGTAAATCACTTAATTACTTAAAGCAATTTCCACTTATTTTTTAAAATTTAAAAATCTTTATTTGATTGAGAATTTATACTAATTAGCTATTTATACATTTGAATTAAAATTTCATATAAAAAATTGATTGCTAGAACTGATTCAAATCGAGTCCTTAAGTTAAAGAATAATTTATTATCATGCAAGTACGAGCTCTGCGTTGAACGCATGAAATTCTTCACAGAGATTTATAAGGAATACCCTAACGATCCAGAAATTATTAAAAGGGCGAAGGCAGTTGCACATACATTAAAAAATATGACTATATTTATTAGAGACGATGAACTACTTGTTGGAAACGAGACGAGTAAAAATTTAGGGGAAAAAATTAATCTCGACCTCCAGAGATACAACAACAGTTTAGAAAAGAGAACTACATTCAAAAAATTAAGAAGGCGGAAATTACAACCCTTTTATATCGAGGAACCTGAAATTGACGAATTATTAGAGATAATACCATTCTGGAAAGGAAAATCTTTAATAGGGAGCCGGATTAATAGAAGATTGCGCGAAGAAAAGCTTATCACGGGAGAAGGCCCAATCGCGTCTCTAGCACCAAATATTTCCATTCAAATTGGAACTACAGAAGGGCATATATGTGCAGGATACGAAAAACTTTTAAAATTAGGATATAAAGGTATCGTTGAAGAAGCGGAATTATTTCAATCGCGATTAAACAAAAATGACGAAGATTATCAAGATAAGTTTAATTTTTACGATTCAGTTAAAATATATTACGGAGCGGCAATAGATTTTGCGCAGAGGTTTTCAGAGCTCTCACACAATATGATAAAAACTCAAAATGACGATGTGCGTAAAAGTGAGCTCAAAATAATTGCAGATATGATGAAAAAATTCACTGAAGAACCGCCCGATACATTCTACGAAGCCATTGAATTTATTTGGTTTTCTCAAAATATCGTAAATATAATCTATCAGCGAAGTGTTCTAGCTCTAGGCCGATTAGATCAAATATTATGGCCTTATTACAATAACGATCTTAAAAACGGGAAAATCAATCATAATACCGCTTTAGAATTAATAGAAGAATTAAATTTAAAGCTAACGTGGAATGTAACACTGTTACCCGCAGATTTTACGCTGATTGCCAATGCCCTTGGCCAGAATACCCAAACAATTACTATTGCAGGAATGGACATAAATGGAAATGACGCAACAAATGATTTATCGTTTCTTTTTCTTGAAGCCTACAAAAATATAAAGGTTTTTACCACCGACTTATCAGTTAGAATTCATAAAAATACGCCAAAAAATTTCTTCGAAGAAGCTATTAAAGTTTTTAAATTCACATCGGGTATTGCTTTTTATAACGATGAAATCATCGTTCCAGCATTTCAAAAAGCAGGATATTCGCTGGAAGATTCGCGAAATTATGTTTTAATAGGATGTGTTGAGCCCACAGGTCAAGGAAATAGCTTTTCGGCAACGGCTCGTATGTTTATAAACTTACCAGGCGTGTTAGAATTAACGCTAAACAACGGATATAGCAATTTATCGGGAAAAATAGACGGTTTACAAACTGGTGATCCGGCGGGGTTTTTATCTTTCGAGGAGCTATACGACGCTTTTACTCGCCAACTTAAACATAACATTGAATTATCTGTCAAAATAGCCGAAATAGGAGATGTTGAAGCCATGAAATACGCTCAGCACCCGTTTATCTCCGCGACATTAGATGGTTGTTTGGAAAACGGAAAAGATCACGTGTGTGGAGGTGCTAAATATAACTTTTCTTCTATAACTGCTTACGGATTCGCTACTTTAGTCGACTCATTATATAACATAAAGAAGGTTGTTTACGATCAAAAATTAATGTCATTACCCGAACTAATTGAAATTGTAAATTCAGACTTTAAAGATAACGAGGTAACTCGTCAAAAGTTAATTAATAATTACGAAAAGTGGGGAAACGATAAAACTGAGATCGATTCCCTTGCTATTGAATTGTGGGACTTATTTACCCAAGAAGTAGCTAAACATAAACCTCTAAGAGGTGGTCAATACAACGCTGGAGCGTATTCAATGGGCATCCACGTGATGGAAGGAATTTTAACTCGCCCAACAGCCGATGGCAGAAAAGCGGGTAGACCAATCTCAAATAGCTTATCACCTGTAAATAACGCTGAAAAGAATGGAATCACTGCAGCATTAAATTCGATAGCAAAATTAAATTACGACTACGCTATGAATGGGATCGCGGTTAACATACGAATACACCCACAAAATTTAGAAAGTCAAGAAAGTATTGAAAAGTTTTATCACTTGTTAAAATCTTACTTCGAAAAAGGAGGTATGCAAATTCAACCTAATGTAGTATCAACTGAAACATTAAAAGACGCACAAATCCACCCCGAGAATTATGCTGACCTAATCGTCAAAGTTGGTGGTTATAACGCTACATTTATTGATCTAGGAAAGCCCATTCAGAACGACATAATCGATAGATTAGAAAATAAATTTTAGAATGTAGAAATCTTAACTTAATGCTCAATGTCATGGAAGCCGATGCCCTTATTATCCTCATTCATTCTTAAAACTTAATTTTTAAAATATTTACAAAATTTTTAAATTTAAAGAAATTAAGTGTAAATTATGCCAGATATAAAATTGTCAATAAATGGAGAAAATATCCCATTAAATCCAATTATGACTACGATTCTAACCAATATTAACTTAGGATTTATTAGTGCGCTAAAAAAAATTCCTGAAGATAAAAAAGAAGTGAAAATCGAAATTAAATTATAACTTTTTTTTTTTTATGTTAAAAACTTTTTTTTAACCATTGATGTTATATATCTATTTATCACTCTTACTACCATCTCGTTTTAGAACCTAATTTAATGTCTAAAATTGGAGTTCCATTAATCGCATCTAGGTTTTTGACGAATAAAGTGGTGTCTTCAATTTTAACTAGTTTAACATTAGTAATTCCTATGCGAGATAATCGATTAGGCGTCCGAGAAGCGAAAATACCTACTTTTTTCCCATCAATACCTCGAGAAAAGGTCGATCGAATCTTACGCTGTTTATGAAAATAATATACAACAGTAATCCATTCATCTTCTTCTAATTTGTAAAGAAATGGTCGTTGAGATTCAAAAAGACGGATTTTAGAGATGTTATTTCTACTCCCTTTCAGTCTATATCCTTCCCCTCGTTCTAATTGATTTTCTACGAAACCGATTGGAAAGATTTTAAACGGCTTATTGTTCTGATATAAACACGAATAACATATGAATTTGTCATCAAATTTATCAAGTTGGTCTAATCTTTTTTCCTTTTTACATTTCGTACAAACTGGCATAGTTACTAATTAGGTTATTGGTTAATTTATTAATTTCCAAAAAGTCTGATTATTGTAAATTACTTTTTTAATTTTGTTTTGCGATGCTAGAGTATTCAATTGAAGTAATAATTCTTGCTCATTAAACTTTTTAGAACTAAATGTTTCAAAAATTTGTACTTGTCTCATTGGATGTCTTTCAAGTAAGTTCTTTAATTCTATTTCAAAATTAGAACTAAAAACATTAAATTTTCCTCGTTCAGGAAAATTTATATTATTATATTCTCCAAAAACATCGTTTAAAATCGGAATAATGTTTTTATCGGGAATTTGCACCCAACTTTCAGTAGGAGGTCTTATTGGAACGTTAATGTCAATTCTATCGGGTTTGATTAAATCTAATTTATTTTTTATTTTTAATAGTTCTTCTTTAGAATCGTTAATTCCCTTCATTAACATTATTTCTATCCAGAATTTACCGTTGAATTCTTTCCTAAAATCAATGTATCCTTGAATCAACTTTTCAAACTTTATGGAGGGATGAGGACGATTTATTTTAATGAATAATCTTTCATCTCCCGCATCTAAAGTAGGTAAAACAACATCAGAAAACATAAGTTCATCCTTTACATCTTCGTGATATAATAAACTACCATTAGTGATTACACAAATCGGTTTTTTAGATAATTCTTTTGCTTTTAAAATCAATTTGCCTAAACTTTTGCATAGTGTAGGTTCCCCACTACCTACAAATGTTATGTATTCAAACTTACCTTTATTTAGATTAATAGATTTTTCCATCTCTTTAATAATCGCTTCTTTGGGGTAAAAATCTTTCCTTTCGTTCGTAAAATTAGTTGTTTTTCCTAATTGACAATATATACACTGAAAATTGCAGGTTTTTGAAGGAATTGGGTCGATTCCTAACGAATTTCCTAATCGTCTACTAGGAACAGGTCCATACACATATTTCATATTCTTTTAAAATTAATATAATGTTTTTTAAATTTTATTTTTATTTAACCATTGATGCTTTATATCTATCTATCGCTCTTCTTAACGTTCTTATCGCTAATTCAGCACAATGTTTATGATCTTCCGGCAACCCTTTTAAAGCCGAGTCAATATCTTCCGGTTTTAAGGCTTCAGCAAAACTTAAAGATTTACCCTCTATAAGAAGCGTAGTTTGACACGCTGTTGCTAAAGATGCTCCACAACCGTCAGTAACAAAATTTGCTTTCTCAATTATATTATCATTGATTTTTAAAAAGAATAACATTGAATCCCCGCATGGACCTTTATACTTTTGGGAAATAGTGATATCTTCATCTGGAGGTTTTCCCCAATTTTTTGGATTGTGAAATAAATTAACGATATATTCGTTAAATTCTTTTATTTCTTGTTCCATTATCTCTTTTTGAAGCTTAGCGAAAAATACATCAAAATTTTCCTCAGACATCTTAGATTGAATTACTATTTATTGTGTAATACTAATGGTGATGGTGATTAGGATCGTTATCATCTGCTTCTGTATGGATTTTTTCTACTCCAATACCTTTACCACCACCGGGAGAACAAATGTTTTCGCCACCTTCTAAAGTTCCATCTAAGATTTTTCCAATAGTATCGTCAACGCTGCCAATAACACCCCTAATAACTTCAATTCCATATTCGTTAAAAAAACCAATTGCTCTATGACCTATTCCACCCGTGATCATACAGGTTGCACCTTGCTCGTTTATGAATTGAGGTATGCTTCCAACCGTGTGCCCTGGATTGGGAAGAGCTTTTTTCTCAATTACTTTATTATTCTCAATTTTAACAAATGTAAACCAAGGCGCTCGACCAAAATGCTGGGCAACATTTCCGGATTCTGTACATATGACTATTTTCAACTTTAAAACCACCTATTTTTTTAATTTTATTACTTGTATATTATATCTAAATTGATAATATTATTTTGGATAATTATTCTTTGATAATAATTCTTCTTATCCTTTGAATTTTCTAAACCTTCCAAAAATATATAACCAATCTAGCTCCTATTGTAATTTATTTAATCTTTTATTCTTGAATAAGTTTTAAATAAATTTTAAATTAAAGTTTTTTAGACTCTTATTAATTAAAGAGAAGGGATGCTCTAGAGTCTTTTGGATAATCATTCATAACGCTTAAATACTCTAATTACTATTTATATAGTAATGAACAGATAATGAATAAACATTCAAAAAATGAGTATTCAAAATCTGAATTTAAAAAATATTTAAAACCAATAAAAATGAGATGATGTTAAAAAATGCCCGGTGGAGATAGAACTGGACCTAGAGGTTATGGTTCAATGACAGGAAGAGGTTTAGGATATTGCGCGGGATATAGCAGCCCTGGTTATACAAGAGGCGTAGGCTTAGGTTACGGTGGAGGTTATGGCCGAGGGATGGGTCGGGGTGCTGGACGCGGGAGAGGTTACGGTAGAGGTTACGGGGTAGGATACGGATACGGGGGCCCTATTAATCCTCCTTATGTGCCTGTTGCGCCCGTTTATGCGCCAAGAGCTCCTTTAAGCACTGTAGATCAAGTTGCTATGTTAAAGCAAGAAAAAGATTACTTAGAATCCGACCTTAAAGGTATAGGTGCCGCGATTGAGGATATCTCTAAAAGAATTGAAGAACTAGAGAAAAAAGAATAATTTTTTTTTTCATTTTTATATTAATTAAAACTTTAAAAGTTCAAAATTGATTATGGACAAGTGCTATGTCGCTAATTAAAGATACCTACGAAGATTATCTCAAAGCAATTTACCTCGTATCGAAGAAAAACAAAGGTGGATGGGTTTCAAATTCAGAGATTTCTGATTTTTTAAAAGTTAAGCCCGCTTCTGTATCAAACATGTTATTTAAATTGCAAACTCACAATTTAATAAATTGGCGTCCGAGAAAATCAGTAAGATTAAGTTCGAAAGGAAGAGATATAGCAATTGGAACTATTAACAAATACAATTTATGGAAGAGTTTTTTTATTAATATCTTGAGTGTAAACGATAGTCTTGAACTCGACGAACTTTGTTGTAAAATAGAACATTTTATAACGCCCGAAATTTCAGATGCTTTAGAAAATTTACTTCTCGAAGAAGTTCAAGAAAATCTATAAAAATAAAAAAAAATAAGTTGAAATATTTATAATTCTTCGATTGCCTTTTTTCTTGCTTCTTCAGTAAGTTCGCTTTCGCCTCCTTTAACAAGAAATATAAAAATTAAAGCGATAATATAGAAAAAAGAACTTACCAAAAATAGTGTTTCATTACCAAGGGCATCGATAATTAGACCGACCAGAAAAGGACCTGTGATTGCAGCCATAAAACTAAAGAAGTAATAAAGTCCTGTATAAGTTCCAATTTTCTTTGCTGTAGGGGCCGATTCCCACACAATGACAATTGAGTTGATGTTCATAAGTGCCCAACCAGCTCCACAAACAACGAAAAATATTGAGATCACAGTCGTATTTTGGAAAGTAAACATAACAATCAAAGAAATTATCCATAAGAAGATTCCGATTTTAATAGTTAATTTTCTACCGATTTTAGTACCCAATATACCTGCTGGAAACGCAAATAAAAGAAAAGAGAGCGCCACATAGAGCAGCATTCCCCCTGCTGGACCTCGCTCTAAGCCTAAAACATCGCCTGCGTAAACTGTAAATAATGCTTCGAGTGCTTGGTATCCGACGAACCAAGAGAAAATAGCGAAAAGCATAAATAAAGTACTTTTATCTTTTTCACCTATTACATCTTTAAAGCTTGCTATAATACTCAGTTTTTCTTTTTTGTCTTTTATTTTCTCTCCTTCCTTTTCCTCCATTTCTAAAATCAATTTGTAACTATAAGCATCTGTTTCTTTTACCGTAAACACCACTATAACCAATGATATGACCATTATAATAGCTACAACTAAAAATGCTAAAAATAAGCTTATAGGAACTAAAACGAGATTAAAAACATAAGCCATTACTGCGCCTATACCCCCCATAAAATTAATTATAGCGTTTCCTTTACTTCTATTGGCCGGTTTTACAAAATCTGGCATGAGTGCCACTGCTTGTGATCTATATGAAGCCATACTAATATTAAAGAGGAACATCCATAGAAGTAATAACCACATAGGATCTTGCGGATAATTTACTGTCGATATTAAAACAAAAAAGATCGCGGCTAATGGTATTCCAACAATAAGATAGGGTATCCTTCTACCGAATTTAGTACGTGTATTATCCGAAACCGAGCCCATTATGGGCTGAATAATAACCCCTATAAGATTATCCATAGCCATCCACGCACCTACGAGCGCATATAGACCTAAATATTGAAAAAGTGTAACATTGACTTGAGTGTTATACATTGACCATGATATCCCTGTTGTAAAAAAAGCTAAACCGATAAAAAACGTATGTCTAACATCTAATTTATCCTTTTTTTCACTTTCTGACATTTTTTTCACTTTTTTTTTTTTAGATATAGTTAAATGATAATATACTATAAATTTCTTCTTCTATATAAAATTCCTTTTTTTTCCAACTTTATTAAAAGGATTTAATTTATTTCTTAATTTTTTCTAATCACAATAGCAAAGGAATTTTTAAAATGAAATTAGAACCTGAATGTGTTGGGTGCCTTTTTAATCAAGTATTGAGAGCGTTTCAATTGTTAAAACCTGATATCTCCCGAGAAATAGTTCTGGATACTCAGAAAAAATTAATGGAATATCTTATGAATCTCGATATGGAACAAAATGCTTCTCCCATATTTGGAAAAAAATTATATAAGCTTGTCGCGGAAGCTTTAGGCGTAAAAGACCCTTACACTTCTATTAAAAAAAAATTCAATCAATTGGCTATGCAATTTTACGACGAGGCTAAAAAGATAGTCGATAAGGCAGAAGATCCTTTATTCGAAGCGATTGTTGTTGCTGCTCTTGGAAATACGATCGATCTAGCGACTCAGCATAAAATAGATTTCATCAACGACATCAAGAAATTCTCTCCAAAAAATTTAGTAATAAACGACTACGATAAATTCAAACGAGCGCTTCAGAGAACAAACCATTTACTAATTTTAGGAGATAATTGCGGAGAAATCGTATTTGATAAATTATTAATTGTTACCATTAAAAAATTATATCCCGATTTAGAAATTATTTATTCGGTAAGAGCAGCTCCCACTATTAATGATGTAACAATTGAAGATGCTAAATTTGTTGGTCTTACTGATTTAGTTCGCGTGATCGAAGGAAGTGATACACCTGGTATCCATCTACCAACATCTACCAACGAATTTAAGAAACACTTCTTTTTGAAGGATGGTGTGATTTTATCAAAAGGGCAGGGAAATTTTGAAAGCTTATATGGCATGGAAATACCAGATAGAAAAATGTTCTATTTATTAAAAGCTAAATGTTCATTGATGGAAAGAATATTTAAAGTAAAAATAGGAGATTTAATTTTCAAAATGAAGACAAATAGCTTTTAAGTTTACTAATGTCTAAGAGTAACAAAAAGTTAAGATTATTAGAAATAAGTTTAGTGCGAACCATTTCTCAGCTTCGCTATAGCTCCAGTAAAAAATCCAAAATCTCCAATTTCGGCTTTTATATCTTCGTTTTTTATTCTTTTAAAATAATCTTCAATTTGGTCATAGAGAATTTTTTTGAAAGATTTAAACTGGTGTACATCAGCGCAATCTTCTATTTCGTCTCTATATATAGCATAGAACATATCTAACGCTTTTTCTGACTCTCCTCTAATGTCGTCTTTAACGAAAGCTTTATCCATTATGGTTATCATAACAAGGTTATATTTATTTACGATAATCATGTCAATGGATAAGCCCTTAATCGTAATTTCTTCAATTTTTCCCATATTTTCGGCTCCAAAAAGCTGAAGGGCTCCAACAAATGAAGAGAGCAACAGAGGATTAATGTCAGAATC
>Ga0209977_10001518_pt1 | contig 10193 bp, 6 predicted proteins | sample SumtaG_2_FD_183113 | JGI IMG/M metagenome (GOLD analysis project Ga0209977, IMG submission 183113) | Deep subsurface microbial communities from Indian Ocean to uncover new lineages of life (NeLLi) - Sumatra_00607 metaG (SPAdes) (version 2) | ecosystem: Environmental > Aquatic > Marine > Oceanic... | reverse complement strand
GATACACGTATAGAGAGTGATCTTGATGCTAACAGTTTTTCGGATTCTTTATTAGAAAGAGTAAAAAGTAGTTCGTAGTCTTCACCATCATGAAGCGCGTGGTGAAGCGCTGATAAACCTGTTTTGCGTACCAGCTTCTTTGCATCAGCAGATATGGGTATTTTGTCTTCGTATAAGATTGCACCAGTACCGCTTTCCTCAAGAATGTGATTTAAATCTGCTACCAGTCCATCACTCACATCTATCATGGAGTTTATACTAAATTTTTTGTTTAGTATCAGGCTTTCTTTCAGGCGCGGTTTGAATGAGATGTGTTTTTTTAATATTGAACCGCCAAGTGTTCCTGTTATCATTATGGCATCATTTACTTTTGCGCCAGAACGTGTGACGGGTTTTAATCCATCGTTCTTGCCAAACATTGCCACATTGATAGCTAACATTTTTTTTCCGCTAACAATATCTCCACCTATTATTTTAATATTATATTCATCTGCTTCCTCTTTCATCCCCAGGAACAATTCTTTTGCAAATTTTGTTTTAGTTTTCAGGGGGAAACAAATAGAAACTACAGCATATTTAGCAGGACAACCCATGGCAGCTATATCACTGATGCTGCATGCGATTGATTTTCTTCCTATTTTCCTTGGTGTATTTTTTTTTAATTCAAAATGTGTACCTTCTACAAGCATATCTGTGGTAACAAGGTACGACATATTATCGTTAATTTTTATGGATGAACAATCATCACCAATACCAATTATGGTATTTCTATCTTTTTTTTGATTACTTCTTATCCATTTTATAAAGGAGAATTCATCCATTTCTGCAAAAATTATATTATCTTTTTTCTTAAATACCAATATATTTTGTTGAAAAAATATATAAGTCTGCCGATAATTAAATTATGTTTCAGATTAAAACTTTGTAAATTTCTTTGGAAAGAACCATGAAAGAAGAAAAGAATATTCAAGAACTACAAAAAGACAGTCTGGAAGGACTATCTGATAAAGACCTCCTTTTTCTTATCAAAAGTTATGTGACTATACGCAATGACTACGAAAATATTGCAAATTTGATAAGAGGAGATGAAGATATAATAGGCAAAATGATTGATAGTGATAGGGTATTCGGCAAGGTGATGAACTGTAAAGAACGTGTTTTGGAAGTGTCTCCTTATTTCTTATTTTCATTACTTTTGAGGAGGGCGCTTAGAGAAAAAAGAGAAGACTCAGGATTTATCGAAGAGACTACTGATGCATTAAACAGTGCCGACCCAGTTACCCCCTGGAACAAAAAAAGGCTTTTAAATTTACTTGAAGATAAAAAGATTTCAAACTACATTGCTAATATGCTCACAAAGTTTGCTAAAAGTTCAAGATTGTTTAAGATAATAGAAGGAGAGGAAGAATCTTATCATTATATAGTGGATATGATTTCAGATTCATTGCAATCGGATAATATTAGAAAGTTTTATGTTTACTGTCATATTGGAAATTATGCGCTCTTCTTGACCGGGATGGTTCCGGAATATATAGAATACAGATATGAGTACAAAAAAAGGCCTGTTGACGAGAATTATTATGTCGATTTCGGGAAGGCGTATTATGGTTTGGCATCAGAACATACCAACGCGAGGAAAAACAGTCTCTCTGGCACATTATCACAATTATCAGAAGGTTTCGAGGTTGTCGTTCAGATTTTACGTTTTATGAACAATGAATACCTTTGCCCTGACAAGGTAAAAACTTGTGGAAAAATCTATTAATTGTATAGAAAGTTAGATGAAAATGGGAATTAAGTACTCTTTGATTGAAGAATTACAAAGAAAGATAGAACAGACATATGCGCTAGACACAGGAATTACAAATATTGATGAATTTGTTATTGGCAACAGGGGATATAAAGAATTTTATGCGAAAGAGGAAATTAGAACGGTTGTTAATAACAGCCATTCAAGGGCACAGGTATTTATAAGAGACGTTGGAAATAGACTTAAGATAAGTATTTATTACCCTGATGAATTAATCAAGGTACTGGAGGAGGATGATCCACGGCTCGGTCTTCATGATGACAATATTGATGCATGTGCAAGCTTTGTGGAAGAGTTGGATCATTTTTTATTTATAGCTCAAAATTTCAAATTGAACCGTCCTTTCAGCCTTCTTGAATTGGAATTGCAGGCAAATGTAACGAAATACTTAGTGCTGAAATATTTTATTGCGCTACAAAATAAATCAATAAGGTTAAGTAAAAGTGATAAGGAATACATCAGACATCATCTCTTTTACAAACGCAAATACGATATTGAAGATGTTGCAGAAAGGGAAAGGTACGAAGATGCGAAGTTATTCGGTATGATTTATACAAAATACATAGACCTTCTTTCGCACGAAGACCGATTGCGTGACTTACGACAATTTAGCAGAATGACCTGCCCATCAAAGATAAGACATATTCAATCAATAAGGAATTAACCTCACTTTATCTCTACAAGGAACAGTGTTATTAAATTTCTTTCATCAGTATTATACTTCCTTTTTCTCAAACCAGCCGTAAAGTGTGGGTAGTACGACTAGAGTGAGAAGTGTTGATGATATCAAACCGCCGACTACCACAGTTGCCAACGGCTTTTGAATCTCAGAACCAGTCCCACATGACTGAGCAATATCGGAATAAACCCTAACGCTGTGGTTAAGGCAGTCATAAGTACTGGGCGAAGCCTGTCCTCAGCACCTTTCAGTATAGCTTCGTGTAAACCCAAACCCTCTTGTCTGAGCTGATTAAGATGTTGTATCATGAATCAATTTGTAAGAGTAGCTATGAAACAAATCTTTGCTTTCCAGTAGTAATATATAACGTTGGAAGTATAAATAAAGTTAGTATAGTTGAAGTAATGACACCACCAATTACTACTGTAGCAAGTGGTCTCTGAACTTCGGCTCCTACTCCGGTTGAAATGGCCATTGGTATAAAACCTACTGCATCAGTAACAGCAGTTGCAATTACGGGTATTAAACGCTGTCTGGCTGCTGTCAAAACAGCATCTTTTAATAATAATCCATCTTCTTTCAAATTATGGATAGTGGATACTAAAATCTGTCCGTTAAGAACGGCAATACCACTAAGAGCTATAAAGCCAATAGCCGCACTCACACTAAAAGGCAAACCCCTGCTCCACAGAGCGAAAATCCCGCCTATGAATGCAAAAGGGATACCTGTATAAATGATAAGAACATCTTTTAAATTCTTCAGGCTGAAATATAACATTATAAAAATAAGCATAAGTGTTATTGGAACAACAATCATAAAACGTATTTTAGAACGCTCTAAATGTTCAAATTGACCGCCCCATTCGATTACATAACCTTCAGGCAATTCTATCTCATTTTCGATTTTATGACGTGCCTCTTGTACAAATGAAGCTACATCTCTTTCTCTAACATTACATTGAATCTTAATTAAGCGCCGCCCCCACTCTCTATTTATCGTTGAAGGACTATCTGTCTCCTCAATTTCAGCTAACTTCCTAAGTGGTAATAGATGACCATGCTCTGTAGGAATAAGTGTGTTGGCAAGAGTATTTATGTCTGTACGATGTTTATCTTGCAAGCGGACTACCAGTGAAAATCTTCTTTGCCCTTCAAAGATATCCCCCACATGTCTCGCGCCAACCGATTCTACCATATCTAATACATCGCGCGCGGGTATTCCATATCTTGCAATTTGATCCTGATTTACCCTAATCTTAAGAGTGGGTTGTCCTGTAATTTGCTCTGCGGCAACATCTGAAGCGCCATTAATCTTTATAAGTGTATTTTGTACCTTGCTACTAAGACCAACTAATTCTTCAAAATTATCACCGTATATTTTTATCCCAATATCGGATCTAATACCGGAGATCATCTCGTTTAATCTCATCTCTATGGGTTGAGTAAAAACCATGTTAACGCCCGGCAAGTCACTAAGTTTCTCATCTATACTCTTGACCAGTTGTACCTGGGTTTTAGCTAGTTTCCATTGATCTTTTGGATTAAGTGTTATAAAAATATCAGTCAATTCTATTCCCATAGGGTCTGTCGCAACTTCAGCCGTTCCTACACGACTCCAGACATGTCTGATCTCATCAGGGAAAGCCTCCAACAACAATCTTTCAATTTTAGAATTATAGCCAACAGCTTCCTCTATGGATACTCCGGCAAGGCGTATTGTACTAATGGCTATGGTGCCTTCACTGAGTCTGGGTATAAATTCTCCTCCAAGTTTAAGTCCCACAAATACCGATACAGCCAACAATGTTAATACAGTGCCAAATAAGACATATTTTAAACGGATAACCTGAGGAAGTAAAAAGCCGTATCCTGCTCTTAACAAACGTTCCAAAAAACCTTCTTTTGTCCGTATTTTTCCTGACAGGACATAATAAGAAAGTATGGGCGAGAGAAAAACTGCAATTCCTAAAGCGCCAACCATCGCAAAGATAAATGTCCATGCCATGGGTTTAAACATTTTACCTTCAATTCCTTCTAAAGTTAGTATTGGAACAAACACGAGTATTATGATTCCTACACCAAAGATAATTGGGCGGATTACGTCTTTGCCTGATTCTATAATGCATTGTTGGCGCTCTGTATTTGTTAAAGTCCTTTTCAATAAGCCTTGCTTTTCTCTTAATTTCCGCAAATTGGCTTCCGTCATTACAACAGACCCATCTACAATAATACCAAAATCAATAGCCCCCAAACTCAAGAGACTGGCGGCAATTGACAGTTCATGCATACCCATAATGGCAAAAAGCATGGAAAATGGAATTACCATTGCTACCAGCAAGCCGGCCCGAAAGTTGTTAAGAATCAGAAACAATACGATGATGACTAATATTGCCCCATAAATTAAATTATGTTTAACCGTATTAATTACGTCTTGTATAAGCCTGGTACGGTCATAGACTATTTCTGCTATCACATCATCAGGCAGAGATTTACGGATATTTTTAAGGCTTTCTTTTAATCCTTGAGTTACTTTTTTGCTGTTTTCACCCATTAAGGCAAAACCTAACCCCATAACAACCTCTCCCTGGCCATTAGCTGTAACCGCGCCGCGACGGATCTCATGTCCTATTGCCACATCAGCTACATCCTTAATACGGACGGGACTTCCCTTATGGGCTTTTATTGTGATATTCTCAATCTCTTTGACTGTAGTTACTCTGCCCAATCCATGGACAAGTAACGATTGTCCTGCGGATACGATGCGGCCTCCTCCCACATTATGGTTATTCTGTTCAAGCGACTTAAATATTGATTCCAGAGTCAGGTTATACTTTACCAGAGATTCCGGTGAGACGATTACCTGGTATTGCCGTACATAACCACCCCATGAATTAACTTCCGCAACACCAGGTACTCTACTGAGTTCGGGTTTTATGACCCAATCGTGAAGAGTCCGAAGTTCATCCAGGGTACGTTCGGGATTTGTTGATCGTATAATATAATGAAAAACTTCTCCAAGGCCGGTTGAAATAGGGCCTAAACTAGGTCTGTCTATACCAGATGGCAAATCAACACTTCCAATTCGTTCTGATATAAATTGTCTTGCGTTATAAATATTAGTCTTGTCATCAAATGTAACAACAACCTGAGATAATCCGAACTTAGAGATAGAGCGTACATTTATAAGGCCAGGAAGACCGGAAATGGAAAGCTCGAGGGGCAATGTAATTTGTTGTTCAATTTCAGATGGGTTAAGATTGGGTGCGACTGTGTTAATCTGTACCTGTACAGGGGTCGTATCCGGAAATGCATCAACAGGAATATGGAATATTGTTCTGACACCAATTCCGATACATATTATGAAAAACAATATGATAAATATTCTGTTTTTCAGGGAGAATTCTATTATTTTATCCATTATGTTAGTAATATAGTCATCCTGAGCTGAGCGAAGGGTCTATGTTCCGATAAAAAAGATGTTCTTCACTTCGCTCTATTAGAATGACAAATTTTATCTGTTTGAAAAACAGACCTAATCCGCACAACCTTCTCCAAACCTGGACTTGAGGAATTCTGATTTTAGTGTAAAACTGCCATCTACAACCAATTCATCGAGTGTGGATAGCCCCTGAATGATTTCTACATTTTCCTCGTTGCTTTCACCCGCCTCCACTCTTCTTATTTCAAAAAGATCATTAGAATGCTTGACAAAAACAAAATCTTTTCCATCTAAGCGTTGTACAGACTTAACAGGGACATTAAATTTCTTACTATAAACTTGCGATAAAAGCCGTACTTCGCCAAACATCCCATGCTTTAGTAAGGAGTCTGTATTCTTGACTACTGCACGGCCTTTTAACATGCGGCTTTCTTCATCTATACTTGAAGCGAGCCAGGTTATATGTCCCTGCATTTTGTTTATATTGTATTCCTTAAAACTTGCCTCAATCTTGTTTCCGTACTTAAAGAATGACATTAAGTTTTCAGGAATTGACAGCTCCAGCCACATTGTTGAAAGATCGACCAGAGAAAATATTATATCTCCCGGTTTCACGAATTCACCTACAACAGCATGCCTATCTATAATCGTCCCGGAGAAAGACGCTCGTATATGAAGGGTAGAAGTGCTTGTTTGTGTTTCTTCAATATAATTGAGTTCGTCTTCTGATAAACCGAAATTCAAAAGCTGTTGGTGTGCTGTATTAGTATTATTCCTGGCTATTTCATATTCAGCACGGGCTTGTTGGTATTCGTGTTGTGAGGATACCTTTTTATTAAAAAGCCTTTCTTCTCTTTCAAAAACCAGTTTCTTTAATTTTTCATTGGTGAGCGCTGTTAAATATTCCGCCTTTATTCTGGCAACATCCTGAGAGGCTATCTCAACCAACACCGCACCTTCAGGAACAAAAGTGCCTGTATCTACCAGGACCTTTTGGACGACACCGGATGCTAAAGACGTAATGTGGGCAAAGCGGTTCTGATTATAAGTGACCCTGCTCAGTACGGTAAACCCGGGTATGGTTTCCCCCTTGCTTAGAACGTTAGTAATTATACCTGCCTTTACGGCTGATTCAGGTGATTTCAAGCGTATCTTTAGTCCCTGTCCAAAATTAAGTTCATTACTCATTTCAGGTCGGCATACCCCACACTCTCGTTCAAATATCCTGTGTTCTTCGCAATAAAGGTCTGCTGGAGGCGCTTCGCTGTTGTCTGATTTTAATTCTGGATGGCAAATATAACACTCATCCTCATAAACACTATGTTCATTACACCAAAGCCGTTTTGGGTCATGACCGGTCTTTTCTGCTTTGGCGCCAGACTCCGGGCGGCAAATAGTGCATTCGTCTTCATAAACATTATGTTCCTTACACCACAACCTTTCCGGGCAGCAATCGTCTTTTCCTTTCTGGTGTTTGTGTTTAGCAGGAGATTCATCCTTTTGATCAGCATAAACTCTTACGTCCACATGTGGAGATAAAAGAAATGCTGAAAAGAAAGTCCCTATTAAAAGAATCATATTAAAAATTAGGAATTTTGAGTTTTTCTTCATAACTATTTCCTTCTTAAGATAGTAATGGTAAATAATTAAGGGAATTGACAAGTCCCAAATATTAATAACAGCCTTGATAAGAATTAATTTAATGATATTAGATCCATACCTGATACAGTTTCAAGGTTTATAATGGCCCTATTATAAGCAAGCAAGGTATTTAAATATGCAGCCCTGGTTTCGATGAGATCACTTTGCACAGTAAGAAATCCGATAAAATTAATTTTACCTTCTTTGTATGAAATCTCATTAAGCTTCAGGTTTTCATCAACTTGTGGCATAATTTCATCCATATAAATAGCTATCCCTTCTTTTACTGCTATGAAGGAACGATATGCTACTTCTACCTCCTTTTGAATTTCCAGATGTTTATTATTTATGTTTATGCCAGCTATATCTTTGGCGGTGCGGGCCTTTTTAAGTTCTGATTGTTTTCTGTCCCATATTGGTATTGATATAGATACTCCTCCACCGACAATATCATCTGCACCACCTTCTTCCCTTGTAAAGAATCCTGAAAGATCTGGATTCGGAATAATCTCCGCTTTACGAAGCAGTATTTCCTGAGATGCCCTTTCTTCCTCAAACTCCATTGCCTTTAGGTCTGGTCTTATCTTGTAGGCAGATGCCAAAATGTCTTCTAGGTTTACGTGTAACTTCTCACAAGACAGCTTACCATCAATATTTAATGCTTCATCCCTGGGTTTGCCCAGCAGGTGTTTCAAATTCAAGAGATTGTTTTGATAGTTCCTTTTTGCAACAAGAAGTTGTTGCTTTGCCAGTCCATATTTTATTCTTATTGAGTTGAGTTCTAAAGCAGATATTGCACCGGCCTTGTGTCGCTCCTTGGTAGCACTCCATAGCCGTTCAAAAATATCCTCAACATGACTCTGAAGTTTTACAATTTCTAAAGATGTTAACGCCTCATAGAAAGTAACCCTGACTTTCGCAATAATATTCCTTTCCAGGTCGGCAACTTCAAATTTTACCCTCTCTATATTCTTCTCAGCCATACGTATTCTTTTGCGCCTTTGGCCAAAAACCTCAAATTCTTGAGACAATGCGATGGTATAGTCTGTACTCCTTTTTGAAGATGTTTCTCTTGTACCAATTTCACTTTCCAGTTTTGGATTTGTAGGTAAAAGTAATGACGCCTTAATACGTTCGGCCTCTGCTGCATCCAATCTCTTTCTTGCAGCAGCGAGTTGTAAGTTATTTTCAATGGCTATATTGATAGCTTCTTTTAAGTTGACACTTTTAGTCTTTGTCTCAGATTGAGCCATTAAAACATTAGAAGCCAAAGCGAGTACAGAAGATATTAATATTACAATAATGGCATACTTAATATGATGTGTTGAAACAATCATTTATTACCTCTTAATGGTTATATACTGAAAATTTGTATACATTAAACGTGCGCTATTCCACTATAAATAGATTATCTTTGAAAACACATAGTCATCAGTGATATTTTTAGGAATTATTAGCGCACTTAAAGTTTATTAATGTAGAGCTTGAATAAGAATGGAAGGACTAAAGAATTGATTGTGGAGGGTGAAAGATGGTTTTGGCGAGTAATTCCTTATAAAGGGCGTTTTCAGTTAAAGAATAAGATTGAAGCGGGTTGTTAGAATGAAAAACAACCTCAGTTGATGAGTTTCCAACATAATAATGCGGGAGACTGCAACATACGGTACAATGGTGAAATGGTTTGGCGGGAAGAATAGGACAATGATGTTCGTTGCAGGAGTCTGTTACTTCGGAAGTAGAACTAACTTCTACTTTGTTGTATATATTTTCTGATGGGAGCCCAACGTCTGGAAAGATTGAAAGGGATAAGATTAGTGCTAAACAAATTTTTAATGTGTGGATTTGCCTTAATTTTTCTTTCATAATATCCCTCAAATTAACCATAAAGCTAACAAATGTCAAGGCCGTTTATGATTTGTTCTGGGTTATGAGAAACAAACGCTCTGGCTTTTTTCTCTCCTATAATCTCGGCAGCCCTTTCAAGCGCTTTGGAAAGGATTGGCGGCCTGCCAGTGAGTGAGTGTACGTCAGAAGCAATAAAATGCACCATCTCATGTTTTAAAAGCCATTCAGCACATTTTCTTTCTCTGGAACCGAAATCTCCTGTTAGGCTCTGTGCTGTTATTTGGATGAGTGTGCCGGACTTAACCAATTGTCTCAGGATTTCGGGGGTTTTCTGAAATTTTGCTATTCTCTCTGCGTGTGAGATGATTGAAACAATGCCGATAGATCTGAGATTGGATATAAGTTTATCAGTTATTGGCGGGACGAAGAAAAATGGGAGTTCAAGAAGGATAAATTTTCTACCATTGTTAATCGTAAGTACCTCTCCGCTTTCTATGTTTTCTACTAATCTTTCATTAATATGTACTTCTGCTCCGGGAAGTATTTCCAAATCTAATTGAATTTCCTCCAATTTCAGGTTAAGTTCTTTTACTTTTTTCAATGTCTCATCACTTTTTGCTTCGTATACTCCATCTTTTGAATGTGGTGTTGCAACGATTGTCTTGATGCCATCATTAGCAGCAATTTTACAAAGCCCGATTGATTCTTCGATCGTTTTTGGTCCATCGTCCAAAGAAGGAAGTATGTGTGTATGTATGTCTATCATTTTTATCTCAAGA
>Ga0209977_10001517_pt1 | contig 10195 bp, 7 predicted proteins | sample SumtaG_2_FD_183113 | JGI IMG/M metagenome (GOLD analysis project Ga0209977, IMG submission 183113) | Deep subsurface microbial communities from Indian Ocean to uncover new lineages of life (NeLLi) - Sumatra_00607 metaG (SPAdes) (version 2) | ecosystem: Environmental > Aquatic > Marine > Oceanic... | reverse complement strand
CTTTCTGCTCAAGGATTAGCAAATTGGAAAGAACCTCAATCATCCTCGTCTTTCTTGCGTGTGTTCCAATTACTTTTATTTATATGTTTTTGAGAGATTTTGCATTATTAAATTCTTTTTTCAACGAGTATATCACTTCTGGTACTTCACTTTTCCTCCCCTTTCTTCCTTATACTAATATCGTCTTTCATTTCTCTACAGGTCATCTGATTGACATTATTATTATTTTTAATATCATTACTATCCTTGAAAGAAGTGGTTATCAATATTATGTGAAAGTGTGCTTAGAAAAGAATTATTTAGAAATATATTCAGATCCATATTTTCTTGAGACTAAAGGAACTCAAGAAGAATCATCTCTAAATTCAAATTTAATAATAGACTTGAAAGATGATTCAGGCATTACAAACAATGAGAGCTCTGTTGAATTTAATTTTTGTGAGAAGACTAGAATCAACAATAGCCAATTTAGTAGTAAGAGTAAATGTGGCAGCAGTATAAATAAGCTACATAACTCTAGCAAGAAAAATAATCGACATAAAATTAATTTATTTATTTTTCAAAATTTTTCGACTAATATTTTAACTAATTATCACCTTCCTTCTAAAAATAATAACTTCTTCTCTCATTCTAACGAAAACATCCAACAGGAGGAGGGAATTTAATAATGAAACATCAACTCTGCTGATTTCATTAAAATTTTGCATTAATATAAAATTAAAATTTTTTCGAGTTAAAAAATAAAAAAAGGTGAAAAAAATGGAATGGAAAAAAGAAATTGAAGATTTATATACAGAAATCACAGATCTAACGCCTGAGGGATTTCGTCCTTCAGTAAAGCCAATGTTACGAGAAGCTGCTGAAAAAACAGCAGTGCTTAGGAATTCTGGTTATGTAAGTAGAGATGATTTGTTATCAGCTCTATTTGAAATCACACCCGAGGCGTTTCAACCAACCGTTGTAGCAGACTTGAAATCCATTGGAATCGATACTGACCGTTATATCAAATTATCAGCAATTAGACAAGAATTCGCACGTACGTGGGATGAAGTCGGTGGTGCGTGGGCTCCTGGAGTCTATCATTTTACTATGTATCTGACTGATCGATGTAATCAAAAGTGTATTCATTGTGCTGCTGAATTAATGGGTAACCGTCCAGAATTCTCAACAGAACAATGGATTCAGATAATCGAAAATGTTGAACAGACCTTGCGAAAACGTGGTAGGCGAGGTTGTTATATTTGGTTTGGAGGAGAGCCTACTATTCGTAAAGATATTAAGGAATTAATCAAATATTGTGGTGATAAGGGATATTATCAAGCAATTTCAACTAATGGTATGCTCTTTGACGAGGAACTAGCAAAATTATGCGCAGAAGCCAAGATGCATCATGTCTTTATTAGCTATGATAGTGTTTATCCTGAGAGGGCTGCGAAGATTAGGGGCGTTCCAAAAGCTTTTGAAGCAGCTGAGAAGGCTATAAGATTAGCAGTAAAATATGGTCATCTCGTCATTTGTACAGCTACGGTTCAAGAAGAAAATTTTGATGAATTAGAAGAGATTAAGAAAAAATTAGATTCATATGGTGCTATCCCCTATTTCAGAGCTGTTATCAAGCAACGAACTGCTGAGAAAAATTGGAACGATGTAGGGTTGTCTTACGAAAAATATCGTCAATTCTATGACTTTAAATTTAAACATGTTGTTGATGCAATTAGAAAGGGTGAAGGATCATTCCTAAATAAGGTGTATACTTATGATATGGTTCCTTTCATGGAATGCCCCCGCAATGACAAGGAGCGAACCTCGTTAGAATGGGGTGTAGGATGTCAAGCATGCCGTTCTGTCTCAGGTATTGATGTTAATGGAGATTTTTTCCCATGTGATTATCCTTCTAAGTTAACATTGGGTAATGTATTTAAGCAGGATTTTGAAGAGATAATGGAAACTGAAATGTTTAAAGCAATAAGGGATCGAAAAGTTAAAGGTAAATGTTCAACGTGTCATCACCTTGATATGTGTGGTGGTGGTTGTAGAGTTCATGCAGAAAATGAAACTGGAGATTTCTTAGCGGCCCTTTCTTTCTGCTGGCATGAAGATGATCATACACATGAAAAATGTAAATAATCGTGAAAATTATGGAATGGGAAAAAGAAACAGAAGAATTATTTGGTAAAATTGTAGAACAAATGCCCGAGGGATTTCGCCCTTCAGTAACACCATTGATAATAAAAGCTGCTGAACAAAGATGTCTTGACAGAAATGGCGCCTATATCAATGATGCTGACGTGATTACAGGAATATTTGACATTATCCCTGAAGCATTTAAGCCTATAATGGTTGAAGATTTAAAATCGTTGGATATAGATGTAGAACGCTACATTGAGCTCAAGGAAATTAAGGATAGACTAAAAGTTTCATGGGAAAAACTTGAAAGGGGTTTTCATCCCGGAAACATACATTTTGCTATGTATATTACTGATAAATGCAATCAAAAATGTATTCATTGTGCGGCAGATGATCAAATACCACGACCTGAATTATCAACAGAACAATGGTGCCGTATAATAGAGAATGTTGAGACTGGTTTGCGAAAACAAGGTAGGCATGCTTGTTTCGTATGGTTTGGTGGTGAGCCTACTTTACGTAAAGATATCGGTGAAATCATGAAATTTTGCAAAGAGAAGGATTACATTCATGCTTTAATTACTAATGGTGTCAGTTTTACTGAGGATTTCGTCAAAATGTGCAAGGAGAATAATATTAGTCATATATTTGTAAGTTTTGATAGTGCAGATCCCAAGAAAAATGATAAGATCCGTGGGTTTTCCAATTCTTTAGATTATGCTAAGAAAGCAATAGATTTGTGCTTAAAATACGGAATTTTTGTATGTTCTTCAATCACTGTTATGAAATATAATGTAAATGAGATAGAAGAACTCAAAGCATTATCGGAAAAATGGGGTTCTCAACCATATTTTAGATGTGTCGTTAAACAAAATAGAGCAGCTGAATTTTGGGGCGAAATTGGGCTCAATACGGAAGAATATAAAAAAATGTACGATTTTAAATACAAACATGCCATTGAAACGATAAGGCAGGGCAAGGCTGGTACATTACCTGCTTATGAAATATATGACATGGTACCATTTATGGAACAACCTAAAAATGATAAGGAAATGGCAGCAATTGAATGGGGTGTAGGTTGTTTGGCTTGTCGAACGATGATGGGAATTGGTATAGATGGAACAATATACCCTGCCGGATATCCTACAACATTAACACTAGGGAATGCATTAGTGGATAATTTTGAGGATGTATTAAATTCGCAGCTCTACAAGGATATTCGTGACAGGAAGAAAATTAAAGGAAAATGTGCTTTATGTCATCATTTAGAGTATTGTGGCGGTGGATGTCGTGTAACTGCAGAATATATCACTGGTGATTTTTTCGGATCTTTCCCATTTTGTTGGCATGAAAATGATCATGAGCACGACATCGACGATATTCAAAAAAAACAAATAGAATTATTAGAGGGATAAAATAAATCTAATTTTATTAAAATGAATAACAAAAGATATAATAGAGGGAAGTAAGTGCGCGTATTAATATTTTCAGGGAGTCGGGAGATTGTTCATGTGATGGTTCCACCTATCGGTGAAGCATACTTAGCTTCTTATCTCCTAAGTAAAGGACATGATGTAAAATTAATGGATTTGACTCTAAGTAATGATAGTAAGAGAGATATTGAGAAAATAATAAACAATTTTAACCCTCAAGTAATAGGTATATCGATTCGCAATGTAGATTCAACAACTTATCCCGGAAATCTCTTTTTTTATCTACCAGTTAAGAATATTATTCAATACATTAAAAAAATTGCTGATCCAAGCACTCAAATAATTTTAGGTGGTCCTGGTTTTTCCATCTTTGCAGAGGAAATCCTTAAGGATTTAAATCATAATATTGGAGTGTTTGGTGAAGGAGAATATGCTTTTGCTGAAATCCTCAAGTATATTCAGAAGGGAGACGATCCAAGAAAAATTGAGAAAGGGATTTGTTTTCTAGATTCAGATGGTGTATATCATCAGAGGCCTCCTTGGCATGTTGATAACTTAGATGATCTCCCATTTCCGGCACGAGAGTTGTTGGATAATGATGCATATTTCATAGATCCATTGAAAGTGAATGATGCAACTTGGGGAAATATTCAAACTAAGCGAGGATGTCCAATGAACTGTATTTATTGCAGTTATAGGTATATTGAAGGCCATGTACCACGTTATCGGTCTCCAGAAAATATCGCTAAAGAACTTGAATTAATGGTAAATAACTATGGAATAAAAAACGCATTTATAGTTGATAGCCTTTTCAATTTAGACTACAACAATGTAAAGAATATTTGCGAAGAAATTTTAAAACAAAAAATTGATGTGAATTTGGGAGCTAACTATGCTCCAAATAAAGATTTCATTGAGCTCATGCCCCTCATGAGAGAGAGCGGAATCGTACACTTAGCTACTGGTATTGAATCTCTATCAGAGGAAATGTTGAGGAATATGAATAAAAAACGAACACCAGATGATGCTATCTTAACTTCAAAAAAGTGTGTTGAGCTGGAAATTGAGCAATTAATTCATATAATAGTTGGAGGGCCTGGAGAAACCCTCGAAACAATCCAAGCTTCCTTCGATAGGTTAGAAACTATAGATAGTTTTAAAGGTAATTTATGGCAAGGAGATGGAGATATGATCATCTTTATTGGTATGAGAATATATCCCCACACACCTCTGCAAAAGATTTCAGAACAAGAAGGACTAATAGAGAAAGGCTATAATTTATTAAAACCTAAATTCTATATTTCTCCAAAAATAAAGGAAGTAGAGCTATTTCAAATTGTTAGGAAGTATGGTTTAGCTAATCCTAGATGGATGATGCCAGGACTTGGGTTCAATAATCCAGATGGATTTGCTGAAATGAGTGATGTTCAATTTGAATTATATCAAAAATAAAAATAAAATAAAAATATAGGGAAAATTTAATGAAAGAACCAGAACAAGTAGGATGTGGCGTGTCTTTAAGGGAAGCAATGCCACCTTGGAAGGAAACACCTTTGGAAGTCATCGAGCAGATAGGTGAAGATGGATTATCAGGTGGAATTGGCGATGTTTGCTATTACGCAAGCTACAATTGTAATTTAGATTGTTACATGTGTTTAGTAAAACATATGAAAAATCGGAATATACCCTCCATGACAATGGAGCAAATTCAAGTAGGATTAAAAGATGCTAAAACTTTGTTTCATCTTGGAGGAGAACCTTGGGTAAAGGATGGTATGATGGAGATCGTTGAGTATATTGATAGTCAAGGAATAAACCAGATAATGTCAACAAACGGGACTAAAATAACTGAAGAAATCGCTGATAAATTGGCAAGGTTAAAAAATTTCGTAAACATTCAAGTCTCGTTGAATGCCTCAAATGAGTTAGACGGTAAAATCAGAGGATGGTCAAAATCTTTTGATAAAACCGTTGAGGGTATAAAAATCTTAGTTAAGGCGGGTTTGTCAGTATGGATTCACTGTGTTATAGTAAATGAAAATATTGATGAGTTAGCTAATGTGGTCAAACTTGGTGCCGAATTGGGTGTAAGCGCAATTAATTTCATATTTGGACATGTAATAACTGAGGAAGAAATTAAAGCCTCAAAAGAGTTAATGAAGAAATGGATTGGCGAAGATGTTGAGATTAATGGCTATGTTGGAGAATTATCGTACTCTGAGGATCAGTTAATCAACAGCGTTAAAGCAGCTAGAGAAGAGGGGAAGAAGCATGGAGTTACAGTTATGTTCTTTTCAAAATTTTTCGGAGATAATCCTGAAAAATACTGGAGAGGAACATTGCTTGATGAAGAACAACCAATTTGCCAATTAACATTAATGCCACCATTGACGCCCAATATTGGTCCGGATGGCTCAGTATACAACTGTCCTTATATTGTAAAAAGTTTTGGGAATATAACCGAAAAACCGCTTACAGAAATTTGGGATTCCCAATCCATACGTGATTTTCGAAAGGGTATGATCAATGACAAACTATTACCTATATGTAAGCGCTGCTCATGTAGTGACATTATCGATGTTTCTAGTTCTAAAGAGCATGAATTATTGGATTTAAGCAAATGGACAGAATATCTAGAAGAATTGATCAAGGAATTCCATGATTTGCCCGAAGTTCAACCGATTTTAGCTAGTATTGAACCGACAATCTTCCAATATCATCTTAATGACCATCCAGAGCTGTCTTTTTGGCATGCTTTTGATAAAAATGGTATTCGAGGAGGTATGGGGGAAAATACAGAAGATAAAGATTTTATTAAACTTATCCACAAGGCTGACTTTGAAGTGGTGAGAAAGGTCTTTTCTGGTGAACAAAACCCCGTCCAAGCAACGATGGCCGGACTTTACGTAGTTGATGGAGATATGGCTAAGTTAATGGCTTGCGCCCCATTATTACCGTTACAAGTAGTAGCACACGAAAAAATTATACAAAAATAAATAAAATAACAAATAAGAAGGTTTAAAAAAATGGTACATGAATTGCAAGATCTTACAAAATGGACTAAGTATATAGAACGGGTAACTAAGGAATTCAATGATTTACCTGAGGTTCCACCAATTTTGGCTAGCATTGAACCAACAGTATTTCAATATAGCCTTAATGATCATCCAGAGCTGAATTTTTGGCATGCTTTTGACAAAAATGGCATTCGAGGTGGTATTGGGGAAAATACAGAGGATAAGGATTTTATCAAACTCATCCACAAAGCTGACTTTGAAATAGTGAGAAAAGTTTTTTCCGGGGAGCAAGATCCCATCAAAGCAACCATGGAAAGAATTTATGTTGTAGAAGGAGATATGACCAAGTTAATGGCTTGTGCTCCACTATTGCCACTACAAGTAGTTGCCCATGAAAAAGTAATTGGAAAATAATTTTTTTTTTAAAAATCAATACCAAAAATAAAGAACAAATGAGAAATCAAAATTATGACACATGAATTATTAGACTTGAAAAAATGGACTGAATATTTCCGGAAGTTAACTAAGGAATTCAACGATTTATCCGAGGTTAAGCCCCTCCTAGTAAACGTTGAGCCTACAATATTCCAGTATAGCTTAAATGATCATTCCGAGCTAAACTTTTGGCACGCTTTTGATAAAAATGGTATTCGAGGAGGTATGGGTGAAAATACTGAAGATAAAGATTATATCAAGCTTATTCATAAAGCCGACTTTGAGGTAATAAGAAAAGTATTTTCCGGTGAACAAAACCCCATAGAAGCAACAATGTCCGGGATTTATGTCGTTGAAGGAGACATGACTAAATTAATGGCTTGTGCCCCATTTTTGCCGCTACAAGTAGTCGCCCATGAAAAAGTAACAGGCATCTCATCTGAGGGCGACACTGCAGTAGTGTCTTGTACATTAGAATGGGAACCAGAAGTCAAACAAATTTACGACAATGTAGTCGGAAATATTCCAGAAGCGGTTAGGCCGATTGTAAAAGCCCAACTTATGGAGGAAACAGAGAAAAAATGCATGGAACGTCATGGTGATATCGTAGCTGAAGTCGATATCATTGTTGCATTGTTTGAAATTACACCTCCAGCCTTTAAACCAACTATGATTGAAGATCTGATAAATTTAGGCATCAATTATGATAGATACTTAGCAAAAGTTCAATCTGATTTCAAATGTAAAAATGATCTTAATCAAATGGTCAAGGATCTTGTAAAGATTGGCGAAATTGCAGAAGTAAAATCTGATAAGGATACGATATGGAAAACAATTAAAGCTTATGAAAAATTCTTTGCCGGAGCACCAGTTTCGGTTAGAACTACAACGAAACCTGTTGAGAGAAGGGATGTGGCATTAAGATATGTTGAATTCTTTATTCCTCATAACCCAAATCCTTATATAACTGCTATTAATGAAGGTTTAATAGAAAAAAATGGACATCCCATTCATGAAATGATAGTGGAAGCAATAGATACTTTTCAAATCATGGGTTATGGAGTTGATTTAGACATAAGTAGTGGAATGTCAAAGATTTGGCCATTTATTGTCCCAGAATCAATGGATCTAATTTACGATATGAAATCCATTCCAAATAGTATTAGAAACTATAAGGGGTATTTTAAAAAACATGGATTGGATGTTTTTGCCCTTTTTGCTTTTGATTTTAAGAATAAGACAACGAACATCTATTTCATGCTTAAGCAACCACCTAAATCCTCATATGAAGCTTGTATATCTCTTGTAGAAGATTTAGGATTTGAAGCCGCACCTGAAGATATTATGAAAGCTTGTGGTAGTGCTGCACATCTCAATTTTACTTTTAAATGGGATTCAGATAAATGCGAGCGTTTATGTTTTGGTATCGCTGCGCACCATTTTAACGATGTTCCCGTGCATTTACATCCCTTAATGAAAAAATTTGTTGACGAAACTCCACTGCAAAGTGAAAAACTGAAGTTCGTATGGGGTGTAACTTTCACACCAAATGGAATATATTATAAGATTGAGAATGATTATAATGGAACCATGGTTGACTTCATAGGAATGGGTTGCAAAGCCGGAATTGAGTCTTATAAATAATTAATTTAAGTTAATGGCATATACTCCGCTGGCACCACTCAATGGGAAGGCATATGCTTTGATCTCAAAAAATAAAGAACATATTAAGTAGATGGAGGAGAAAAAAATTCAATTAACTGTTGCAACAAATTGGGACTTGAATCTTATAGAAGAATTAGCCAAATATCCTGTAAGAGACTTTTATGGGGTGGGTAACTTTTCTGTAGTAGGCCATGGACGTCCTTCTTTTTTATTAAAAGAGGTCACGGAAGAAGAAATTGCTGAATATATTAACCAAGTGCATAAAAAAAAGATGAAATTCTCATATTTACTAAATGCGCCTTGTATGAGCAATATGGAATACGAACCTAACTTTCATAGAAAATTAATAGAACATCTTCAATGGATCAGCGATGTAGGATCAGATTATGTTATCGTAACTATTCCATTTTTAATTCAAATTATAAAAGAACAGTTCCCTAATTTGAAAATCCGTGTGTCTACGATATCACATGTTAATAGCGTCAATCGAGCTAAATTCTACGAATCACTAGGAGCTGACGAAATAACCCCCAGTATAATGATTAACCGAGATTTCAAAACATTGGAAAAAATGCAAAAAGCTGTGAAATGCAAAATTGTTCCTCTTTTAACTGATGGATGTTTATATCAATGTCCTTTTAGATATTACCATTACAATCTTTTAGGGCATTCTTCTCAGGGAGATCACCAACTTGGCGGTAATTATATAGATTCTTGCATTCTAAATTGCAGCGTTATTAAATTTTCAGATAAGACGGAAGTAATCAAAGCTAGGTGGATCCGTCCCGAAGATCTATCACATTATGAAAAAATTGGAATAGACACGTTTAAAATTGCTGGACGTCGAATGTCAACTGAGTGGATAACACGAGCCGTTAAAGCATTTTCTTCACGTAAATACGAGGGCAATCTTGTTGATATCATTCAAGGTTTTACAATGTCAATAGGAATTGAAAATGATCCTCATGGTAAATTTCAACAAACTGTCGATAAAGAATCTAAATCGAAATTAATAATAGATAATACAAAACTGGATGGATTTATTGAATTTTTCAAAACCCAAGATTGTATTTCGATGTGTGATGAGTGCAATTACTGTGAAAAATGGGCCGAAAAAACAGTCTTTCTTGATAAGGAACAAGCTCCTAAATATGTTGAGTCAATACAAGATTATCTTGATGATTTAGTAACAAGTCGTGAATTTGGAATTGACACTGCAAAGCCTAAAGAAAAAAAAGAGGATGGATTCAAGTGGGATAGTGAAACTGCACAAATATTTGATAAATTGATAAAATTATCGCCCCCTCAATTTCAATCCATTGCCAAAGTGGTAATCGCATCACTTGCTGAAGAAAAAGCGAAAAAAAGAGAATCATCGATGGTTGAGAATGAAGATATGAAAGAAGCGTTCATTGAAGGAACACCTGAACCTTTTCAACCGGATATGAGAGAAGGGCTTAAAAAATATGGGCTCTTGAAAGAAGAATTGGATAATTAAAGCATAGAAAGTATGAGTAA
>Ga0209977_10001516_pt1 | contig 10198 bp, 10 predicted proteins | sample SumtaG_2_FD_183113 | JGI IMG/M metagenome (GOLD analysis project Ga0209977, IMG submission 183113) | Deep subsurface microbial communities from Indian Ocean to uncover new lineages of life (NeLLi) - Sumatra_00607 metaG (SPAdes) (version 2) | ecosystem: Environmental > Aquatic > Marine > Oceanic... | reverse complement strand
TTATAAAGCCAAAGCTGACTAATGGGATTAAAGGTCAAAGCTCCTTTACAATGCTTTCAATAATGCCTATTATACTTGGAGCAGAATTTCTTATCCTTACTTTATCTCTCATAAGTATTTTACTATTAAATGCAAGTATAGAAGCAGGATTGAGATAAATGAAATAATTAATAAAATCCAGAGAGTTTCTCAATCTATGGAGGGAATAACTGCTAGTGCTGAAGAACAAACGGCTTCATTGGAAGAGATCGCTGCAACAGCGAATAAATTAGATAAATTAGCCGAAAATTTAAAAGGTTCGCTTACAAAAAACTTACTTACATAAATGGACTACAAAGGGGGATGTAGACTGTGATTAGCAATAATGATGAACAACTTGAATTAAATGGTTATTTAAGAATTATTGATAATTTTCAAGAAGAAAAAATAAATGATAAGGCAAATGAAATTTGGAAGTATCAATCATATATCGAATTAGTGAATACTTTCAAAAGAACTCAAAACAGAAAACTTTTTTCCAATAACATAATTCTAATACTATCCTTATTTGAAGATTTACCTCCAGATACATTTCATACGTTTAGAGAAAATATAGATCAATTATCTAAAAAGGATAAAAATATAGTAATTAATATTCTAAAAAATGAATTTTTGCATGAATGATATTTAAAAATAAAATTATTATTTTTTAAATAATCGAATTGTAAAAGTAGAACCTTTATTTCTTCCTTCGGATTCTACAAGAATTTGACCGCCATGTAAATCTACAATTTCTTTTGAGATGTACAATCCGAGTCCTGAACCTTCTATATCAACACCTAAATCCATACCGTATCGTTCTATTTTTCCAAACTTTCCAAATAATTTCTCTTTTTCCTTTTCTGTTAATCCGATTCCAGTATCCTTTATATGAATATCAGTATAATCCGATTTCTCATCTAGAGTTATAAAAATATTCCCTTCTTTTGGAGTATTTTTAATTGCATTTAAGATAATATTAGAAAGAACTTGTCTGAATCTCAGTTTATCTATATCTATATATATTTCCTCTGGAAGTTCCAAAATCATTTTCAGTTGACGGTTAGTAGCCAAATATTTCATATCTTTTACACAATCAACTATAATTTCTACGAGATTTTCTTTTTGAAGTTTTAATTCCAATTTTTTAGCATCCAACCTTGAAACATCTAATAAATTATCAATTAATTCTTTCAATCTTAGGCACCCCCGGTGTCCAATCTCAACATATTTTTGAGCTTCTTCACTAATTTCTTCTAAATCTAGTTTGGTTAGGATTTGAATGGCTCCATATATAGATGTCATTGGAGTTTTTAACTCATGAGAGACTCGTGTAATTATATCTTTCCTTAGTTCATGAAGCTCTAGTAATCTTTTATTTTCTTCAATAATAAGCTGTTCAGCTTCAATTTTTTCGTTAATATCAATTATCATAACAAAATCAGCGGGTTTTCCTTTGTAATTAATAGTTTTTGAATAATTATCAACCCAAATAACTAATCCATTTTTTTTTTTAATTCTATATTGATAATGAATGACAACATCTGGTTCACCTAATTGTTTTTTCCGTGCTTGCTCCATAACAAATTCGCTATCATCTGGAAAAATGAACTTTTTAAACTCATATGCTTCCCATTTTTGAATTTCATCTACGGTATATCCAATTATATTTGCTACTGCCTTGTTAAAATATTTATATACACCATCTTGTAATATTATAATTCCCATTAAGGATTGTTCAGCAATAGTTCTGAACTTTTCCTCTGATTCTATTAACTCTAATTCAGTTCCTTTTATATCGGTAATATCTCTTGAAACAGCTAACAATTTGGTATTTCCATATTTGTCAATAAAAGTCCTTCCTTTCGTTTCGAACCATAGAATATGACCATCTTTATGCCTAATTCTTAATTGATGTTTAAACTTTCCTTTTCGAAATCCTTCTTGAAATGCCTCTCCATGTTGATTGATATCATCTTCATGTATAAGTGAAGTTCTAGAAGATAATGTTCTTAACTCATCCATAGAATACCCTAAAATTCTTTCATGAGTAGCTTCATTCGTATAGCTAAATGATAGATCTTCATTATATACGACAATTAGATCATCTGTATTTTCTGATAGAAATCGATACTTTTCTTCAGATTCTATTAATTTCTGTTCTACCTTCTTAAATTCCGTAACATCATGACCTATTCCTAGAATCGCGTAAATTTCTCCTTTTCTTTTTAATGGAATTGTATTTACTTCGATATATATAAGATTTTCGTCTTTTTTTTTAACCGTATAGGTTCTTGGTTTCTTAACTTTTCCTGTCTGGACCGTTTCTGTTATTGCTCCTTGAATTTCAACAATATTTTCTTCAATCGATAAAAAGTCTGTAGCATTCATGGAAAGTATTTCTTGCTTAGAATATCCAAGATTTTTTACTACAACCTCATTAACATCAAGGATATTTCCTGCTTTATCATGAAGATAAATATAGTCATATGAATTTTCAAATATTTCCTCAAGATGATTATTATATTCTTGAATTATACTCAACAATGATTAAACCAACCCTTCTTTTTTAATGAAAAGAATTCTAATTTCAAAAAAAATTGATAACATATTTAATAGGTAAATATTCTATTATACGTTTTGTTACAAGCCTAAGATTAAAATCTTTGTTAAAATAAAGATTTAAATACAAAACCTTATACCTATTATAAAAAAGAGTGCTTTTTACACAAAAGGACTCATATTTGCACAGTCAATTATTTCTTAATCTTTAGATTACAACAAAAAATAGTATTACTTTTTTGTATATTCACATCTAATAAACCTATTTCTAGTTTAATATATTACAAAAATGAAGAAAATTCAAGTAAAAATTAAATATGATAAAATTAAAATTTTAAATTAGTAAAGAATTCAATTTGAAATTCATTAGGTTTGTTAGATTATGTCAATGCATCTCCTTGAAAAGAAAATAGTAAAAAATAACATTTTCTTTGTGATCCCAAGTTGGGGTGATTTACTAGGTTACCCCACATTAGGAGATTATGCTAATCATAATATTTCGAAAATTTCTCAAGATCTTGTCATTTTTTTAGGTGGTACTGAATGTTCGTTATCCACAGAAAGAGGAACACTTTACTATTTATTTGGGTTGGGATATTATTATGTAAAGTTTGAATTACAATCTGGAATATATATTACAGACAATCGACAATTAACAGGTTTGATTTTACCTGATTTTGTCTATGATCATTTAGCAACCTCAAAAAACATTACTTTAGAAAATGATCGAGATGTCATAATCGGTGAAAAATTATTCAAATTACCAATAGATATGTCGTTCAAATCAGAAAATAAAATAACCTTTATACAAGGCACTCTAATGAGAAACCTATTCATTCCTTATAAAGACATCTTTTTAGAGTTTATGGAAACAATTCGTGACCCACAATCTTTTCAATTAAATAGAAGTGGACATATGTTGTTAAGTACTCATTGGGATTTCTACAACAAAATATTGATTTCAGGAGATATGGAATACGAACCTAAAACTGCGTATTTAAATTCTACTGCTGGGCTATTTGGAATTAATTTTGGGGCAGATAAAATTTTAAATGAGAATTTCACTATATCCGAATTGAAAAAGATTAAAGAATCCATTATAAAGTTGAAGATTCTCTATTCTTCTATTGACTATGATCCTATGTTCCTCTTTTCCATAATTGAAAATTCATCTCCTCTACTTAGGACTTCTAAACCATTTTCTTTTAATCTTGAAGATGATCGAATGTATAAAAAAATGCCAAAAGAATCAATTTTCATCTCTGCTGAAAGTAGAATGAATTCTTTTAAAGAATGGCCAACACAACTTAAAAGACAAACAAGAGAACAATTGGAAAGCAGTATTATCCAGGAAAAAACCAGACTTTATCAACCTGATAAAAAAGAAATGCTTGAAAAACCGGAAGTCTTGAAATTTCAAAGAAAAGAAGAAGAATTTGAACTTAGAACCATGAAACGCCCTTTTGTAGAGATTAAACCTCTTCCATATATACCTCATGATAATGCTTTAGAAATTCTTATGACATTAAAAAAGATTGTCGAAGAAAATTATGACATAACTACAATTGGAAAAGCATTTGATATAGCAAGAAATAATATCAAAAAGAAAATACTTCACGAAAATTATTTATGGGATCTTAGCAAATATTCAAATATTTATGAACGAACAAAACCTAATATTGGGTTAAGTCCGAGAGAAAAGACTGAAATTCTTGAAGAAATTGATAAATGGGTAAAAATTACAGTAGAACATTCTGATAAATTATGAAAGTTATAAAATAAAGCTCTAATTATGGTAAATATCAAATCAATTGTTGATAAATTGCAGAAACACTATCCTGATGCATCCCAAGTTGCGGTTGTAGATAGAGCAGGAAAAGTATTACATTCAAGAGGTAAGTGGGATGTTAAGAGAGATATAAAAGGTGTTCTCGCTAATTGGACTAGTGGAAATGCTCAATTTGTAACTCTTGATGGTATTAGATACTCAATTTTACAAATGGAACCAGAAAGATTTATAGCAACTAATCGAAAAAACAAGGGTCATTTAATTGGTGCTTCCACTCCTGAAGGAGATACGCTTTTCATTGCCCACATCAAACCAAAAGCAAAGGAATGGTTTCATATGGCATATCCTGCTGTAGCCAGAGCTGTCGCTATGATGAAAAAGAAATCAGAATCGAAATTTATAGAAACAAAAGTCGATTTATCAGGAGTAAGCGAGACTAATGTAGTAGAAACCCCAACAGGATATAATTCCTCTAGTGTTCTTGTACAACAACCGCCAATAGAACCTTCTCTTAAAGCTGAAATTGAGGGCTTCTTACAATGGATTAACAACCCTCAAGGATTAGCGGGATATATTTCTTATGCATTACAGCAAAACAATACTCAGCAAATTTCTAAACTTGCTGAACTATATAACGAATTCTACCAAATATTCTATGGCTGAATTTTCTTTTTAATAGTGTATAGCATCAAAGATATTGTTTTGTTTTAAATTGTAACTTTTATTATCTTGCATGAATTATAAATAATTAATTTAAAATTTAAATCAAATAAGAGAAATCATGTCGCTCCCATCTAAGAAAGCAATTAAGGTAGACGAGAATATAACCGATTATCAGTTCAAAATGCTCAACCACGTAATGGTTCTTAAGTACGACGAGAGTAAATGCTTAGAATGTGGCTTCTGCCACCATGTATGCCCTGTTACTGTATCTATCTATGATGAAGTTTATAAAAGAACTGCTATTGGTACACCTAAAGAAATGGGGATTGAATCAGATAAAAAAATTGTTGTTGATACTGATAAGTGTAGTTTTTGTGGAAGTTGCACTTGGATTTGCCCAGGATATACCTTGGAACTATTTATTAATGGAGAAAAAAAACTCCTATTAGTAGAAAATGGATCTCTCCCAGAATTTGACGAAGAAGTTCGTACACTGGAGAATGGACAAAAAGTTCGTAAAGTTGTAGAAGGTTCCATAACTATTACTAGTACTGAGAAGGATACTAAAAAGTTGGATGCCTTTTGCGATGAATGCGCTGTAAGTGCGATGGAACGAAAAGGTAAAGAAATTGAAGTTGATAGAGATAAGTGTATCTTATGTTTCAAATGTAGCGAAGCTGCTCAGAATTATGATAATATAAGTGTTGAAATCCACCGAGATAGATTTAAAAATATAAAAGGAGATCCTTCATCTGTTTGGGATGGCATCATGCTAAGAGTTCTTGGAAAGGAGGGCAAAATAAAAGGAATTTTAAGCCGTAGCCAAAATAAACTCGCTGATGCTGTTATTAGACTACTTGGTAGAGAGGAAACGGAAGAAGAATCTTAATTTCACTTAATTCTATTTTTTTGCTTAATTCTTTATTATTAGTTTTCGTTTTTAATAAATAATTTTCAATGCAATGAGCATAATTATGTGAGTGAAATATGAAAGAATCCTTAAAACAATGGTTAGCAGATCATAATATTTATTATTTCTTACATACTCATCCCGCTGTTTTTACGGTACCTGAAGCGAAAATACATTGTGGTCATATCCCGGGAACTCATTGTAAGAACTTATTTCTAAAGAATAAGAAATCAGGACAATTATATCTGGTAACTATACCTCATGATAAACGTTTAGATTTAAATCAATTCCGTAGGATGATAAGTGCTCCAAAAATCCGTTTTGCTGAACCCGAAGTTCTCTCTGAAATATTAGGTATTACAGCAGGTGCAGTATCCCCGATTGGATTAGTTAATGATACTAATGATAAGGTCATATTCATAGTTGATGAAGAAATATGGAATGCGAAAGAGATTTGTTGTCATCCAAACGTTAATACTGAAACTTTACAAATTCCTGGTTCTGAATTCCAAAAATTGATTAAAGCCACCGGAACTTCGATGAAGATAAAAATTCTTCCATATTTGGAATCGACAGATACTACTAACTAATAAATATGATTTTAAGTGATTAGTCTAACAAATTTATCTTTAACTTCTATTCTGAAGTCCTTTATAATACTTTATAGCGTTTAATACGGCCTTTTCTAAACTTATTTTTAAAATGGGCATATCAAAAAAATCCTTATATAGCGTTTCCCACATTAAATCTATTAAAAACTCCGAATCATCAAGTTTTTCATTATTTTGGTCAAAAAAATCCATCCAATTATAGTACATCGAAATAGAATTATCTAAAAAACGTATAATATCACTTTCAGTAAGGACTCCAAAATGAGCAATACAGAGATAATCTAAATCAAGTGATTTCAGTTTTTCAATTGATTCGAGATAATCTTTTTTTTTCCAATATATAGAATTCGAGTTGCAAACAAAAAAGTTAGTGAACCAATGCATCCCAGGAGTATCACCAACGAATACACTTTTATTTTTCTCATCATATACAGATATGTGATCTGGCATGTGTCCTGGAGTTTCAATAATTTCTAGTGAAAATTCATCACTTAGGTATATTTTTTCTTTACCCTTCAAGGGTTTTACCCCTTCTATGTTAAGAAACTCAGAATACCACGTGTCAGCTTCAAAGCAAATATTATAGGATTGATCCCTTAAATATGGAATGGCTTTCTCTGAAGCAAAAATCTCGATTGGGACTATACCTTCCTCTTCAACCTTTTCTCGAAAATATATTACTCCTTGAGTGTGATCCCAGTGAGAATGCGTAAGAATTAGTTTTTGCAAAGGCCACGCTCCTATTCTCTTAAGTTTTTTGTAAATACTTTGAGCACCACTTCGAGCACCTGAATTAATTAAGCAGTTAGCACCGTCTTCTGTTTGTAGTAAATAAGCAGCATGACCGTTTCTTACCTGAATTCCTTCACTATTCTTGTAAACAGCATCAATAAGCCAGGTGTTTTCATTAAATTTACCATGTTTATAAATATATCCCACAATTAAATACCTTTTAATGAGTTTAAGTAGTCATAAAGATTATTTATTTAAAAAGAATTTTTTTTAGAGAAATTAATTAAATTCTAAAAAAGACTCGAAGTTAAAGAATTTCTATTTATGAAAAAATGGTTAAGTGTATTTTATATATAATCCTTTTATAAAATCATCTAGTTCCTTCATGGATTTTTTCTCAGTAGCATAAGCAACTTTCCCGCATTCATCTTCTAAATCAAAGCAAGATTTAATGTAACTTTTATTCATGATTGTTAACATAGATTTTATGAAAAATAGAAATTCTGTCTGATATTTACTTAATTGCTTTACAAAAGAAAGGGTTTCAGTTTCTAATTGATCGAGAGGGAAAATTCTGGTAGGAAAGTTTATGTTTTTTAGTTCTTCGATTCCAACTTTATCAGTAGTATAAAGTAAAGTTTTTGCATAGTTTAATCCAAAAGCTAATAATGGTAGGAGAGTTGCTCCTGTTTGCGGAAATGCTGAAATTGCAATTTCGGGTAGCCTGAAATATAATTCTTCTTTAGGGCGATCCGCAAAGATCTTTAAATCACACGCCAATATTACCATAACACCAAACCCAACCGCAATTCCTTGCACCTGAGCAATTATCGGTTTTTTCATAAGAACCATAGTTTCGTTGACTTTTCTCCCCCATTCTTGTATTTGTACTGCCTTTTCGGGTGAGCCCTGTATTTCCTTAAGGTCGTAACCAGCTGAAAAAAACCGTTGCCCTGTACTTTTCATTAAAATACATTTTACCTTTTCGTCTTCATCTGCATTAATGAGATTTTCATATATCAATCTTAACATTGATACATTACACGCATTCGCCTTATCTGGTCTGTTTAATGTAATGGTAGCAATACGTCCTTTTACATCATACAAAATTAATTCTTGGTCACTCATAAGATATTTAACTCAAAATGTAATTTAAAATTCATTACAATTATATAGATTAAAGTGAAATTAAGAATTATGACAGATAAAGTTGAAATAAAAGGATTTTACGAACCTCGATTTGAGGCTGTTAAAGATGCTTTTAACAGAAACTTTGAAGAAGGGATGGAAGTTGGTGCGACTTTTGCTGTAACAATTAATGGCAAATATGTAATTGATATATGGGGGGGGTACAAAGATAAAGAAAAAACTCAACCTTGGGAAAAAGATACCATCTGTAATGTCTATAGTACAACTAAAGTTCCTACCGTGCTTTGTACGATGATGTGTGTAGATCGAGGGCTCCTAGATTTGGATGAAAAAGTTGCGAAATATTGGCCAGAGTTTGCACAAAACGGAAAGGAAAATATTTTAGTACGACAACTCTTAAGCCATACCTCAGGTTTAGCAGGAATCGAAGAAGAAATCCCTTCGAGAGCTTATTATGATTGGGATAAAATTACTAGCCTTTTAGCAGCTCAGAAACCATGGTGGGAACCAGGTACTAAATCTGGTTATCATGCTATTACCCATGGATATTTGCTAGGAGAATTAGTAAGGAGAGTTACTGGAAAAACACTTGGAACGTTTTTCAAAGAAGAAATAGCTAACCCTCTTAATATAGATTTTCACATTGGATTAGCAGAGGAATATGTTCCACGTGTTTCCAAACTAATCCCAGGTCTCCCTATTATGAGTATGATACCTCTTATTATGGGGGGTGCATTTAATATAGCTAATAATTCGGAAATAATTAAGAAAGAAATTGAGAATTTAGAGAAAAAGGTAATGCTTGATTATGGGGATGAAGATCAATTTGCTGTGACAATCTCGGAAGGAAAGATTCAGTTTTCGGTTGGAAAAATTGATAAACCAGATTGTAAATTTATCACTTCAAAAGATCGAGCAGGAGTAATGAATTGGATATTTTCAAGTATAAATGAAGAGCCAGACTATATTTCTGAAAATTTGAAGATGGAGGGGAAACCTGAAGATATCGAACAAATTAAAAAACTTTTTGAATTAGTTGCTAAAGAGGCTCGGAGATTAGGTCCTGTAGGTATTAAATTGGCTTTAGGACCTGGGGGGATACGAAACCGTTCTGGAGATCGCGAATGGCAAGCCGCAGAAATCCCCGCAGCCAATGGTCATGGGAATGCGAGATCTGTTACAAAAATAGCTTCTATAATTGCATGTGAAGGGGAGCTTGATGGTATCAGATTTATATCTCAAGAAACATTAGAAAAGATTCTTGAAGAACAAATTTATGGTAGAGACTTGGTTATGGCCTATCCTCTTCGTTGGGGTCTGGGAGTAGCTTTACCAACTAAAGAACGTCCACGTCCAAATCCACGAACATGTTTTTGGGGAGGGGCTGGTGGTTCTGCTATAACAATGGATCTAGATGCAAAAATTGGGATTGGTTATGTAATGAATCAGATGAGAAATCAAACCTTACAAGAAACTGCGGCAAATAAATTTCACTCTGATACTCGAGGTAATAGATTAATTAGCGCTGTTTTTGAATCATTAGATTTAATCTAGCTTTTTCTATTTTTTTTTCTTTCTTAAAGACGGATTAAAAATCAATAATGTTTAACTCTTAGATATGGAAAAATACAAAACTAAAAAATTTAAAAACAATTTAAAATTACCATTCAATTTCTTCTCCTATTTTTTTTAAAGGCCATATCCAATAGTTTTTTCGCTTTTTTACGCCTTTTTCCTTTAGCTCTCGAATTAATTTACTTTTTT
>Ga0209977_10001515_pt1 | contig 10199 bp, 16 predicted proteins | sample SumtaG_2_FD_183113 | JGI IMG/M metagenome (GOLD analysis project Ga0209977, IMG submission 183113) | Deep subsurface microbial communities from Indian Ocean to uncover new lineages of life (NeLLi) - Sumatra_00607 metaG (SPAdes) (version 2) | ecosystem: Environmental > Aquatic > Marine > Oceanic... | reverse complement strand
ACTCCAGGACGGTTGACATGTGCAAGCCCCTGCCTGTAGACTCCAGGACGATCGCAGGAGGGCCGTCCGTATCCCTGCGGGAGCCTAAGAGGAAGCTGATCCCGGTCAGGGTCACACCGCCGGGGGGTCTGTGTTGCGTACCGCCCCCGAGGCATTTCTCGACTCCAGGACGTCGAATGAGTCCAAGCAGTCACGAGAGGGGCCTAGGCCCTAGCAAGTCCAGGACGTGCGCTCCTTGTCGGGCGCGCAACCCTGGTGAGTTCAAGTCCGGAAGAGCACGAGCGAATTCGTCTGTAACCCCTCAGCCCCCTACTAGGGGCCGCAGGGGGCCGGGGCCCCTAGTAGGGGTCCCGGTTGCTCTCCTCGATCACCGCCTCCCGTGCCCAGTCCTCGACCGTCTCAGACTCCACAGCGGCCCGGAGCGCCTCTACCTCCTCCGGCTCCCCCCAGACCTCACGGCCGCTTTCGTGGGCCTCTAGACAGTCGATCATGTGGGCGAAAGCGGCATCGTTGAGTGCATCGTCAGCGTCCATTGCGCCAAGGTAGCGATCCAGTGCGGCAGTATTTCCGTCAATCACGCCCCCTAGTAATGCACCGCTTGTGCCAATATAGGATAACCTGAAATCATTAGTTTTTTTGACTTTGCCCCTGGCTAGTCCGGTTGCGGTTGCGGCTACAGTAGCCACCCACGAAAAAACTTTGACTAGAAGGCGAATTAGCTATTGACAAGGGTATAACGTCGGCACTATAACTAAGAGCACATGGCACGCAAAACCAAAAAGGCCCGCCGCGATATCTACAAAGAGATCACTGATCGGGTCATCGCTTCGATGGAGTCGGACAACATCGCTCCGTGGGTCCGTCCCTGGAACCGCGTGGGCCCCGATGGTGGCGCCCCCTGCAACGCAGTGAGCGGCAAGGCATACCGCGGCGTTAACGTCCTCTTGTGCATGCTGACGGCCTGGGAACGTGGTTACACTTCGAACAAGTGGCTTACTTTCAAGCAAGCCCACGAGATCGCTGCGAAGGCTGCACGCAAGGCCGGTCACAAGGTCGAGGAAAAAGAGATCAAGCGCGGTCGCTACACGAAAAAGGTCTACGTGTATGCCGAGGGCGAAAACAAGGGTAAGACCGTGGGCGGAGTCAAGCCGGGCCAGAACAAGAGCGAAGGCAAGGGCTCAACGGACATTATTTTCAGCTCACGCGGCAAGAAGACCGAAAAGCAAGAAGACGGCACCGAAAAAGAGCGCACGTGGTTCACCGTGCGATTCTATCAAGTGTTCAATCTGGATCAGTGCATCGATTCCGTTCGCGAGTACGTCGAAGGCCCCAAGAAGGAAGAACCCGCCGACAAGCCCGAATTCAACCCGATCGCCGCATGCGAGGAAATCTGCGCCGGTTTCGACGTCACCACGGCCCACGGTGGCAACCGGGCTTACTACCGCGCATCGACCGATGCGATCCAGTTGCCCGAGCGTGAGCAGTTCAAAACGCCCGAGGCGTACTACACAACCCGCTTTCACGAGATGGGACACGCCACCGGGCACGCTAGCCGCTTGGCCCGCCCTGGCATCGTCCAATGGGACGGTTTCGGCTCGCATAGTTACAGCTACGAGGAATTGGTAGCGGAATTCACCGCTACCTTGCTGGCCGGTGAAGCCGGGATCGTCCGCACCGTTGAGGATAACTCGGCGGCCTACCTTAAGGGATGGGCGAGCAAGCTCAAAGAAGATCCGAAGCTGATCTACAATGCCGCCAGGGAGGCCCAGAAGGCGGCCGATCTTGTCCTGGGGGTCTCCTTCGCCAGCGACGAGAAAAGCGACGACAGCGAGTCCGAGGCAGCTTAGAGAGCAAGTCCCAGACCACCGGCCCCGCCCCGTCATACGGGCGGGGTTTGCTATTGACCCGAGGCTACAACAGTAGTCACCACTGCAACGGTAGTAGCCAGTAGGCCAACCCTTGGCACCAACGAAAAAGCTAATGATTTCAGGTTATACCAAAGTGGCACGCCGGGTGCATTATCCTAGGACACAATGAGCAAAGGCCCCGCATCCCAAACCGCGAACATCGATGCCCTTTTGGACGCCGAGCGCACCCCGTACAACCGCTCGGAATTGAGCGAGTGCGGGATCGGCTATCTGCGCGAGTACGCCGCGCATGAGGGGTGGGACCGTGCCACCCTCCACCGCTTCGTGCGGGAGTCCCTCACCCTGGCCCGTGAAAACGGGTGCACCCCCGATGGGGACGGAATGACCGTGTTTGTCCGGGCCCGTCGCGCCGGCCGGGGGATGCTCCGGGCCAAGCGTGCCGCCCGTCACGCCGCGTTCGCTCAGCTCGTTGGCAAGGGGCTCATCTAGACCTACCCGCCATGATTGACCCCTACCCCCGTGCGGCCTAGCCGTCCGGGGGCTAAGGGGTGCATGGCACACGAAATCGACTGCGACAACTGTAAAGGCTCCGAGATCGACATTTGCGGTCACGGGATCACCTGCGAAACGCACGGCCACGATTGGCAGCACACCTATGGCACCCCCGTCCCCTTTTGTGGGGCGTGCGGCTACGATCCCACGGTCGACGGTAAGGAGCCCCCCAAAGGCCCCTATCAGGCGGTCAAAGCTCGCTCGTGGCCCCCGGAGGATTTGGACGATTGCGAGCGTATCGGACGCCCTGAGCGCACTCTCGTCCTCGCTATGCGGGTCGCTGAGGCCGAGGTCTCCCACCTCTCTCGATGCTTCTTTGGCGTTCGTTGCCCCGATGGCACTTTTGTCGAAATGTCCTCCGAGCAGCACGAAAAGGCCAAAAACGACGATCGTGACGCGGCTTACAACCCCGGACGGGTGGTTTGGGGGTAGCTCCATGACGCAAGGGGCCCCTCCAGGACGTTGGGGCCCCTCCAGGACGTTGGGGCCCCTCCAGGACGTTGGGGCCCCTCCAGGACGCCAGGACCCCTCCAGGACGCCAGGACCCCTCCAGGACGCCAGGACGCGTGACTCGCGCGGACAAACCCATTCCATGACGTCCCCGATGGAATGGGTTTGTTGCCTACTCCAGGACGTTTCAGGGCTCCAGGACGGTATTCTGTCAATGGGACACCCTTTGGCAGGATGGCACGAGGCAGGACGCTCACCGTGAAAAGCATCAACCCCAGGACGAAAAAGGGGAAGGTGCTCGGCATTTTCACGTTGGGCCGGGACAAGAAGGTCAAGGACGTCTACAAAGACCCACGCTTCAAGTTCGACATCATGCGCCAGGGTGTCCGTGTCTTCGGCAGGACGTACAAGCCCGAGGATGGTCCCGGCTTCATGGGCGCCCTCGAAAAATACTACGGGTCCAAGACGTTTTACGAAGTGGTCCGGAGCTGACGCCTTAGCCACTGCTCCATGACGCGCTTCGGGTCCAGGACGCCCTGACGTCCGGACATCTTCTCGAATCCCCATTCGTCATACGAAACGCCCTTGCCGTCATCCTTGGTGGCCTCTGGGTCTTCGTGGATGGGTGCGGTGCGTTGAACCATGCCCCGTGCCCGCTGAGCCTCTCCTCCGTCGTCCTGTCCCCACATGTCCAGCTTGGCACGTTCGTCGTTCATCTTGTCGATGTAATCTTGGACGCGCTTCTCAGCCTTCTCCGGCGGGTCCCATCCACCCTCAGGGGCTTGGCTATCCATCGCCTTGTCGATCTCTGCGGCCTTGTCCTCAGCGCCTGCGAGCTTCAACAGCTCGTCGCCGTGGCTCATGTGCTGGAAAGCTCTCCAGGACTTTTCAAGGTCGTTATCGTTGTCCGCCAACACCTTGGAGAAAATCTTGGGGTCAGCTTGCATAGCTGCCATGCGAACCATCTGCCCCCGGACGGCTCCAGGGTCACGCATCCCAGCATCCGCCATCGACTTAGCGACATCGGGGAGCTTGACGTCTTTGATCTGCTTGTGCAGGTCGGGGCTGATGTTCCCTAGCGTCTCCCGGACGGCCTTGAGGCCCTTGTCTTTGGCGTTCTCCTCAAGCTCGTTGTAGGCCCGCTCAATCTCTTTAGCGGACGGCATATCGTCAATCTTGGCCGTGCCTTCATCGAGCTTGCGTGTCCCTTGGGGAATCGGAGCGGTCTTATCGAGCTTGACGGTGCCCTCGGACGGTGGGGCTTCTGCTTCCCCCGTGTCCTGACTGCCGAATCCCTTGACGCTCGTCCACTGCAAGAAGGGGTTGCGATAGCCGTAGCTCTTGGCCTCGGGGAGCTTGCCTCCCATCGCAATGCCATTGTCGATCGCAACGAGGCGGAGGTTCTCGGGTTTCTCCTCACCGTCAAACCGGACCATGATGTTGCCCCGGTGTCGGTCCTCATGGCCCATCATCAGGTCCATGACGTTGAGGCGTTCGAAGTCTGGGTTCTGAACGAGGTCCTCGAACGGAACCTTGTCCACCACAGCGTTCATGTCTTCGAAGGAGTTAATGCCTCGGGCTCCCTCTTGGAAGGATTGGAAGCTCCCGGACTTGTCGCCTTTGGTGATGGTCGGGGGGACGATGGTACGGCCACCGACAAGGGAGTCCAGCCCATAGGCCGCCTGCTCGCGTTGGTGGTAGGTGCCACCGGGGACGCTCAAGGACAGCCCCTCTTCTTCACCTTCGGCCGGCTTGAAGACGAACTTTTCACGTTTGTTATTGTGCTCTAGTTCAACGATGAAGCTCTGGTTCTGCCCAGCAAGCTCCGCACGTTCTTCCGTGGATTTGCCGGCACCGCCGCCCGACAGGACGTCTTTACTGATCTCTGTGCCGTTACGTGCGATATCGAGCGTCTTTAGCGCAACTTCGGAGTGCGGGCCTTGTTTGTACTTCTTGGTGCCCTCATCGGTGGAGGGCTCGGGTTTCTGGCCCTTCTGGGGCTGCTCCTGGCTCTGTGCGGGGTCGTAGCCTTTGGCCCACGCATCGGCCTGGGGCTTGGTTCCGAAGCTCTGAGGGACGCCCTGAGGGTTCTGGGAGCGCCAGTTGCCGCTGTCCGTCTGCCACACGTCTCCGGGGCCGTGCTCGGCTCCTGGCTCCCGTGCGAGGCGGAGGTGGCCCAAGAGGTACTCTCGGGCGATGTTTGCGGCGCTGGGGCCCATCTAACATGGGGCCCCGGATAGACAGAAAAGCGCCTACTTTTTACGTTTGTTCAGGGTCTTCACGAACTTCTGTGCGACGTCCATACTCCCGGCAAAGCCAACGAGGGTCCCCTCTTTGACGATGCCCACGGTGGTTTCGGGAAAAGGCGCAGGTTGCTCAGCTTCACAGCCCCACCAGCGATCAGACATGTAATCGTCCAAGTCGTCCCCGTCATAGAGCCCACGGATGAGGCTGCTTTCGATGTGTTCGTCTTCCACGTAACAGACGACTCCACCCGCGGCTTCGTCCACAATCGCCACCCGCATAGAGGGGAGCGTGGTCAGATCCGGGGCGGCCTGGATACGGTAAGCGTGTGCCATGTATCGATTACTATAACCTGAGATTTATTTTCTGTCAAGGTGTCAGCTTGGCGTTTGGGCCGAGTGATTAAGACATGAACGCCGCACAAGAAGCTGCACGCCTGTTGGCCCACAACACCCGCCACGAGCGAGAGTGGGAGACCTACGAGGGCTCCATGTGGGGTGCCTTCGGGTTCTGTGCTGCCCCCTACTGCGACTATGAAGCCGCACCTTACTATGATGACCGGAAATGTTCCGACGTCTTCTGTACGGCGCATCAGGCGGTCGGCATCTGGTTCGGCGAGGCATACGACGAAGACCATCCCCGGAACCGCGATGACAGGTGGTGGCACGAGCAGCACAGTGTCCCAGAAGCCCAGGCTTCACAGGCGGTGAATATCCTCATCGTGGCAGACCACACGGAGGCACCGAGTGAACGGATTTACCAGCAAGCCCTGATTGCGATCAAGGCCCTGCGTCGGCTCCCCTTCGATGGAGTCAGCGGGTGCGGGGGAACGTGGCGAGATCATCTCGAATACGCAATCGACATGGCGATGCGAAACCGCTGTTGACATGAGATTGGCACGAGGTTATACTGTGTCTGTGAGTACTGACAAGACCCGAGCAGCGATCACCAAGTTTGCCGCCGAACGTGCCAACCAACCGCACAACAAGCTCTTCTTCGCCATTTCTGACCGACTGGGCAAAGGTGATCCTTTGGTTGCTCAACTCCTGGAGTACATCGAGCAAGCGGAAATGGTGAAGGGTCAGTACGAAGAGGTGAAGGAGGCGTACTACCTTCGGAGGGACCGTGCGGAAAAAGAAGAACGCCGGCTCAAAGAAAAGATCGCTGAGTTGCAATTGAAGTACGAGTACGGAGACGATTCCGAAGAAGAGTAAATAGTTGTTGACATGAGGTTGGGCTGTCGCTATAGTGAATCCATGGCAACGAGCACCGCTGAGAAGGCCCGCCTCGCTACCCTCACCACCGCGGCCTGGGGGGCGGTCGGATGGTAGTGGATATCTGTCACGACGACATCGAGAAGGCCACGGAGGTCCTCAAGGGGATTGCGGCTGACTACGATATCGGTGTGATCTTCGGCCAAAATGCTCCCCGTTCTATGCGCGTGGGGGATGCGCCGACCATGTACGCCTGTCTCATGGAGCACAAGGGCGTGAAGATTGCCGTCACCCGGAGCCCCGCGGCGACCCCCAACGTGATTGAGCCGCTCATGCATGAAATGGCGCATGCGGTCATCGGGCACGAGGACAGCATGGACCAAGACCGTGAAGTCTGTGCGCTGGTTCTGAAGTGGGCCGAGTGTCTGCCGCCTGCTCTGGAGGAACTCGTGCGCAAGGAGACCCACGTGATTCTCGCCGAGTACGACAATATCCAGGGGTACTACGAAAACACTATTGACATGCGATTCGCACCGTGATAGGGTTCTTATGTTGGAACAGGGGGCTGCCTTCGTGCCTCCCTGCCCGACCTCCCGGATGGCGGACGGCAGCGTCTGGGTGTCAATCAGCCTAAGGTTACTGACGTCCTAAATTCCGGCCCCTCCCGTCTCCTTGCCATGTGAGACGGGAGGGGCTCCTTGACGTTTGGAACAGATTTTCGCCCGTCTTATCCACTGTCAAACTGGGGAGTGGCCTGTAGGGGACTCACCGTAACCATTTCCGAATCGTCGTATCGGAAACGTCAAACATGCGGCCTGTGGCTCGGTAGCCATGTTCTTTCACCAGGGCCTCCAACTCGGTTTTGGGAGGTCGCTGTTGACGTGTTTCCCGGTATCTTTTTTTGCCTGCACAGGACCGACAATACCGGGACTCTCGGCGCACAACGGTTTCACAGGTTTCACACGTCCGTGAGGGCTTCCGGCTATTCCGCCCCGCAAACGTAGGAGTCTGGCTGTTACAGTTGGGGCAGAGAAAACGAAGATTCTCTTTTCTGTGGTCGTTGTGGACCCCGTTGATGTGATCAAGGACGAGCACTAGCTCTGCTCCCTCCCAGACGTCCCCTAAACCACAGGACCCACACTGATAGGGGATGATCCCCTCTCGCCGTATGCGTGCTTTGAGGCGAGACCGGGAGAAAGTGGAGTTTCGCACCATGACAGAAGCCAATGGACTCGGGGATACACGTGGCTTTGCTTTTTCAGTCTTTTCCCTAAAAGCCTGGACGTCCACTTTCTCGTGCGCCATGCGGGCCCACATTGTTTGGTAATTTCCCCCCGCGGCACGCATCCCAAAAGACTGGAGCAGTTCCTTGACAGAATGGGCCTGCTCTACCTTTTCAAGGAACTCTTGTCGAGTACACATCCAGATAGGACTACGTTTCGGCACCACACCATGTTAGCAGGACGCAGGTGTGTTGCCAGTTGGATAGGGATGAGAGAATCGAACTCTCGTCTTCAGGGCCAAAACCTGACGCTACTACCACTGAGCTAATCCCCATTGAAAATGGATGGGGCGGTCGGGATCGAACCGACGACCTGCGGATTCAGAGACCGCTGCTACTACCAGCTGAGCTACACCCCAAAATGTGAAAGACCCTCGGCGAGCATACGCGGAGGGTCCTTGACGTTGGCTCTTCCGGGTACGCACGAATCCGTGCCGACCCAGAGAGTTCCGGGCCGGCTAAAGTTGGAGTTGCTGTAGCCGAAGGGCCATGACGTTTGTGTAGCGACTCCAGGACGTTGTGTCAAGGGAGAAAAATAAAAAACCCCAGCGAAGGTTGAAGCCCTCACTGGGATTAGTGGACCAGCACGCTGCTGCTAGTGCCCCAACCCTACAAGGTGGGAGCCTGGGGGTCAACTTAAAAGCGCCGACCCGACAACCAGCTGTGCGCACGGCTGGTTGTCGGGCCTCCGAGGTCGCACAGCAGCCGCCCTATCTAAGCAACGGGAGGGAATCGAACCCTCCGACCTCGTGTCTTAGGTATAACCTCGGCTCTATCAGATGTCAAGAACTATTTTCACGAATCACATGCTCTGGCTCTGATCACGTGGTCGAGCAAGTCGGTGGCATAGTCAAAACATGGCAACCGCTTCCGACATCCGCACTTGGCACGGCTCCCCCACCAAAATTGACGACCAGTGGGGTGTCAAAATCGACACCTATCAGGCGGGCGAGGGTACCTATGTGTTGGAGCCCTGCGGAACCTCCGGCTTCACCGTGTACGACCGCGAGCCCCGCCGTGGGGACAAGGTGAAGGTCACCACCCGTGGTGGCAAATCCTGGTGGACCACCATCGAGACCAACGAGGGTATCAAGAAGAACCGCCTCAACGGTGAGTCGTGGTTCCTCTGCACCGCCCCCCAACGTGGTGGCAAGAAGACCACCCCCAAGGCCCCCCGCCCCGTGCCGCAGACCAAGGCAGAGCGCACCGCTCAGCAACGCGCCCGCTACGAGGCACACAAGGATGACCGTACTGCGGACGGCCGCGTTCCCCACTACGTCACCGCGTTGTGGATGGCGATTGGCGCCTCGGAAGAAGAGTGCGAAGAGATTGACCGCTGGAAGGACTGGGCCAAAGAAGGCCGCTACTAGGCCCTTCAGTGCCCTCTGTGGAGCCTCCTGGGACTCTCCAGGAGGCTCTTTTGTTTGTTGACACAGAACAATCTCGTTGTTATACTGTTGGCATGAGCGAATCCACCTACTCGATCATCCGTTTTCACTTCGACAAGCCCAACGAGACCCTTCGTGAGGGGCTGACCCTGGAAGAGGCGCAAGAGCATTGCAGCGATTCCGAGACCAGTTCAAAGACCTGTAGCTTGGAGACCTCCCTCGCCAACCCCGGCCAGTGGTTCGACGGCTTCAGCAAAGAATAAGCCTCTCAGGGCCCTCTGGAACTCTCCAGGGGGCTTTAGTCTTTCTTCTCTAGGGTGTGCTCCACGTAGGCCGCAAAGGCCAGCACGAGGATGGCAATGCCGAAGAGGAGAAGGAGGGCCGTCACGTCCATTCCTCCCGCTCAGGGGGCCCACCAGCGTACAGGTCGGGGTGGGTTTTGGGCGTCGACCAATCCTTGACAGGGAGCCACCTGAGTCCTTGACGTTCCCATTTGCCGCCGTGTGCACGACGAGCCCACTGGTGACGCCACAGGAACTTAGGGAGCATTGACGGGCCTCAGGACAGGGAGAGCAGTGAACGAAGCCTGGACGGTGTCCTCGGGGTGAGTGTCGCCGTTGAACACCGCGACGCCGACCGGAGCTTCTTCGTGCATGGCGTAGATCTTACACTCGACATCCATGTGCTGCATCATCCCGTTGCGAAACACCTGAATGGGGTGGTGAGGGTGAGGGCAAACTCCGAACGGAAACAGCCAGATCCTTGACGTGTGGTAGGCGAGGGGCTGACGGGTTCGACGCGGCTTGTCGTATCGGTCGCGCAGCAGGACGACAGAACCGTCCGCCAAAGCTTTGGCGAGGGCCTCTAGTTCAGCGGACGGTTCGTCGAATTCCATGAGTGGCTCTTGGGCGTGGGTTCCCGGTTGGCTTGGATTCTCCAGGACGTTAGCCCTGGCTTTGTGAGGAGATCCTTCGTCAACGACTTGGACTCTCCAGGACGTTAATCCTGGGTTGGCTCGTGGGACTCCTGCTCTTGCTTGGACTCGGGCTTTTTACCCGGCTTGCTGAGCAGCCTCTTCGTGAAACTGCCTTGCTTCTGCTTTTGGAGCTTGGCGATAACTTCACGAATGACTCGGGCCATGACGTGGTTCTTGGGGATCAGAGCCTGGACGCACCAGCCATGCTCTTCGTCAAACTCGATG
>Ga0209977_10001514_pt1 | contig 10200 bp, 8 predicted proteins | sample SumtaG_2_FD_183113 | JGI IMG/M metagenome (GOLD analysis project Ga0209977, IMG submission 183113) | Deep subsurface microbial communities from Indian Ocean to uncover new lineages of life (NeLLi) - Sumatra_00607 metaG (SPAdes) (version 2) | ecosystem: Environmental > Aquatic > Marine > Oceanic... | reverse complement strand
AACTCCACCACAATAATCCCAAAACAATAGATAAGATACCTTGTAGTAATACATCCCCCGGTTTTATAAATGGCTTTAATGGTTCTCCTGTTTTAGATGAAATGGGAAATCCCAACTTTTTAGTATTCTTTTTTTCCAAATTTCATTCCTCCGTTAAAATATATAATATTATTATAGTTTTTAATTGAGTTAAAACCACTTTTCTCTAATGAATATATGTTAGCATTTTTTAAATACTTTTGTGATGCTATCAAATCTCACATGTGGGGATGTAAAAAGGGTAAAAACGCAAGATATGACGCTGAGGACTTTCTTAGGGTCTTTTTTTATTCGTGCGACGTGAAAAGCTGCATGCTTGAATTCGAGGACTTGGTTATTATCATGATGATATGTTTTGGGGTCTACCAAACCACCAAGAAATCGACTTCGAGATGGACGAATGTGGCTACCCAAAAGTGCATTGCGGGTAACGGCGGTGTGCTAAGCTTTGGGGACAATGTACTGACAGGGAAGACTACACTTCTGCTGCAGGCTAGCCAAGGTTCCTATGGTAAATGAAAGTGAACTCGTGTTTAAACCCCGTAAAAAGACTCGGGGCGAAATGTAGTGATACGCCCTGCCAAAATGGCTATACTGACAGTAGATGATATTGAATAATTATTGTCTTTCCATCCATTGTTCAGTCGGGGGAGAGCGAGTACCTAAGGGAACTGCTTAAAGTCAAGCATGTGGAACACGGTAAACCCGACAAGTCCCATACACATATGTGGAATGGTACCCCGACCGTAAGGAAGGAGAAAGGTTTAGCGGGCAGAGGAACTAAGAGGAAGCGAATGCCAATCTGTAATAGATTGGATAGGGGCTACTATAATGATTTATAGTAATGAATACCGACCTGAAAGGGTGCTGACTTCGAAGGTGGTCAAGACTGAGAAAGCACTCTGAAGAAAATTTTAACTATATGAGGAGTTTGACGATGCGAAGCATTGAACAAATCTATAGGCATGACGAATGGTGGGACGAGAAGAACTGGTCTCAGGTAGAACGTGATGTAAAACGACTTCAGAGTAGGATCTACAGAGCATCCAAGAAGGGTGATAATAAAAGAGTAGATAATCTAATGAAACTTCTGGTAAGGTCTGAAAAGGCGAAATTACTCGCTATTTATATCATTACTCAGAAGAATAAAGGTAAGGCTACTCCTGGAATAGATGGAAAGGTTTATTTGACTTCAAGGGAACGAATGGAGTTAAGCAATGAAGAATTTGATTATAGAACGTATAGATTTCAGCCTATACTAAGAAAATATATACCTAAGACTCAAATGAATTGGAGAGCAAGGGGTTATAATTCCAAAAAGCGACAATATGAAAGAGCAGAGATGAGACCTTTAGGGATAATGACGATTAAGGATAGGGTAATGACGACAATTATTTCATTTGCGCTCACAGCAAAATGGGAAGCATTATTTGAACCAAATGTTATGGGATTCCGCCCAGGTAGATGTGCGCAAGATGCAATACAACGGATATACATAGAGCTAATTAGAGGAAATAAGATTATCTTAGACGCAGACATTAATAAATTCTTTGATAATATCAAACATATCGCAATTTTGAATAAGGTAAATGTATTCCGCAAGGCTCTATATCGATGTTTAAACGCGGGAATCATAGAAAAGGGAAAGAGAATAAAGACCGTAAAAGGTATTGTTCAAGGAAGTCCCATTAGTCCTATTTTAGCTAATATAGCTTTAAATGGGATGCAAAAGGCTCTCGGGAAAGATATCTGTGTTATAACCTATGCGGACGACCTAATCATAATTGCTCCGACTGTGGCTACAATGAAACGGATGATACCTAAATTGGCGAAATTTCTTAGGGAAAGGGGTTTATATTTAAAGCGAGAGAAGACAAGAATTACTACTAAGAAAGAGGGTTTTAATTTCTTAGGGTTTAGAATTGAACAGCCGCGAATGAAGCTATATGTTAAACCTCAAGAAGAAAAAGTCAAGAAGTTTCTTAACCATATTAGAGAGATAATATGGTCTAATAAACAAATAGAACAGAGAAAACTAATAGCCAAATTGAATCCCGTTATTAGAGGCTGGGCAATGTATTATAGATATTCTGATGCGAATAAAGCGTTTAACTGGGTAGATCATGAAATCAATGGAATAATTTGGAGATGGGCTCTGAGAAGACATAGAGATAAAGGAAAACGGTGGATATACGATAAATATTTTGATACAACAGGAATGGATAAATGGATTTTTAAGGACGCAAGAACAGGTTATACATTATATAAAACGGGGAAAGTTCAGAGACTAAAATATGATTTTATAGTAAAGGATCTTTCTCCATTTAACCCCGATCCTATTATAAAGGAGATATGGAAGAAGAAACGGTACCAAGAAGTCAGATGTGCAATGATATAGCTAAACCATCCATTAAGAGTAAATATCCAGATAATTGGTTATTATCGCCTTGGCTTAAGTATTCAAGAAACAGTGATGTGGAACGAAGAAAGAGCACGCGGCGACGCGATTGGAATACTTGGCTTGAGCCACGTGCAGGGAAACTCGCACGCGTGGTTCTTAGAGGGGAAAGGATCAGTAATGATCCCGACCTACTCGACCGAGATTACCGGAAGATCTATAAGAAGTGCCAGCGAAAGGCTGAATAGGTACTATTTAAGCAAAAAAAGGGAAGACAAAAATTCCATGTCGATGGGCTGAAAAAACGAGAGATTACGCATCAAACTGATGTAGATAAATATTTGAGGAAAATAGGGTTTAAGAGGGCGAGAAATATTTTACAAGAATGTCTTTTTTGGCAATTAAAAGAAGCATTAGAACTAAATCTCATCTCGCGAAAGGTGAATGTTCTGATTGATTTCACAGAGCATCCTTACTACGGGAAAAGAAGCGATAAAATAATCAAGGGGACAAATCGGCAGAAGGGTACAACGAAGATGCGCTATTATTTAGGATTTTCTATTTTGTCGAGAGGAATTCAATTATTTGCAGGATTGGAACAGGTTGCAAATGGACAATCTAAAATCCCCATAATTATTAGATTTCTCGATAGTGTGCTTGATTTGGGATTCGAGGAAAATTTTGTAATAATGGATCGAGAATTTTATCGTGCTGAGCTTTTAGACGAGATTAAGGGCATGAAAGGTAATGCATTAATTCCAGCAAAATCTTACAAACAGATTAAGAAGATGATTGAAGGATATTTACAAGATAGTGGAAAAAGAGTAAGGAAATACACGTTTTCTAGCGCAATTAGGGCAAAATTTCGATTTTTTCAGAATGTCTATTTGATATTAAATGCGAAAAAGGGGGCACTCATAATTAGAGGTCAAACGAGACTTTAAGAAGGGTAAATTAACCTTAAGCGATGCGTCTAAGCTCATCTATGTCATCCTGACCACCCAGAAACCAAAGGGTGTGTCCAGTTCTTGGGTGTCCCGCACTTCTCAATTTTATAAAAAAAGATGGAATATTGAAACGGGTTTTTCCGACTTAAATCGAATGGAACGCCGTTGGAAATCTACTCATAATAATTCAAGATATTTAGACCTATTGGTACGGATGCTTCTTTACAATTCTTGGAAAATAAATGGGAGCTACTTTAAAAAGTACCAAAAAAAAGGAATTAAATCCTTCGAATGGCCCCTTCAAGATAATCAGGATGCTTTAACTGAGTTATTCATGTGGCTTGACAGAAAATTATGTATTACTTAGTGAGAAGGAGGGAATTATGTCGGAGTAAGAAAAAGAAAATATAAAAGAAAAAAAAATACTTCATTAGATACTGAAATAAAAAAAAATTTGATTTTATTAAGCTTTTTCTCAAGCTATATTTTACTATATTGACAACCATCTCCAGTTGTGTAAAAGTGGTAGATAAATAAGATACATTGTAAGGCCCATATAAATGTCAGGCCAAAAAAGGAAGTTGTACACAGTAGATCCTGATTGGGCATATCCATGTATATACGAGCCTATACGAGGCAATCCAAAGAACTCAAAAGATATCCAAGCATAATCATTATCATGATGATCTTTACTAGTAGTTCTAGCCAGATTAATATTTATAATTTGAAGACCTATTACTATATAAAATGCTGGAAATGACCCGCCAAAAATAGTTAGCATAATGCCTAAAAAATTATTTAGATTATTCAACCAAATGTTTTCTGAGGCGGTAAATCTAATATGGCAGAGAACGGAAGAAACTATTAAAATTCCAAACCAATATGTATTCCTTATTTCTATTTTAGTATAAGCCAATGGTATAATTTGCTCTGGGTGTTCAGAAATTTGGTAATATCGATCTGTTAGTAAGTTAAAATTAGCTTGAGCATCGTCTAAATATTGAAATTGGGCATTAACAAGTAAGGCTATTACATAACTCATCATAATAGCATCTGAAACGCCACTCCACCCGATAATATTTTTATCTGTATTCTCAGTAAAATTATAAATATTCGCTCCAAAACAAGTAGCTAGAAATATATATTGAGCATTAGTCTGACTAAGTAATATCGATAATTTAGCCCAAGAAATCAATTCATCATTAATAATCATCCCTTTTTCCGTACCATGAGAAAATATCACAAGAATGTCATTAGAATCGGATGTTAAAATACTATCTTTTTTCTTAACTTTGATATTGCTATTGATATTTTCTTGAAATGCTAAAACACTGGTAATTACAGCCTCATCATCAGATCCCATCACTAATGTAATTTTTTGATTTTTTATTATTGATGTAGAACTTTGTAAACTAACGTTAATCTCATCAGTTTGGTCGTAGTTTTCAATTTTTGACTCAGGTAATAATGTTATAAGACCTACCATGAAAAAGCTAGAACAAATACATAGTATCAATAAAACAGCTTTATACTTTTTTTTATTATTTATTTTCTTTTCACCTTTTAATTTTTGTCAAAATTATTGTTGACTAAAATGTAGAATCCAAGATATTATTTAAACTTTTTTAACTTCAATCGCCTCTCCTCACTTTATCTCATATTTTTTTCGACGATTACTTATTGACAATGATCTAGCTAACAACGTATTAAATATCCGTATTAAAATGGATGATCTTATACTTAAGTTAAAATCCTTAAACCTTAAAAATCAAAATTTTGCAAAGCATAATATTTTTTCTTTCTATTTAATCAAATTATTTTTCTTGTTTTGTTAGAATTATTTAAGAAAAAAGCGAAAATTTATATATGAATTTTTAATTATTATACATTTTCTTCCTAAAAATAGAGTATTTAAATAAACCTATACATAGATCAATATTAATTAGGTGATATTTTTTTAGAAATATCAGAAAAAATCATTATTAATAACAGGAATGGGGAAAAAAATATGGTAGAGTTAGAAGAGTTAGAAAAAAAATTCAAACAAAACAAATGGGATAAATATCTAAATAATCTATACAAATTCATAATTAATGGAAAAGATGTTAATATTCTGATTGAATGTATAGAAAAAATAGAAGAATTTAGAGCGAGATCAGAAACAAAAAGCGTCCCTCATTTAACACTCGAGGATGTTAAAAAAGCAAGAGTTAAGTATGATCCTGTTAATAACACGTATGATGTAGAATCACTAGATGATATCGATATCAATGTGGGAGGTTGTTCGGAGGATTACGAACCTTTTGGTGAGGGTAATAGCTTCGGTTGCAGAAAAAAAAATAATAGAAACATGGAAAAATAATAGAGGGATTAAAAACGGCAGAAGATAAGGAAGAAACAACTAAAAGATTTAAACTTAGGGGAAACCCTACTTTTAGTATTAGAGAAGATGAAAGAAATGGTTCATTTGAAAGATTCAAACTTAGAGGATCTCATAAATCACAAATATCGGGGAAAAACAAGACATTATACCCAAAAATTACTACAGGTAGGATACAAGAAATACCGTATACTAATGAAAAAAACTCAACATCAAAAATAGGGGGCTTAATATCTAAAAAATCAAAATTAAATCAAAAAGAGATAAAATTTTCTATACCTCAAAAACCAATTTTCTTTAATCCAGAGGAGTTAATAAATACGGATGTAGAAGAGCATATAAATAAGTCGAAAAAATTCTTGACAGGAAAACAATTTAATGAGAAGAGCAGCAAAAAAGAAATAATTTCAGGCAAGATTAGAAATCTTTTATTTGAAAGTGAAGACAACATATTGAATTTTTTTTCAAATCTATGTGTAGATAAAGAGTTTTTTCTTCAATTGATAAGAAAAATATTCCTAATTTTAAAAAATGAAACTAAATTGCTAGATCGTTTATCTGTTGATCAACTTAAAAAAATTCCACCTGTGATTTATAATATTGCAAAAGATATATCTTCATATCAGGGTTTTGCTCATGAGGAAAAGAAGTTTTTAAAAAAAATAAGAAACCTTTGCGGTTTCATTTATGTATCAACAAATCAAGCGTGTAGAAACAAAAAATATATTGGACAGACTACAGTACTCATAGAAAAAGAATGGTCATCTATTATAAACAAAGCTTCACAATTAAAAAGAAGGAGAGAGAAAAAAACCTCTCAACCAATACAAGCAAGATATATATTTAATGCCATTATTAAGTATGGGGGTGAAGTATGGGATTTGAAGTTATTTGATATTGCTTACAGTCAATCTGAGTTAGACGACAAGGAAATATTTTACATTAAGAAATTTAAATCAAACGCATTAAGATATAAGAATCCTACATATGGTTATAACATGAATGATGGGGGAAGAGGTGGAAGACATGCTCCAGAAACTATAGAAAAAATTAGGGAGATCTCAAGAAGGAAGTGGCAAGAACCTAAATACCGAGAAAAGACAAGTAATGGAATAAAGGAAGTCTGGGAGAGAGAAGGACATAAAGAAAAAATGAGCGAGATCTTTAGTGAAGCTCAAAAGAAAATTTGGGAAAAGCTTAGAAATGAAGACCCAAAGACTTTAAACAAGAGGTTAGAAATTTTAGGCAGAGTTCAAGAAGAAAATATTATTCCTATAGAAGACAAAAAACAATTTTTGAATGATGTTAAAAATTCGGAAAAGAGAGAAGACTTGACAAAATATGGTTTTGGAGGTAGTACAGTTAGTAGAAAAATAAAACAAATTCTTGGTCCGTTTGGAGTACGGAATTATAAAGAGGCAAAGTGCTTTTTAGATGATAGGAGCATCGATGAAATCTTTAGATATTTGGATAATCCTGAAGGGTACAGTACCTTTAAAGATCCAGCAATAAAAGATTTTTTTATAAATGTTGATAAGTCAGAAACATCCTCAGATCTGTTCGAAAAATATGGATTTTATAATATATCCAGAGTAAAGATTCCTAGAATTACAGGGAAATTTGGAATTACGAATTATACAGAACTTAAGGCAATTTTAGATAAGATGGGCGTCATTCAGAGTTTGGAATATTTTAACGAGCTCGACAAAGAATATAGAGAAGAAAATAAAGATCACAAATTGCTAACTAAAAATGAATTATTAAGTGCTATTGCAAAAGAAAAAAATCTAATACTTTTATCTCCGTATGATAAGTATAAAAACGAGAATAGTAAATTAAAATGGATTTGTGCAGTATGTGGATATGAATTTGAACAATCTGCAAAGAATATAAAAAGGGTTAAGACTCCTTGTAAAGAATGTAAAAAAAAAAAGTTATAGTTGAGTAAATTTTAATTTTTTTTGCTTTTACTCTTTTTTGGATTTCTTAAATCCTTCACTCGTTATATATATTTTCTATACAAGTTCATTTAATGTCGGATATTTTAAGACATATAACAAATTTAATTTGAATTTTTATATATCAATTCCAAACTTGATGTTGATCAATATATTGGAGTTATTTTGTAATCGTGATAATGAAGGGGAGTTTTTTATGATTCTTTTTATGAAAATCAGCCAATATAAATAAATATAATGAATCCTTATTGTAATTTAAAAGTCTCTAGAGATGATAAGAATTGATCCATATTTTGTATAAAAGAAAGCCCAATATCCACCAAACTCAGCTAACAGACTTTATAGGTATTAAAAGTGTTGAAGTCTATAAAACCTGGGAGAATGGCGTTCATAACAAGGTTAGAAGGAAGTTTCCTTGGGTGCCCGTAAACCCTTATAACAAGCGAACGCCCAATAGTGAAGAAGAGAAGTCCAATTTAAAGCAATTAACGCTCAGTGATTTTATAGACTGGATACCAACGCTAAAAGGGAAATATCTTTATCGCTTTCCAAAAATACGGATTCCTAGATTTGAAGACCACGCAATGGGCGTCATTTCTAAAAAAGAATGGGACATGCACCGATATATTTCAAAGTTCGATGGATTTTTTGAGAACTTATTTGAATTAAACGATTTAAGCTTTTTTGACGATCTACAGGAGAAACTTGAAGAGGAAGGGGCATACTTTAGGAATTTATCGGTGAGAGATGTGTTTAGTTATAATTTACTAAGAATAAACCTCGGATTTAAAGATTATTCCGGTATTGAAAAGATGAGCAGGTTACTAATATGGCCTCCGCTATTTAGCGTAACTTATGATCCGAGATTTATTCCGACTGCAGCAGACGTTAGCCTTGTCATGAATAAAATCCCCGCAAGTGATTTATTCAAATTTTTCCGCCAACTTGTCCGGGAATGCATAGAATTAAAGATTATTGTCCCCAGAATTCTAATTTGGGACGGACAATTCCTCCGTTCTAATTGTAAGAATAACAAAGAAGAAAATAAAGAAGTTTATAACGACCCTGATGCAGGATATTGCCGCCATAACGGTAAGAAAAAGGGTGTCGGGTATGATCCTGGTATTTTATATGCACATTGCGGGGATCGGTGGTTTCCTATCTATTTTAAGATGTTTCCGGGAAATCGTAGCGATCAAGAAGCCTTTAAGAAAACTACCCATTCGTTCTTATCTGAAACCCCAGAAGAGTGGCAGTTAATCATCTCGGATTCAGGCTCGTACGCTCGCGATATTTTAGAAGATATTCAATTTAGAAGCTTGCTCCCAATTATTCGAGCCAGAAAAAACATTAAAAATCAGCCAGTTAAGGAACTAAAAGAAGGATACTATTTTAATACCGATTTTATCCCTCCAGATTGGTCTGATGAGTATTTTTTGTTCATTTATAGCTTCCGTCCCATGATCGAGCAAGGAAATTCTTATAACCACACCGATTATAATGCCGCTCGCATGAACACACGGGGACTTGAAGCGGCAATCAAACATTGTGTATCTATCTACATTTTAGAGCTCTTAAAAGCACTAACCGCCTATAAGCTTGGTCGCCCAGATTTGATCATGAAGCCTAGCGCTTTTCAACCCTCGAGATATTTAAATTATCAATTGGTATTGCCATACCTCGCCGAAGAATCTGGTTTTAAAATCTTTAAGAAAATTGGATTATAGAAGCGACGAAATTTAAATCTGTATAGAAAAGGTATAAAACGAGTGAATTCTTTAAGAAAATTAAAAATGAGTAAAATCAAAAAAAATTAAAATTTACTCAGTTTGTATTGTAAGATTTTTTGTTAAAACTTTTAAAGATATCAAAATTTTTTTCTTTAGATAAAATCAATAGAAATAAGTGCAAAAATGAAAGTTATTGATGAATTAAAATTTATTGATGACCAATTAATTAAGAAGTTAAATCAACTCGCCGCTAATAAGATCGATTATTGGGACATAAGAGCAACGATAAGCAATGGAACAACTATAGATTTTACGGATCAAAAAAGTACAGAAATCTCTTCCTATGAAATTACAAATTGTGGAATACGAACTTTTGCGAATGGGGGAGTAGGATTTTATGTGTTGAAAGATCTTACCAAAGATTTAATTAAAACAAGCTTTTTAAAATCGATTAAGCTAGCGAAATTAACAGAGTCTTTATCAAAACACAAGTTCAAAATCAAAGAAGTTGAACCTATTAATAAGAATTTTAAAATTAAGAGTAAGAGAAAGCTGGCAGATGTAGATATTGAAGAAAAGATTCTTCTCGTAAAACATCACGAAAAGCTTGCATCTAATTACTCTAAAAAGGTAAAAAACACGCATACGATTTACATGGATGGCGTTAAGAGCTATGTTTTTATAAACTCGTTTGGTAGTTGTATTTATAAGGATCTTTCATATTTACGCTTGCTGAACATAGTTTATT
>Ga0209977_10001513_pt1 | contig 10202 bp, 18 predicted proteins | sample SumtaG_2_FD_183113 | JGI IMG/M metagenome (GOLD analysis project Ga0209977, IMG submission 183113) | Deep subsurface microbial communities from Indian Ocean to uncover new lineages of life (NeLLi) - Sumatra_00607 metaG (SPAdes) (version 2) | ecosystem: Environmental > Aquatic > Marine > Oceanic... | reverse complement strand
GCACAGATTCAATGTCACGATGTCTCAGGAAATTTTCTCAAAAGGCCGAGCGTCACCATATCGTGACACCGAAACAAACGTCACCGGTGACAGTCACTTACTTATCAAGTGAAGCCATATACCCTATCGCATATTCCGTATCAGGTGACATACCTTGTCATGCTCACAGCTAACCTCTTTTCTCTATATTACCCATTGTAAAAACCTTACATAATCGCGTATTATTTCAAGAATTGTGTTGCGTTCTGTAGTGGCTTACTGATAAGATACTGTAGTAGTGTAGTACGGTATTTGATACGTTATCAGATATTAGCATAAATGAAAACGGTGCTTTGAGAAAGGTAGGATAGTTTTATGGCAAAGTTAACGCCTCTGGAGTTTCAGGAGAAACACGCACGTAGGTTAAGTGCTGCTGTAGAGGATGTTCGCAAAGGAATTGACCGTGTGACTGTCAATCCTTGTGAGCTTGCCGCTAACAAGCAGGAAAAGATGTTAGCCAATTTAACTGCTGCCGTCAACGATGGACGGTGGGCGGCTGGCCTCAAGCGCGTGTCCCTTGAGGAATGGAAGGACAAGGCCAAAAACGTAGGAGCAGGTCGTATCGCTTCTGGTATTACTGCTGCAAAGGCAAAGGTCATAGCTTTTGCCGAGCAGTTGTTACCTCACATTGATGCAGGGACATCGAAGCTAAAGACGATGCCCGACATTACTCTGGAAGACAATATCCAGCGTATGACGACTTTCATTCGTCACATGGCCGAATTTAAGCGTAGCAAATAACCATGTACCACGTTGAGTGCATGGTGTTTTTGTATCTGTCGCACAGACACTATTGTAAGTAGTACAACCGCTCAATAACAATTTTGATAGGAGACATTCTCATGTTATTGCAAGCTAACATGGTCAAGCGAATTATTGCCGGTGGTGGTGGTGATTTAGAGGCCAAAGCAGGTGAATCGTTACGGCTCAGGCGGATAGAATGTATTCCCTCTGCCAGTGACGATTATCTAACAATCAGTGTTGCAAGGGTGACGCTTGCCTATTATCGTATTAAGGGTAAGAGCGGAAATCACTTAGGCACGTTCCACGAAAACTTCATAAAAGGTAACATCATGGAGTTTTTGACCGCTCAGGGAATCAACGTCACTATTCCTATTGCTGAGGGACAAACGTTAAATGTTTCTCGGCACAGTGAGGCGGGTGACGTCGTATTGATATACGACCGTTATTCGGCAGGTGACGTCAAAGAGACTGACCCGAACGGTTCTGCTGGTAGTGTTTACACTTTCCTGCAATACGCTATTGTAGGTGACACGCCGGATGCTGATGGTGACTATCATATCAATACGGCATTAACACCCTCTGAGTTCCCTGATTTTCCTTGTGATAAGGTCGTACCTGCCTTACACACAATCGAGCTTTTGGGTATTGCTGCCAGTCCGTTCCATCAAGGTCACGCTTACAATACTGGCTTTGAAAGTAACTATCTTAAACTGGTTCGTAACCGTGAAGTATTATTCGATACTGAGCGGTTAGGAATCCCGTTTGAGGGACGGGTTGTTGAAAGTTCGTCTACCTTGTATCAGGCCGACTTTTCGCTCATCGGTTCGGGTGCTGAGGCCAGACTTGCTGAGGCTTACATGGACAGCATGGGAAATCCACAAGCCCGTGAATATACAACGCTCGGCAAGCCGCTCATGTTTGACCCGCCCTTGAAATTCTCGGCAGGTGAGGAGCTAAGGGTAGAATTGACCGTCACTAAGACGGGTGTTGCTACATGGGTAGCCGGTGTTGACGACCTTGCATTTATTTTGCGTGTACGTAAATCGTAGAATAGTGTAAACCGTTACCTATGGTATGGTAAGACCATTTATGTAGTAAAATGTTAATCTTTATTTAGGCTTTTAGGAGTCTTTACCATGTTATTGTACAAACGCATTGAGACCCGTACCCTTACAGTGGGTAAGGAAGTCATAGACGAAATTCTATCTTGCCCAAAAGGTAAGTCATACAAGATAGTTTCGATACATTGTGACCCGCTTGCCAGTATGTTTCTGAGGGTTTACTTAGGAGCGAAGCAAATCGTTGACATTGACTCTATTGCCATGACTACTGCCGCTCCGTTACTACCTATGGATTTGCCTGTTACTGTCGGTCAAGTAGTCAAGGCAGGCTTTTTCAACAACACGCTCGGCAATACTGCTGCAAGGCAAATCACTATTGGCTACAAAGAAGTGTAGTACAACGTCTCAGTGTACGAATTAACCGATATAGATTAGAGGGTTTTATCATGGACGGTCACGATAGTCCGGTGAAAATGCCTGAGCTTAATTTGACACCTGAAAGCGAGCGTGGTATCGAATTAGACGCAGGCATGAAACAGGTTATGTCACTACTCACAGCGTATTGGCTTGAACAGAGGGTGACGTTAAGGGCAACGCCGAGCGGTGTTTTGTTTGTAAGCAGTTCGCAAGTGGGTGACATAATTCATATTCCTGCTACTGATACTAATTTCCTGTATCAGGGAAAGGATTTACAATGCTCTGAGGTTATGGTCATGGGACACCCGTCAAACGGTAACAGTATATGGGTACGTACTCACAAAATTGCTACTGTTGACAACGCATGGCCTCTACTCAAAAAAGAGGTTGTGAGTTTTACTATAACTAACCTGAGTATGCTGCATATTCTGATACCTGTAAACACTGAGCGGGCAATTATACTTTATACCATATAAGGAGTATTTCATGTTTGCTTATACAGGCGGTTTGAAAGGCGATACTGGTGACACCGGTGAGGCCGGAGCTAAGGGCGACACTGGTGACACCGGAGCACAAGGTGAGCAAGGCATACAGGGTATACAGGGAATACAGGGAGAACAAGGTGAGACGGGCAGTGCTTTTGAATCACGGTTTATGGCTATGCGTGACACTGTTCAGAGTATACCCTTAGATACCTATACTAAGGTTGAGTTTAATACTGAGTTGTATGACGGGTTAGGTGAGTTCGACCATGAGTCCGGCTTTGATTTTACTGCACAAGAAGCAGGAGAATATCACTTCGGAGCTTGTATAGGTATTGTTTCGTTAGTTGATACGGAAACCATAGTTGCTACAATTAGATGGGAAAACAGCGTTACCAAAGGCCAAGACATGAAAAAACAGGGTGACGCTGGTGTTGGGATTGTAAATCCATCACTTGATTTACACTTAGAGATAGGCGAAACGGTTCATATAGAAATAAGTCATAACAAGACAGGAGCAAAGGACACCCAAACGTATTGGGCATGTTGTTTTTACGGACACCGTGTAGCATAATAAACCGTCACTGTAAGGAGTATGAACAATGAACGAATGGATTTTGAAACTAATCGGCCTTATCATTGGCGTAGCGTCACCTGAGCTACGTAAAATGCTTGAGCAATGGATTACTCAGCTTGAGCAGCAGGCAAAAGCCACCAAGAATCCCTGGGACGATATTCTTGTGGCTATGCTCAAACACCTGATACTCGGTAAGTAGTCACCCTGTATGTTTGCACAAACGCACAATGAAATTATACCCTTGTTAGTAGAAGATAAACAGGGTACGGAATTAAGTTCTGCACGTATAAAACTCGTTGTAGAGGATACAGAGTCAAATACAGCAGAAGTAGACAAAATATATGTAGAGCTAAATGATGACTAAGGATTAACATTATGGAAAATCAACCGGAAATGTCACCCGTACCTAAAAAGTCATGTATGATTACTGTCATGTTTGCTATTGAGGACGATGTACAAGCCCTCAAAGTGAAACAGCAAATAGACGATGCACTAAAAGGCATTAAAGAGAAACGTTATAATTTTTCTATCAATGAAAAGTAGTGTATTATGCCCGCTCCATTGACAGGATATATAACTGCATGGCAAGCGAAATATACCCAAATTTCCGCTGATTGTTGGCAGTTAGGTAATGCTCTGTTAGGTGCGGCGACTTATATAGCAGCACAGAATTGGAATTATGCAGCCATGTACTTAGAGGCTGCTGGTGAATCTGCCCATGAAGTAGCACACCATTTTAAGTTTGAGGGTGACGATGTATATGCGAAAATGTATGATGCTATGCACTGGGTAGATGAAAATATAGGTGGTGACGCTGTGGAGTATGAGCTTACAATGGATAAGATGTTAGACGCTATATGGGACTCTGATAAGTTAAGGAATTTTCACTTCATAAACTACATAGATGCGATGCGAGCAAGTATCTGGAATGTTGAAATATATGAGACTCACCTTGCAGACTGGTACAGACACTTTTCATTATGAGTTTTCACTATGAGTTTAGATGACCCAATTTCATACGCCGACTGGTACTGGAAACATAGTGTCGATGCTATGAGGTTACGTAGTGAGCAGGCCGAACAGGTATATGCTCCTATCGTACAACAACTTTTAGACGATTCGGGATTGTCTGAATTTATGCCTGATTCTATCAGACCGCTTTTCGGTAAACTTACCGCGCCTACCGACCCTGAATTTGATACTATTGCAAGGCCATTTTTAGCCCTGTTTACAAGAGCATACGGTCTTATTGCTGGTGAGGAAATGTCACGACCTTATGAGTATGCTTTGAAAATGACTACGCCTACTCTGAAAATTGACGCCGATACGGCTGCTATGCTTACCCAACGTAAGAAAATGACAGAAGCTGTTTACAACGAATACGCTGGTTTTGCTGGATACGATGAAACAGAACGGAGTCAATTCTACAATTCTCGTATTCCTTACCCTGCAATTCCCGATATAATTACAGCGTCACGTTATCTCGGCGATGCTGTTAATCCTAAACCATACGCTCAAACTTTGTTTGATATACCGGACAATGACTGGATGATTTGGGACTGGTTAACGTATCAAAAGTTCACAACCGAGCAAGTCTTAGAATTACATCGTACAAAGTTTTGGGACGACTTTCAAGTCGATACTGAATTAGCCCGATTAGGCTGGCGTGGTGACGATAGTATAGCCCTGAAAAAACTTGCTTATGAAATACCTAATTCCATGTTACTTGTACAAGGTAGTTTAGTACGTGGTATGACACAAGATACTATTATAGACTTAATCAGTCGTGGGGGTATACACCCTGATTATGCCCATGACTACTTAGACGCTGTACTAACTAAACCAGCCTCTATTGACGTTGTAAATTATGAATTGAGGCGTGACCCGTCCCTATCAAATCTTAGTAATGAGCTAAAGAAAATAGGTATACATGATAACTATCATGGTTTATATAAAGAATTAGCATATCAAATCCCGCCTGTTGCCGACATTATTACAATGGCAGTACGTGAGGCTTTTACACCCGCTATAGCTTCACGGTTCGGACAGTATGAGGATTTACCCTCAGAGTTTGTTGAATGGGTAGGTAAAAAGGGTTTGAATAGAGAATGGGCTGAACGATATTGGGCTGCTCATTGGTCGTTACCGTCACCACAACAGGGATTTGAAATGTTACATCGTGGTGTAATTGGTGAAGCTGACTTGAATATGCTAATGAGGGCACTTGACATAATGCCGTTTTGGAGGGACAAGTTAACACAAATAGCATATCGACCTTTGACCCGTGTTGACGTCCGGCGTATGTATGCTTTAGGTGTTATAGATGTTAGTGGTGTACGTAAAGCGTATACCGATTTAGGATACAGTGATTACAATGCTGACTTAATGACCAAATTCACTATCGCCTATACTGAGGGTATAGAAACACGGCGTAGAGAAGCTGGAGAACGGGCCGAAGAAAAAGAGCAAGAGGCTAAGGAAAAGGCGGCACAAAAGGAACGTGAGGCTGCGAAAAAAGCCTTAATACCTAAAGTATCAGAATGGACTACAGCACAAACCCTAAAATTCCTTACTACTGAACTAATTACTGAAGAACGAGCAAGGCTTGAGTTCACCTTATTGGGCTATAACGAAGAACGTATCAACGTTTACATTGCTTCTGTAGTTCCAGTTCCAGAGTAATTCTAAAGCGTTGTGCCCATGCCCTAATTAAGCTCGGCTCGGCTTTACTTGTTTTCAACATACCCGCTTGATAATTATTTACCTTGCGGTCTATTTCCCGTTTTTGTTTTTTAGTTAACATAAGTTTTCTCCGTAGCCTGGCTAAGCCATACCCAAGGTAAGGCTAATCGGTTCGACCACGCCGGAATCGGTCACAATGCCCTTAGTGTATTGGCGTGATAAGTGTTTGGTAACGCTTTTGACAGTGTAGGTATTTATGTCACCTGAATGTAATAAGCCCTTGAAACTTGACCACTGTTCTTGCTTATAAACACCGTCACTTATCTTTACAGCGTTCTTACGTATTCCTTTTATGACGACTTTTGAATCCTTTTCGTAGTCTTTAAGACCATGTATTATTAGCTTGTGTGTTGTTTCTTCATGCTTCATAAAGCCGAGTTTTGTATCATGTATTACTGGTGTTAAGTTGTCCATACCCTTATCGTTAATTATTAAGGAATCGGTATCACAATAGAAGTAATTTCCTATTCCGGCTAATTGCATCAATGACCATAAATACATACGACCGTAAGCTGTAACATGAGACGAAATTGCAGGAAATGAATTGTACGACTCACCATAGCTTTTTAGTTCAAACATCTCACCTAATAAACAACGTATTCTCATTACTCTATCAGATTCATAAGTAAATAACAGTTCTTCTCTATCAGATTCGTTGGGACAGTCACCTATCTTAACCCAATTCTCTGCCTTTTGTCCCCACTTACCGTATAAACTATTGAGCAGATACTTACACAAGTTTTGGTATACATCTACGCCCGCCGACTTAAAATCCTGCCGAAGCGTGTATATGGTATCTACATAACTTTCAAATATGTTGGCCTGCTCGTATACAACAGACTCATATACTTCTTTAATATGACCGTGAGTTAAGGCGTATTTTAACTCAGGTGTGCACAAGGTTGTTTCAAATACACCTATCGGAAATAAAGTGCGTTCCCTACGTACAGCATATACAGGCTCATTAGTCTCTATTAAGACTTTTGCGACAACTGCTTTACTTCTAAGATAAGACGCCAGACCTCGTACCGTAGTTTTCTTTGGCATTTTATGATACTTAACAGGGTAAGCATTGTTACGCATAACAAAAGGATACAAGCTGTTAACATCAAGTATATAATAACTGTCATAATTCAATTCTCCTATAAAGAAACATTCACAACGACCGCCCTTATAACTATCACGCTCTAATTTAATTGCCTCAGCATTATTGTGTATGTATATCGGCGTATGATAATGCCGTAACAAATAGGCTGCCATAGCAGTAGAGGCTCTGGTATAACATAGCCGTGAAATCATGTTGCCCACAAGGAAACGTATAAACTGCTTAAAGTTCTCAAAGTCTATCAGTACATCATTCTTGCAATATACCTTCAATTCCTTTTTAGTGCAAGTCTCAAAGTCTATTTCCATTTTCGGTATACCTAACCGCTCACCTGTTTTGGCAATAGACTCAGGAAACCAGTTCATAGAATCAAGAAACACTATTGACTTGTTACCCTTGCGTACCGTTAAAATAGCTGATACGCCGTTATTATGAAAAAACCTTACCTTGTAATCCTCTTTACGTAAGTTTTCCCAACCTCTAAGGACAGTGAAATCAAATACAACGTTCCGAGCTATTATCCATAATCTCTGTTTAGGTTCACAATGCGGAAATATGAAATCCCAAAATTTACCTATGGTATCAAAATAAAACCATTGCTCTTTTTCTATATGCCTGCCGTGTGCCCTCTGATAATAACACAACCAGCCTAACTTAAAATGCTGCTGCATGTTGCCGTCCTTGTCTTTGACAACCGTTGTCTCTGTATCTACAAATACAAAGTGTCTCGGAATAGCCATAGTCTTTTCACGCCTTAGAGTATGAGGCTTGCGGTCGATACTACTCATTAGTTACTCCGCCTCTAAGGGTGACTCTATTCTATGATAAGCCGATGTTACTTGTATTCGCTCTACCTTTTCAGGGATGTATCGCTCCCATGCCGACCATTTTGTTGCTATCTGTTCTTCTACCTGAGCAGGCGTTAACGGTTTATCAGAAGTGAATGTCACCTGCCGTTCCGTCAATGGTTCGTCTGGGTGAATACGTGACCATGTATTTGCTTTGTATATGTATTCCTTGTCATACGCCCATTCAACATCGGCCATTGACTTGACAGAGGGCAGTCGGTCTTTACGTATGTATTTGAGAACGTCCTTTTTGGCCTCAATGTTGTTTACTGTTCGCCAATCAGCAAACATATTAGTACGTCTATATGTTAAGCCCTTGAGCCTTAATTGACTGATAAAAGACGATGCGGACATTCCGCTCTTAAATGCGTTGGGTATTAGCTTTATAGCAATAGCCCGCCTTAAACCTAAAGCTATAATTGGCATGACTGAATCCTTTCAGTATTTGTTCACAATCCATTAGTGATTACAACGTAGCATAAATGTTGTTAGCTAAACCGTCCAGTGTCTCTATACCCTCACCTAACGCCTTAACACCTTGATACAGAGGGTATGTCATTAAAGCCGCTTCGGCCTCTTCTGCGTCCTCTATCTTGTACTTTTCAGGCTGTGTCTGTATCAACTGTACGGCTATTAGCTCTAATGAATTGTTGATATGTTTCATGCACCAGTCTAAGTTTCTGTGTACACCCTCAAAGTTTTCCTTTAACTTGCCTCTCGTGTTTCCTGCCATTAGTGACTCCCTTCAAAAGTGGGTTGTGTGCTGCCAGTAAGGAACTGTGTGAACTGTAAAATTCAACAGCACACAACCACGCACCAAATTGAAATACCGATTAATAGAAGGTGACGCTCCACGATACCCATACGCTATGTAACAGACACTCTTATGAAACGTCACCCTACCATAGGAACAACAGAGCCTTAGTTGTTCAAGACCTCAGCGGAATCGGCTACAGACTCGGCTATCATGGGTTTCTTAAAGTCCTTTTTCTTGATAGCCTGTAAGCGCTCAAAAGTCGCCTTTTCAGGAACAGCCGTGACATCATATTTGGCGTTTACGTCACCCTCACTACCGTGACGTACCGCCATGATAGCCTTACTGTCAAAAGATGACTCCAGCTTGCTTATCTTGCGGGCAAGTCGTTTGCCACAGATAAACAACATATACCCCTCGTCTGTGACAATCGGACACCCGATTCGCTCGTTTGTCTTACCCTTGTAGGTGCTTTTCAATAGCTGCGGTTCACCTACTATGATAAAAATCAAGACCTCACCATCTACAGATAAGAACGTGAAATTGCCACCACCAAACTCCTGCATTTTCTTTGCCCATGTCATAATACTAATCCCTTCAAATGTTAACAGTATTTCATTTAGACCTAACATACATCGTCACAGGCATCATCGTCAATATCCTTTTTAGGTGGTTCCAATTCACTAAGAAAAGACTCTACGTAGTATGTTAAACCCTTGTTTATGGCTGCTGCTAAAACAGCCTCTTTAGTTATACCCATGCACTTAGCTAAATCGTAAAGCCAGCCCGACTCAGGTACACTAAATGTACATAAGTATTCGTTACCCTTACCTTCAATTACAGTAGCCATGTTTAATCCCTTATTCAACTTCATTCATAAACTTGTACTTACCTATCCATAGCCCATCTTTCCATATACGAACAGGTCTATCGACATAAGGACTTTCGTGTATATCGCAAAACTGGTCAAGTGGAAATACAGCAAATAGTAATTTTCTGCTCATGGTATTTGTGTATTCCCATACACTACCTACACCCATTCTATCGGCCTGCATTTCCTCAACTAAGTCTTTAGCCCTAATTATTGTATCGACTGTCATTAGTTCGCGTCCTTAATGATACTTATCTTAGCGTATGTAGACGGATTGTCTAAGTCAAATACACGGTAAACACCGTCTTCTATAAATAACGCTACCGGATTAGCCATGCTATACTTAGTACGGCATATCTCAACAATTACAGGTATCAATTGATTAGCTGTATTAGAGGACATACTCCGGTCAATAACCGGAAACTGTTCGTCCGATGGCTCAAGATTTATTGAGTACATTCCTTATGTCACCCTAATATAAATAGTATGTATTGCAAGGGCGTCCCTGCCCTACGTTCCGTCCATGTTAGAGAAGAAACTATTTCGGTAACTCAAAGCCACC
>Ga0209977_10001512_pt1 | contig 10205 bp, 18 predicted proteins | sample SumtaG_2_FD_183113 | JGI IMG/M metagenome (GOLD analysis project Ga0209977, IMG submission 183113) | Deep subsurface microbial communities from Indian Ocean to uncover new lineages of life (NeLLi) - Sumatra_00607 metaG (SPAdes) (version 2) | ecosystem: Environmental > Aquatic > Marine > Oceanic... | reverse complement strand
TTAGGTTTGCATATCTCAATTCCTAAGCGTTCAATTCAGAAGTCTATGCCCTACTATTAAGAAGGAAATGCAGTGCTCGGAAACGCTTGTTTGCTATGCTCCTCCCCCTGTTTACGTTTGTAGACGCTTGACTGTACTGCGTTTGCTTATTTAGGGACTACTTGTTTTTCCTCACCCCATTATCATTCGCTTCGCTCGCGTACTGCGTACTGTATAGCAGCGGGAAACTCTTAGCTGTTTAGCACTGTTTAGCATTGTTAAGGTGGGTATTGGTCGATATTGGTGTGTATTGGTAGGTATTGGTCGGTTTTAAGCAGTAAGGTCAGTATTGGTCGGTTAAGGTTGATATTGGTAGGTTTAACACTGTTTAGGACTGTTTAGAGAGATAAGGGCTGTATTGGTCGATATTGGTAGGTTAAGGTTGATATTTAGCAGTAAGGTTAATATTGGTCGGTATTGGTCGATTAAGGGCTGTTTAAGGAGATATGGTCTGTTAAGGACGTATTGGTCGGTATTGGTCGGTATTGGTCGATTAAGAGCGGCAAGGTCTGTTAAGGTCGATATTGGTAGGTTAAGGTAGGTTAAGGGCTGTTTAGCATTGTTAAGGTCTGTTTTGAGCGGGGAGCGTTTGCTTGATTAGGTTCGTTTATATCTATTTTAGGAGGGTGTTCTTTAGGACTTGCTTAGAGTCATACTGGATATACGTTTGCGAGGATCGGTTTTTGTTAGTACGCGCAAACTCAGGCTGGATATACGTTTGCGAGGATAGGGTTTTCTCGTATAATCAAAAGCATTTGAAGCATTCCCTCGTGGTCTCGTTTTTATTGCAAAAAAAGCGCGTCAGGATCCTCAATGATTTCAAACACTTATCCTGTTAATTAAAAAACGCAGGAAATATAAGCAAACGTTCAGGATTCGTCGAATACATGAGGAAATAGCGTTTAATCGACTATAAATGCAGGATTCAGCGTTTGCAAGCGTATCATCTAAAGTTTAAAGTGTGCATGTACTATGAAAACAAATGCTTACATAGAAGGGAGATTGAACGCGACACACTTTAGGGGTCGAGGAAATCCCTGTGATTTCAGCCCCTTATGCATTCGCACTGCATAGGCAGATGTATTCTTTGACATAGACTTTCCCGAGTGATTTCAAAAGGTTAGTCATCGCGCATAGACGTTCCAAAGTCTGTGATTAAGCGTAAACGCAGAGCGGAAGCGGTTTTCTACGTTTGATAGCAAGCAAACGCTGACTCCGTATGCAATTGAGGACGCGACAACGCGCAAACGCTTATTCCGAGTACGTTTGACAGAGTATGTCCTGCCAAACGCAGAGCCAAAGCAGAGTTAAAACGTTCTTCTTTTGAAGGTGTGCGCAAAGTAACGTTGACAGTGCTTTTCCGACTGTTATTAACTCGGTAACTTTGACAAACGTATGACCAGAGCGTATTTCCTTATGTTTACTTCCATAAACGTAAGCCCCTGTTACTTTTGCCGACAACCTCGTCCTTAAAGACATATGAATAGCGGGTTGGAACGTGACTGTTACGGGAAACGCTTTCTGGATGCGCGTTTATAGAAGGGTCTTTATAAACGGTATGAGTCAACGCTGTGTTACACTGCATTGACTTGTGACTGTGTTTGAAATATAGCAGAGAACGCGCTATTTAGACGCTTGACGCGCTCAAATACTGAAACGTGTATCATCTTATGTTATCAGTGCTTGACGCGCTTAGAATGCATTTCGGCGCGCTTGTAAGCGATGACCTTTTAAACACAGAATCCGTCGGGGTCTGCGAATGCATTGAAAGGAGATTCAGTATTGACGCGCGTTTGCAGGAGGCACCTCGTTAAACATAAGCCTAGTCTTTGTTTCCCTATATCCACTTCCCAAACCTTGATTGTGTTTGTTTCTCCTGCGAGTACATCGGCAGAGTGTTTCACAGTGTACGTTTAGGAGGTGGTGCTTCGGAAGCGTCGATTATGAAAGGATTTGCGACTATGACCGTTACAATTGCAGGTTTCAAAGCTGTTTCCCTCGATGAGAGCGGGAATGCTGCACTGGTAAAGGATTTGCAGAGCGTCTCCCTAATAATTTCAAAAGATGACTCTGAATTATATGAAATCCCCAATGATAACGATAAGTTATCCCTGACAGTTCTTGATAATGATGGAAATATTGTTCTCCGTGTTTGTGATATTAAGCGTTCATGCATATCGACAGCGTTGACCGTTTAAAACCCTTATCCAATCGACGTTTGAGAGCACCACCTCCGCAAATGTATACCGTGAAGCACTTTGCCGGTGACTCGCTCGGAGGGTCAAGCCTAATAACGATTTGGAGGTGTGCTATGTGTAAAGACAAGCGGACAAAGGATCAAGAGCATTTAATCTGCCTAGCTATTAATACATGCGGAACTGGGGAGCACCCCTTTGCGGAACCTGATGTATTGCGGTTCTTCCGGCAAGGGTACGTGTTTGACTGTATTGGCAAGATTTTGCGTAAGGGGCACCTCAAAGAAGCAGGTACGGCACTGCTTTCCGACGCCCGACGCGAATTAACTACGTTTGGTATATATTAGCGGAGATGTCCTCCGCAAACACTTGTCCGGCTTGACTCTGCGAGCGGGTTACCCGCAAACAGATACACAATACAAGTTTTAGGAGGCTACAATGAAAAAGTCAAGTGGAAAGAGGGCAAGCAAGGGCAACACCGGCAAAGTCAGTTCCAATCAGGACAAGGAGGGTACCACAATGACAAAGAAAGAAATCATCAAGGAATTAAAGAGGTTAAACATTTCCTTCAGTAAGAAGGCAAGCAAAGACACGCTGGCTGTACGTTTGGACGCGGCACTTGCACAAGATAAGCGCGACAAGCGGTTCGGAACAGGTACTCACAAGCCGGAGACTGTTAAACACCGCCTCCTTCCTGCTTCCAAAGACGTTTCAAAAGACGTTGCTCCGGAAAGCAAGACGGAGCCTGCTTCTTTGACACCCGAAGAAATGGAAGCTTACAAAGGTCAATGTCCTACGTTCGGTGACTGCGATACATCAAACGCTGACTGTGTTACATGCAAGAAGGATTCGGAAAGTCTTTTCAATACTTGCTTGGCGCAGAAAGCACCTACCAAACGCGTTCCCAGCAAGGCTTCCCGAAAGATTGACGCGGAGACGGGCTTGGTTCTAGGGTCTAAAAAGTACATGTTCGTGGAAATGTTACGGGAAGCGACTAAGGCAGGGACCGGGCTGCAAATGTCTGCGGTCAAAGAGGCTGGGTGGAACGACCGCTCGGCAACGTTCTATGACTGCTTTAACAAGGACCTCATTGCCAAAAAGCTCGGACACCGTGATGGAAAGACACTTTACTACGGACCGGGTCCTAAAAGCAAGGCGGACAGTGCGTCCTAGCGCGTGGTGTGCTAGGAAGCTAACATTCATCAATATTTGCCGGTTATACCCTTGGAGGACCCTTACGGACATTGAGTCTGTGAGGGTCCCCCCTCCAAACATGCATGGACACTGCGTCCGTGCGTGATTGGAGAGGCAAACGTAGAGTGGACACGGGTTACAGGAGGATTGCGAGCATTAAGAGCAGGGCTTTGGGAGTACCCAAAATCCTCATAGGCCGATCCTGGTATCACCAGAGGATTTGTCATCGCCATTTCCTGTTATCACCAGCCCATAAGGGCATTCCCGCTGTCAACCAATACTATTGCAAACTATAAGGAGAGGAGATGGATTATGGAAGAGTTGACGGTTGAGGAAAGACAAAAGCGGATGGACAAAGTAAGCAAGCTATTGGCACTTGCTATGTCCCCGAATAAACATGAGTCCAAACTGGCTGCTCGAATGGCTGCGGAGATGATGGAGCGGTACGGTTTGTCAGCCGGTGACATCAAAACAAAGGAAGATGTTGTCAAAGGTATGACAGATGTTAGGATGGATGGAGCAACCCAATCCAGACGAAAGTGGGAGTCCGCCTTGTATGGATTTATAGGCAAGGCATTTGAGTGCAGTGGTATTTTCTCTGTACGGCAACCCTGGTATGTCCACTTTGTTGGTAACAAAGCAGACATAGAAATGGTACTATACTTTGCCAAGTTCCTACGTCGATGGGTCGCAAAGTCTGGACAGAAGGAGTACCCATCGGACCATAACAAGCGGAGAGACTACTGTTTTGGAATGGTCAAGCGTTTAGGTGAACGGCTAAAAGAGTTCACTGCCAAACGCGAGGAGATCAGGACTCCCGAGACAAGGGCGTTAGTGGTTGTCAAAGCCCACTCAGTTGAATCATTTAAAAAGAAGTTGTTTCCTGACACAGTGAAAGATGGGAGAAATTTTTACAGGAACCATGACGCTTACATGAATGGTTATAAAACAGGCGAGAAAATTCCGCTTGCACGTCCAATTGACCATAAAGGTAGAAAAGATAAACAAGTTAGGGGGTAAACCATGATAGAGGCATATTTTATAGGTTTAGTATTCATCCTTTTGGTATCAGTCGTTATTAACTAGTAGGTGAGAAAATATCGGGTAGTGAAGGGGAGCACGGGAACACCACTTTTAGCACACCTCCCTTGGGTGTTTTCGTGCTCCACTGCATTACCGGAAACAAGAAATCAATGAACAAGGAGGTGAAAAACAAGGCAAAGGTAAGGTAGACGTTAACCCAAAAACACAAGAAAGGAGATGGGAACAATGACAGACCATGCAGAAATCGCCGTAACGGAAATGAAAGAGAACGAGGCCAAGGTTAAGTTCATTCGCGGTGCATATCCACATGTTGAATGGCCCGACATATCGGCTGAGCGGATGTGGAGAGGAACCACGGCTAAAACCCGAATTGAAGGGTACCGGGACTTGGTAAACATGGATGGGGGCACCCACTATGCATTTGTCACTGACCTTTACAAAGTGGTTCCCCACGAAGTCGTCCTGCATAACATGTTAGACGTTATCGACGGGATGCCTGAATTTGGAGAACCTAACGTTATCATTGCACTTGCAAGCGGAGGAGGGAAAGCCCGCTTTGACGTTAACTTCCCAGAAGTGCAACACACCATCGCACGAATCAATAACGGGTCAACAGAAATCCCGGGTATCGGTGACGTGGTCAATATGAAAGTCACCGGTTTGACTTCATATGATACAGGATGGAGCCAACGCGCTGTGCTCGGTGCTTTGAGGTTAGTATGCACAAACGGTCTGACAGTTGGCAAAGAGTTTGCCCGCTTTGCTGGTCGGCATATCTTAAGCCTTGACCAAGACAAGTTCCGGAAGACGTTGCGAGTCGGGATGGAAAAGTTCTCTGAACAAACGGAACTCTGGAAAGCATGGGCCGGCAAAACCCTAACCGGAGACGAATATGAGGAATCATGGGAGGTACTGCCTTTCTCTGAAAAACAACGGGAGAAAATCCAAGAGTTGCCGGAAGAGGCAAGCAAGCGTCCGTTGCTTGACTATATCCCAAAGTCAGTCAATCAATGGTTCTTCTACAGTGTTTTGACCCAGTTCGTTACCCATGAAATGGCATCCGTTGTTACAAGAACCAATATCGAACCAAAGATTGCGGAAGTGTTTCACAATATGTAGGGAGTAGTTGCTCCGAGAGGGGTCTGACTGTACAAAGTCGGGCCTCTAACGGAGTAACTAAACCACAAAGGGAGGTAAGAAAAGATGGAGAAAGACAACAGCAAAGGCACCGTCAGGCACAAGATCGAGCCAGACACCCCGGACGAGGTTTGTGCACAGTGCTCCCAGAGCTACCAAGGGTTGTGCAGAGCATTCAGCGTGGCCCATGATAGGGAGGAGAAGGAGCACAGGGGCGACGGTTTCGGGATGGAGTGCGACAACGCAGCCCTAAAGAAATTAAGACGGAAGAGGTATGGGATTAAGTACAGGACATAGGAAAATGAGCAGGTAGTAAAACCATAAAGGGAGGAGGTGAGAATAGATGAAACAGGTGATGGAGAAAGCTACCATGATAACAATTATCGCAGAGGAGTTAGTCCGCCAAGCACACCGCTGTACCGACTTAGCTGAGGAGATACAAAAGGAGGGTGGTTTACCCTTATCCCTCGCGGACAGGGAGACTATTAGAGCGGCGATGGTTTCTTGGGTTTCAGTCTGTATGTCCGAAGCCAAGTTGTTCTTCTTAGCAGGAAGTGTCAAAGACTTTGAGCGTGGGATGGCAACAGTTGCCAACATGCTCGAAATGCTATCGGAAAGTAGGTAGTGGGGAAGTAAACAAAGAGGGGAGGTGAAAAAGGATGGAAATCAAGTTTAAGGTGGCACCGGTAGGTTTAAAGCCAACATACCATGACTGCCCATCACAGGTTCTCAATGTCTACAAAGACCATGAGTTGCTTGATGCCAAAATATCGGTTATCATGGGAGCAACTGTCATTGGAAGTTTAGATACCGATGAAATGGTCAACTTGCTTTATTATGACGGCAAGGATAAGGCTGCTTTGATGGAAATGACGGGAAAGGGACGTGAAACCTACGATTACGCATTGCCGCAGCCTTGGGTCGATGAGTGGTGCAAGAAGCTCAAAGCTCAAGGAGTGACCTATGACGACCTGATATTTGGATTCGTGTGGCTCTATGACGAAGAGGCGAAAACCTTTGGACGTCCGTTCCCCCTAACTAACAGGGCCCGGTTTATTCTCGAATTGATACAACGAAATCCACCGGTTGAGGTCATCTGGAAGTAGGTGCAAACAGGTTGCATAACACAGAAAAGGAGAATGATTAAGAAGCGGGAAAATTTACTAACATAGGGAGGTAAGAAAATGGCGTTATTGAAGGTGCGGAGGGGGGATAAGGTCAGGTATTGGGATGGATGCCTATACCAGCAAGGCTTGATGGCGCACTCGGATGCGGCGCGGCATGTAGCTGATGGGTTAGTGGAGATTGCCCGTAAGAACAAATGTGGGCGGATCATTGGCCTCAAGGATGTAGTTGAGGTGTTGCTGCCAAGGGAAGAGGTCAAGGATTGGTGGTTGTGGTTGTAATATGCCGGTCCTATTGTGTAACACAAGAAAGGAGATGGACATATGGGACAGTTAACACTGGACCAGTTCACACTGGACCAGTTCAGTTGGCATGAGGATGGAAGGGTTCTCTCTGCTATGGCATCTGACCTGAGTCTTCCCCCCGGAAGATGGCCTGAGAAGATATACATTAAGGGCATGAAAGTGGTAGAGTTTAACAATCCTACTGCTAGACAGGATAAGGAGGGTGACACCCTATACATGGTCTACCTTCCATCAAGACATTCCACAGCACTTGGAACTGTCAACAAGTTATTCATTTGGAATGATTAAGAAGCGGGAAAATTTACTAACATAGGGAGGTAAGAAAATAATGCCCAGCATTCGGGAAATTATTGGCGAAGGAAACGGACTTGCCGTACTAGAAAATATCGGTATATTTAATGATATTGCCAGGACTCTCATAGATGTATGGGACGCCATCGCTATTGATACTGTTCCCGATGAGGGTAATTTAGCGAGTCGTGCTCTCGTCCAAGAAATTGTTTGTGACTGTGATCGTCTTGAAAGCGTTGGGTCGAATACAGAAGCAGTGGCGACGTTTAGAGCACTTCCACAGAGCAAACGTCAGATCATTTTAGACAAAGTTTTCCCCTTCATGTATTATGAAGTAGGAGGATAGACTATGGCACACATAAAAGGCAAGAAAAAGCCCCCGGACATTGAGGTCATGTGTACAAAATGCGGGGTGAAAATTGACGAAGAAAAGGTAGACCTTTTGGGTATCTCAGAAGATAGGCAAGGCCGGGACGTACTGGCATTCATTTGTCCTTATTGCAAGGAGACCCAGAAATCACTTCGGTTCAGGTAGAAAATAACGGAAGTCAAGGAGGGGATTATGGAACACAAGTTTGATTTCCTATTTAAGAAACAACGTCTATCGGTTTATCAAGCCCAGTACCAGTTTAAAACATTGTATCCACAGCCTGCACTTATGATACAATATGAGGATGGCAGTCTCTTTGCCGTCATATCATGCTGCATTCCAGAGTACATTGAACTTGAAGAAGGCGAAATTCTCATTAAGTCATGGAGTGAAAATGAGGAGGTCGTTAACTTCTTGCGGGAAACAAGCGAGAAATTTTCCGATACTGGGAGAAGAGTACCCACCGGACATGTAGAAGCCGAAGTGTGGAAAATGAATTTCTAGGAGAGGGGGAGAGATACACCAATGGTGAAAATCCTTAGTGTTGATTGGGACTACTTTTTCCCAGACACATTCCCTTTTGATTGGGGTCATAGGGAAAATGTCTTTATGTGCGAAGCAATTTGGAACTTTCGCATAACAAGTCGGAATTTACTCACCAAAGCAAGGGCTATTGACGTTTTCCGGCCAAGAAAAAGGGACCTTGAAACGTTCTGGGAGAGTATCTATCCCACTACAAGACCGGAGCCGTTGTCACTTTGTATCACAGAGAGCCACCGTGATCTTTACACCTACCTAAAGTGGATCAATAGACAATTTAAAGTGGAAATCGAGGTTTTTAACTTTGACGCTCACCATGACATACATTATGGTCAAAAGGATGAACCAGAGTGTGGAAATTGGGTTGTCCGGTCTTACATAGACAACCTGCTACAAAAATACACGCTGATATATCCAAGATGGAGGCTTCACTCAGCAGAAGGTTTTGGTACTGACTTTGAATATGACCGATACTTCAAAATCCCAGACGTACTGCCGAGTTTCCAGTTTGTTTTCATTTGTCGGTCATCAGCGTGGACCCCACCATGGTATGACCATAAATGGCTAGAATTTGTTAAACACTGGGAGCGTTACGAAGACCTCTGGGAAAACAAAATCACTATTCCAGAGGTTTTGAAAGCCAGACAACCAGATATGAAACAAGCTATTCAAATAAGCAGAGAAAGGGGGTGGTAAATTTGTCAACAGAAGAGAGACTGGGGTGTCCTCTCTGTAAAGCAGGAGTTCCTCGGTTTGAAGTAACCTTTATAGACAGGGGCGAAGTGTATGTCTGTGATAATTGTGGGGCTTTCGCAAAGAGAGCGGAAGACATCAAGCACCACGATACATGCACTCCTGGCGAATCTAAGAAGTGGGAGAACTATTACAATAAAGGAAAGGAGAGCCAGTGCTAACTCTAACGTTCATAATTAAGGACGTAAGCCAAGAGGTATCAGGGGTGTCAGTGGAACCCAACATAGAACGCACCTCTCCAACAACATTGTTTGAGGAACGTATCGCTTTTGCTCTTAAAATAGGGGCGGAAATAGCTCTCAGAGAAATGGTACAAATAAGAGGAGGATTGACGCTCCAAGCAGAGAAAGGCGTTGACGCGGACGAAGTAGGTAAATCCATAGCCGATTTCTTACAAAAGAAATTCAATGGAGAAGGAGAGAAAGGAGGTAGCTGATGGTAACGTGGAAGTGCCACATTTGTGGGAGAATAAGGCCAGACAACAGGATTTCGGTTTGGCGTTCTGATCTCACCCAGAAGTTCCTACGGGGGAAGGGATTGATGAAGCAAAATGTCCGATTCTGCAACGATAACCCAGATTGCAAAGAAAAGGCAAAGACGTTTCGTTTCTTTCCTAAGAAGAAGGAGGGTGAATGAAATGTCTAAGGTGTGGGTATTGTTGCAAACATCTTTGGGTCGTCATAGTAAATGACCCAAAGATAGGACTCCGAATAGGTAACCTTACTACTCACAACGGAAAAGGAGTTCCCTGTAAACATTTAAGGGGTGACAAGCCGGGTGAATATTGGTGCGCGATTCACGACCTGCCCTGGTATAAAGAGACCCCTTGTTATTCTCATGGACAGATAGAACGATCTCCGGACGACCTGTGTAGAATGGGAGAATACTTACTAAGAGAGGAGAAAGCAAATGGCAGGAAAGAAAGCGGGAAAGGGCGTAGAAATTAGGCTATTGAGGGAGACTCGGGAGTATACCATCGAGCTTACAAGCCCAATGCTGGGCACAGTTACAAAGGACCCCGAGGCTTACGCAAAATACATTGCGTCAAAGGCTCCGGACCAAGAAGATGCCGAGGAGGAGATCGGCACCGTTCCCGAAGAAGAGGGGACTGTAGAAGAAGAAGAAAAAAAGAAGGAAAAAGAAAAACAGATAGGATACACTGGCTTCCACAAAGATGACAAGACAGGCCAGCTTTTTATCTACAATTACATG
>Ga0209977_10001511_pt1 | contig 10208 bp, 11 predicted proteins | sample SumtaG_2_FD_183113 | JGI IMG/M metagenome (GOLD analysis project Ga0209977, IMG submission 183113) | Deep subsurface microbial communities from Indian Ocean to uncover new lineages of life (NeLLi) - Sumatra_00607 metaG (SPAdes) (version 2) | ecosystem: Environmental > Aquatic > Marine > Oceanic... | reverse complement strand
ATTGAAGGATAAGCATGGTGATACCCAGAGATATCACGATGCGATGATAGAATTAGATGCTTCATACAATGCAGAGAAAGCGGAAATATTGGAGAAATCAGAGAGGAAATTCGCATCAATTATCAAGGGGTATAGAGATATTGTAAAACAGCATACCCTCAGCGAGAAGGAATATAACCTTGAAATGTTGGACGATTGGTATGCAGCGAAGGAGCAAAAATTATGGGACGATTATGGTGATACCCAGAGATACTATGATGCGATTGAAGAGCTAGATAGGGCATACGCAGCAAGAAGAGCGGCGATATTAGGTAGCGCTTTTGAGCAAGCAATGAATAAAATATTCGCGGGAGCTCGGAATATCCTGGGTGGTTTGGATGCGATTTTTAGTCAGTTCCATGCGAACGAGGCAATGAGAATCGATAACGAGGAGGAAAAGAGAACGGAGGCCATTGATAGCTGGTATGAGCGAGAGAAGGCGAAACTGGAATCTACTATAGCAGATGAGGAATTGCTGAATGAGGCACTGGCGGCACTGGATGAGGAGAAGGCGGAAAAGACGGGAAAACTAGAAGAACAGATCGAGAAGAAAAGAAAAGAATTGCAATTGAAACAGGCAAAGGCACAGAAGGCAGCTGCTTTATTTTCCGCCACAATTAGCATGGCCGAGGCCATTGTTAAAGCACTCACTGCAGGCCCGCTCATCGGGCAGATATTTGCAGGCATAGTAGCAGGTTTGGCAGCAATACAGGTCGCTGCAATAGCGGCTGCTCCACTGCCTTCGCTAGAGAAAGGTGGGATGATAGAAAGAGAGGGCATTTATCACCTGCATGCTGGTGAGGAAGTGCGGCCGGCCCCCATCGTCGCAACGCAAGATTCAATGCGTATGAGAATAATTATCCAGAACAAAATAACCATCGGGGAGCAAACATTCTACAAGGAGACCGTCAAGAGCGTCAACAAGGCGGGGCCATTAAGAGACATCCTAATTCCTAATGCGGTGGTGGTTTAAGATGGGAGCAAAGACAAGACTGATTTATAATAACTTGTGGAGGAAAGGAGGCAATGCTTTAGTATCCGACCCAGTCGCAGACCCCCAGCATCCTGTTTCTGATACGCAGATAGACACGATGAGCATGTACTGGAAGTCTTCAGACAAAGACATAGCAACCCAGTATATCCCAATGAAGTTAGAAGCGGGGACAAGAAGTATAGATTTCATAGCGATTCTCGGACACAACATACCAGACGGAACAACTATTACATTTGAAGAAGATACCGCATGGAATTTTCCCACTCCTACACCGACAGCCGAATTTACATGGCAGGCTACTAACATCTTTAAATTCTTAGATACTCCACTCACTGAACAGTGGGTGCGGTTGAAGCTTGTGAAGGCTGGTGGGTTTGATCTTGCACCTCAAGTCGCAACTATCCTGTGCGGCGAATATGCCGAACTTAACCGTCGCTTTGCCCCCGAATACGAAATAGGCGAGGAGGACTTCTCGGAATTCGAATACTCCGATTCTCAAGTTCTTTTTGCCCAAGAGAAGGATTCCCTTAACATAAGGCGGTACTCGTATCAGGCGCTCAATACCACATCGATAACCGAGATTCTTGCCATGCTCAAGGAGTGCAAAACCATCAAGGCCTTCGCAGTTTGTCTCGACCACACGGCCCCCAACACGAACACATTATGGGTCAGAAATTCAGAGCTGAACGCTCCCGTCTGCAGGAACGGCGTCTGGTACTGGGAGATAGCGATGAGGGAGATTATCTGATGTCTTTTGATCCTCCTATAAATCTAGTCGCAACTCCCATCACAACAACGAGAATTGACCTTTCTTGGGAAAATGTTGATTATTATGATCACATTGCCATCTGGAGGAACGAGGATGGGGGTGACTATTATTGGATTAGAGCATTCTATGATGGCTATAAGGAGTATTTCAAAGACTTTGATGTAACGCTTGGTATAACGTATTGCTACAAACTTGTAGGGCGGGTGAGCGACCCTTGGGCGAAGACAGAGATGTCAGACCCAGCCTGTGCTGTGACATACGCACCACTTGAAGCACCGACGCTGGTTGTAGCAACCGCTATTTCAGGTATTGAAATAGAGATCACGTTTAAAGATAACTGTTCAGTCGAGACAGGCCACAAACTTGAGAGAGAAATAAGCACTGATCTTGGAGTGTGGCGATATATAGTGGAGCTAGAGCCGAACAGAGAGTTCTTCAGAGACGGAGGGCTGTTCTTGACTGTTGCGGGATACACAGATTGCGTTCCCTCAGATATAGGAAAACAAGTTAATGATGGAGGAGGTGATATTGGCTTACTCATAGCTTACGACAACACACGACGCAGATGGTTGATTGATTCAGGTGACACGATAGCCAACGCTGCTAACATGACAATCTCAGGAGGGGGGACAGGCGTGGGGGTAGCTGCAAGAGAGACAAAAGGACTTGTTAGCGGATCGTCATATAAATATAGAGTCACGGCTCTAGGTCCGGGCGGCCCCATTGGGGAGGTAGAATCTAATCTGGCTACGACACTTTCTGTGCCAGGAATACCGAATCTCGCAGCTATCCTGGACGTAGACACACAAGACACGTCGATACGGATTCGCTGGTCAGATGTGGCGAATGAGACGGGTTACAGGATTGAAAGATTCATACATTATGGAACTGCTTTTTGGAGCCAATCTGGCTTAGAATCTTTTGATGGAGCTAAGGTGAATGATGGCATCCTTAATGTCGCCGCATTTGAAACCGATGCATCGGCTGCGGATTCCTACCTGAAGATAGATTTAGGAGTGGGAGTTGCGAAAGAATTTGTAAGGGTTGATATTTCTATTTCAGGTAGCCCTGCCAATGCGATCTGGGATGTTCAGTACTCTGATAATGACAGCGACTGGTTTATAGCAGAAGAAGGAGTAGGGGGTGCGCCTCTTGCTGTAGGAACACATGAATTTCCTTGGGCTAAAGCTGGAGCACATAGATATTGGAGACTATTAAAAACGAATGCAGGTGCGGCTGGAGGAGCACATGCCGAAATCCAATTCTATGAACAGACGAAAGTAGTAGGGATTGGCATAACAGACTTCCTTTTCACAGGTTTAGACCCAAGCACCGTCTATGAGTTCAAAGTCAGAGCGTACAATGCAGCAGGGAATTCAAACTATTCTGCTGTGAGATCAAAGACTACACTCGCAGCGTACGTGCGAACAGAGTTTGAAAAATGGGTAAGGAACCCTAACATAGAACCTGTCTATCTCGTTGAAATTTATACCAAAATGGACTTAGAAGGATTCACACTCAAAAGTGGTAAAGTATGGGAGAAGACAATCGGTGCGGGCGATAGAGGAATTGACATCCTAGAGGTGTTCGAGGACGGATCTGCTTATAGCTCGGCTCCGACTCAAATCTCTGAAGTCGAGGCCCTTGCCTCAAGTTTTTGGTTTGACTATGATAATCGAATCTTATATGTCCGTTCATCAGCAGGTGACGGAGACCCGGCAGCTTTCCTCATCGAGGGAGCTTTCTGGCTTTATTTCGCGACACATAAAGATAAAGAATTCACTGTGAATGGGAAGTTGCAGCACTATCTCCCACTCCTCGCAAAAGAGGATATCCCAGACATAACGCAGGAGATAAAGAAGTATTTCGAGGGAAGCTTCGGCATAGCATCAGGCTCGATAGCCCTCATTAACGGAAAGATTAAAGACGAGTATTTCTTTGACAGAAAGTATGCGAATTACACATGGGAGAATAGTAAACTCATACTAAAAGCGGGGAGAGACGATTTCACCTACGCGAATTTTGAAATCGTGTTGACGAGCCTCATTGATCAGAAAAGCTGCAACGACAGCAAGATAACTTTCACGCTTAGAGATTTAAGGCAGGAGATGGAGAGGAGTCTGATTCTTAACACATTTACTGCAGGAGAGTTTCCAGACATTGAGGAAGATTTTATCGGTCAACCTATCCCGCTTTGCTTCGGAACAAAATATAGAGTTGTCCCTGTTCGTATAAATATGGCTCGAAGGAAGTATAAATTTCACGACGGTCGATCACGTCGCGTAGACGTTGTTTATAAGAACTGGTCCAGTGAAAGCGATACGCCATTGATAGAAGATACAGACTACTTTGTTGATCTGCAGAGAAGCATTATAACTTTTGAACGGGACGTTTTTGAATTGGGCGAGGAAGACATAATTGAAATTGGCTTTAGTGGAAGCGTAAACTCAGCAGATGAGCCCATAGCGAACGGAGCTGAGGTTTTTAAACACCTCATGAATGAGCATTATGAGCTTTTAAATTCTGAGCTGAATCTTGATTCAATCTATAGGACTAAATATGAAAAAACGGAGATACTTTCGATCTATCTCTATAAGAGCACACCCTACAGAGAAATAGTGAGATCAATTGAACACTCAACAGAAGCATTCACTTTTCAGGATGCAGAGGGAAGGTTAGGACTGAGACCGCAACTGACTGCAGCCGAGTCAAAGGCAAAATACATCAGAAATCATCAGATATTCAATCATCTACAGTCAAAAGCTAGGGAATCACTATTCTGGAAAGTCAATGTCTGGTACAACGAGAATCCTCAGCTTCAGACATGGGAAGTAAAATCGGCACAAGATGATAACATCTTTATTAGATACAAAATTAGGAGTGTATTGAATATTTATTCTTATTTCTCAGCACCCTCATCTGCTCAGAATCTTGCTGATGCCATCTTGACTCTGCTAAACAAAGAGACAATTGAGAACACTGTCCCTATGCTTCTTTTCAATGTCATGGCTGGTGATATTATAAAGTTTAGCCGTGACAGATTTTACAATGCAGACGGGGAAGTACTGGAAGGAAGCGAGATAGATTTGAGAATAATCAAGATATCGAAATCGCCAGCCTCGGGTCAAACAACTATAACTGCGGAGATTGTCGTCTAATGCGTGAAACAGGTTTTGTCACTCACTCGGAATACCAGAAACATATCCGGGGTGAATGGCGAACGATCCATGATCTCTGGCCTCATATAAGAAAGTATGTTCCCGGATTTGGGTATTCAAAAGCTGAAATAGATGCGATGTTCGCGGGTACGCAAGGTTCTGTCGCTTTTGCCGATGCCACTGGTTTCATAGCCGAGGACAACGCAAACTTCTTCTGGGATGCCATGAATCTGCGTTTAGGCATTGCTTTGGCAGGCGCAGCTCCCACAGCAAGAATCGATATTGTTGCAGAAGTTGCGTTTCCTGCTATTAATATTGCTGCCGGTGCGGCCGGCGAAATGTCAACTCCGGACGGTCAACAATTCCGATGGGGACATTGGAACGAAGTCGATACTTTTACGGAACGATTAAAATTTGACGCTGCAGGCTTATTTTATATTTCATATCTCAGCGCTGCTTCTATCCTTTTTGCCGGAGCTGGCGGAGAAATAAAACAAGACAATGCTAATCTTCGCTGGGACGATGGAAATAATAGGCTCGGAGTCGGATGCACGCCTGTAGTTGTTCTTGATGTCGAAGGCGCAGGAACAGTAACTGGTGGAACTGCTTACGGTGGCGTAGTAGCAAGATTTAGAACTACTGATGATAAGCATATATCTGTTTCTATAGATGCCAATACCGGTAAAGATCCTGTTCTTGTTTTAGCTGAAAATGGTTCTTGTATATGGGATCTTCGTAATGATACTTCAGCTCCAGATGCATTTCAAATCCGTTATCAAGTCGGCGATGTAAATAGAACTGATTTTCAGATTGACAATGCCGGTAATGTTGAAATTCTGACAGGCTATCTTGGGATAAGAGGCAACGAGGAGCTCCGCTTTTATGATAACGGCAATTATGTAGGTTTCGAAGCACCAGCTTTAGATGCCGATCAGATATGGGTACTACCTGCTGAAGATGGCGACCTGGGAGACGCCTTGGTAACGGATGGAGCAGGCAATTTGAGTTGGGCTGCTGGAGGGGCAGCGGATGAGAAAGTTAAGGTAGACATAGGCGCAGTAGCAGGTTACCTCGGGGCAGCCTTTAATGATGGAGTTTTAAGAACAGGTGCTCCTTTGACCTATGCTGATGGAGGAAACTTTGTCACACTAGGGGTAGACCCGTCAGCTATCAAGTTAGATGACTTGGGAGCACCAGATGACAATGCGGACCTTGATTTCTCCACTGCAAAACATGGCCTGGTTCCCAAGGGCACGGATGTAGGCCACTTCCTAAAGGATGACGGAACGTGGGCAGCGGGCGGCGGCGGTGGAGCGGTAGTATTTCCTGACTTGACAGATACCCCGGCCAATTATGTAGGTGCGGCGAACAAGATAGTCAAAGTAAACGCTACGCCTGATGCCCTTGAATTCGGCGCGGACATCGAAGATCTAGAAGATGTCGATACGATCGTCGGACAGGCTGGCAAATACGCGAAAGTAAAGGCTGGGGATGCTGGCATAGAGTGGGCTGCGGGTGAGGGGGGAGAGGGTTATGGCGCTGAAGTAATAGATGAAGATTTTGATGCCCTTATAAATGGTGACATTCATGGCCAGGGGGTTTATTCAGGATGGGGGGCTTGGGATACCGATACTGAAGATGCTAATTGTTCGGCTGAGATTGCAGCAAATCCAGGTAATGGGAAAATGCTTATACTCACAGATGCCAATGCGGCCGGAATAGTTCAAACAAGACTTGACGCTGATGCGGGGCATGAAATAGTTCAATGCCTTTTTAGATGCAAGATGAGAATCTCTTCTCTTGCCGATACAAATAAGCGGGGTTATATTGGTATCTGGGACAGGCTTGGGACTCATACTGGGATATATTTCAGAGATAATTTCCTTAAATGGTACACAGGCGCAGCGGCAGTTGATCTTGTGGCAGCTGTAGCAAGTACTTGGTATGACGTGATAGTTTTCATGGATTGTACTGCTCTTAGGGCTGTGATATGGGTAGATGGCGTTCTAAAGCTTACTGCGCAAGGATGTACAATCCAAGATATAGAATCTTTTACTTTTTATACATCCTCGGCTGGCACTGGATACACAGTCGATTTTGATGATTTACTTATCGTTGATTTAACAAGGAAACCCTAACGACTCTACCTTTCTTGTGGAAGGATAAAATAAATAAACAAAGGAGATAATTATGCAAGTCGATCTTAATTACAAATTTTTAACAATGAAAGGTAAAGTCGTCAAGGAGAAAGCCCCCTTGCTTGATGAAAATGAGAACCAAATCTTCAATGAATTCGGTGCTCCTCAATTCGAGCTAAAAGGCGACATGACGCTGAGGAAGATTGTTGTAGAAACACTTTTCAACCCACCGCTAAATAGGGACCCACGTACTAGTCAACTTACTCAGATATCGGACGGGAAGAAAAAGGCGTGTTATACGTTGCTCAACAAAATCCTCAATCACAAAGATGGCCTGATTGATTTCGAAGCCGAGGAACAAACTCTTCTGAAGGACCTGATCACGAAGAAATACAATTCTCCGTGGACTGTTGGTCAGGCTCGAGAGGCCCTGGACCCAACTGCTGACAAAAAGTAGTCAGGATTTAGGCAAAAAAAAGGCCCCGAATCCTAAGACTCGAGGCCTCACTCGATAGCTACCGCTCACCAAACCTCGGTATGATTGTCTAGGTGGCAAAGCCTCTGGCCATGGCCTTTACCCGATAAAAGCAAATACCGGCTGCCACGCCAGCCAATTATGTGCCGAATCGTTATGTCGCGCCGTTTCAGTCACATTTTAATGGTAGTAGGTAGATTACCTCTATGGGTCCCCCATATCACCTTTAGGGGTTAGAAAAAAGTTTCAAATTCACCCCCAAAAACTGTTGACAATAGTATTCAAAAGTAGTATTCTATATATAGGATGATAAATAAAAAGGAGAAAACAATGAGAGAAAACCTGATAGGCAAAAAAGTCAAATTCCAAACACGTTTCGGGATGAGAGATGGAATAATTAAGGAAGTTAATAAATCCTATAGTGGAACATATTTAAAAGTAGAGGAAGAAACAGGGAAAGATTGGTTGGTTCGTGAGGAATCAACAATTAAATAAGGGAGAAAACAATGAGAGAAACAATAACTTTTGAAACTTACAAAAAAAGGTTTGTCACAGGGACACTCGGAGATCAAAAATATTTCCTCCCCACATTTCAAGGCGAAAAGGAGGTTACAGGAATTCGGACATTTTCAGATGGCGATTGGGTTGTTTGTGGAAAGGACAATGGTGGGTTTGGAATAAGCTATTGTATTCATGCAGGAACAATTATCATTGTGAAATAAAGGAGAATAAAATGGCAACAAAAAAGAAAGAAGAAAAAACAATGATCGACATCAACAAAATAGTCAGGCTAAGAAATCTGGTTCTTACGGCGATTGATATCGAAAAAGAAGACATAAAAAAATTCAAAGAAGGAACACCGAGTCATTCCTATAGATTAGGGATGCTTCACTGCCAGAAGGATTTCAAAGATAAGTTGAATAGCTTAATTAACCAAGGATAAGGAGATTAAGATGGATAAAGAACAAATCGAAAAAGCAATCACAGAATTTGATGCGTTATATCAGAAGGGGGTCAAGAAAGGATTGACATTCCAAGAGAATGCAAGGTTTAAGATTCTGGAAAAAATCATAGCCAAAGAAGTCTTCAAGCTAAAAGGAAAAGAGTTTGATTATTTGGCACATCTTTTAGCTGAAGCAGTAAGGAAATAAAAGGAGAAAAAATGAAAAAACTTAATCCAAAAACAAGGTTCACCGTTTCTTGGTTATGGGCAAGTACGGGAAAAAGACAAGCAATGGATGTTCCCTATGCCCTGCTGGATAGAGTAATAAACGCTATTTCAGATCATCCCGCAACATTCGACATTACCTTTGAAGGAAAGGAGGAATATAGAGGTAAATATTTTTCAAATAGCGGTGTAGCCGTTGAATTATCGGAAAAAGCAATCGTAGCCTAAAGGAGAAAAAAATGAATAAAAAAACAAAACAATTATCACCAGCCGAGGAAGGCGAAATTACCGCTCGACGAGATTCTTATGAACCTAAACCTGATGAACTCAATCCCGTATATTTGTTCCAACTCACTCATGCTGGATTGCTCGTCAGGTGTGCAGGTGGTGATTTTGATTTACAGCAAATGGCAAAGGATGAACTCGCTCGTCGTGGACTCAACCTTAATGGCGAATGGGTAGGATTTAACCTTGAAGAGAAATTTAATAAAAAAAGGAGAAAATAATGGACACCAAAGTATTCACTATCCGGATTCCCGCTGATTGGCATAAAAACTTGCTTAAAATCGCCGAAGAAGAGTGCCGGACCCAGAATTCGGTGGCCAAACAGGCGATCAAGGAGTTCCTGGAAAAGAATAAAGCATTAAAACTTATCCACAAGAATCGCGGGGGTTGAGTGTGTCCAAATTGTGACCACAAAAAAACGCTATATTTTTCGTCAAAATTACCTTCCCCCATATGAGTGTGTCCAAATTGTGACCAAAAATCGCAAAGTATTATTAGCTATTTTATGCTATTATTAGGTGTTTTAATCGACGGATTTCCTTATAATAAAAGGAAATACGGAGGTAGTGAGGGGTGGCGTTGATTGGTCGGTTTAGGGTTTCCTAATCCCTAGGTCGCAGGTTCGATTCCTGCCAGGCGCGCCCTCCTTTTCCCCCAAGAAAACGGCACCTTTTCCATTTTATTATTACGGAAATCCCTGCGTCGTGTGACCGCTTTTGTGACCACAAATATCGCTCCATTATCAGCCATAATTAGCCTCGCCCCATATTTTGTGTGACCGCCTCGTTCGAGAAAGCGGAAAATTCGATACCTTGTGCTATTTTTTCTCATTAAGAATTTCTTGTAGTCTTTTATATTTTTTTCAGTTCCTTTTGGCTCCACTATCCCAAAAAGGCGTAACCTGGTCACTCGGTTGGGCGGTTCTCGTTCCAGATGGCCCGAGTAATTCTCCAGCTGTTGTCAGCCTGCCGTCCCAGGATATACACGATCTTTCCAACCTCTTCCATCGTATCTCCTCCCGCCTTCGGAGTGATCCGGAACTCATAGGTCCCCCGCACGTACGCCCAGTCACCGGCGACTCTCACCTCGTCCACACCAGTAACGCGTTCCATGTCCAGATCCGAAAAGAATGCCCCCACTATTCCCCACACCGCGTCTTTGCCAACAATCGCAGACTGATTG
>Ga0209977_10001510_pt1 | contig 10209 bp, 3 predicted proteins | sample SumtaG_2_FD_183113 | JGI IMG/M metagenome (GOLD analysis project Ga0209977, IMG submission 183113) | Deep subsurface microbial communities from Indian Ocean to uncover new lineages of life (NeLLi) - Sumatra_00607 metaG (SPAdes) (version 2) | ecosystem: Environmental > Aquatic > Marine > Oceanic... | reverse complement strand
GGTGTTATTGAACCACATTCCAGAGGATGGTGAATCTATACTATCTATAGATGGCACGATGTCATCTTTATTTATTCCTATACTTGCAGAATCCCAATTACCTGCAGAATCGTTTACGTAAAATATAATCGTAACAGAGCCTTGATTAGAATTACTCCAAGCTGTAGCATCGATAATCCCACTTAACGCTCCTGAATAATTATTTATACCTCCATCAAGCGTATACCAAATCCTATCCATATTCACTTCTGTAATGGAAAGGTTATAACTGGGAGGGGTATTATTAAACCAAGCCCCAGAAGCTGGCGAGTCAATACTATCGATTGAAGGGTTTATCGTATCTTTGTTAACTCCCACACTTGAGGAATCCCAGTTGCCTGCAGAATCGTTTACATAGAATATTATTGTTACGGCATCCTGATTAGCATTACTCCACGCTGTAGTGTCAATAATTCCACTCAACGCTCCTGAATAATTATTTATACCTCCATCAAGCGTATACCAAATTGTATCTAAATTAATCTCTGTTATTGATAAGTTATAGCTTGGAGGAGTGCTATTAAACCAAGTCCCAGAAGAAGGTGAATCAATACTATCTATTAAAGGGTTTATTGTATCTTTGTTTACTCCCACACTTGAGGAATCCCAGTTACCTGCAGAATCGTTTACATAGAATATTATTGTTACGGCATCTTGATTGGCATTACTCCACGCTGTAGAGTCAATAATTCCACTCAACGCTCCTGTATAGTTATTTATACCTCCATCGAGTGTATACCAAATTTCATCCAGATTAACCTCTGTGATTGATAGGTTGTAACTTGGAGGGGTATTATTAACCCACGCTGCAGGCTGTGGTGAATTTATAACATCTATTGATGGATTAATTGTATCTTTATTTATTCCTATATTTGCGGAATCCCAGTTACCTGCAGAATCGTTTACATAGAACATTATTGTTACGGCATCTTGATTGGCATTGCTCCATGCTGTAGAGTCAATAATTCCACTCAACGTTCCAGTGTAATTATTTAATCCTCCATTGAGCGTATACCAAATCCTATCCATATTCACTTCTGTAATGGAAAGGTTATAACTGGGAGGGGTATTATTAAACCAAGCCCCGGAGGTAGGTGAATCAATATTATCTATGGATGGGTCAATAGTGTCTTTATTTATTCCTACGCTTGCGGAGTCCCAATTGCCCGCAGAATCGTTTACGTAAAACGTGATTAATACTGCACCCTGATTGGCATTGCTCCATGCAGTAGAATTTATCATTCCACTCAATCCTCCTGTATTATTTGTTACACCACCATCAAGAGTGTACCAAATATCATCCAAATTAGCCTCTATGATGGATAGGTTGTAACTTGGAGGGCTACTATTAAACCATGCCCCAGAAGTTGGTGAATCGATACTGTCTATTGAAGGATTTGTTATATCTTTTATAACTATTACTTGGGATGAATTTATATTTCCTGAACTATCGTTTGCATAAAAAATTAATGTTACAGAGCCTTCGACATGATTAGTCCAATTATTTTGGTTGATAGTTCCATTTACTGTAAAAGTAATATTCGTTACCCCATTATCGATTGTATACCACATTTTATCAAGATTATCATCAGTAATAACAACTTCATAATTGGGTGCTGTCGTGTTAAATGCTTGACCACTTGTAGGTGAATTAATAATTATATTTGGTTCAGTTGTATCTGGAATAGTCAGGATTTTAATATTTAATATTTCACTTTGGTTGTTATAGTATTGTTTGCTTACATTTAATCTAATTACAAACCAGTCCAAAGAGCTAAAGATTGAATCACTACAATTTACTGTGATATTATAACTACCCGTTCCAATATCAAAAATCACGGCAGCTAAATAATCTGTTCCATTCACATCAACATTCACGACTCCTCCTGAAATGCCTTGATTTAATTTTGTATCATTATAGTACACAGTAATGTTAAACACTTCATCGGCATAATATTCTGAATTCTCTGGAGGATAATTAATCAACATATCGGTTTCTCCGATAATGGAGATTACTTTCTCTAAAAAACCAGCAGCTGTGTTATTGTTCCATGAAATTTGAATTCTAAAATCACCGTATTGAGATACATTTTCTGATATATCCCAATCCCCTAGTGAAATTATTGATGTTGCATCAAAGGTAGAATTAACATAAGTATAGTTTAGCTTATTATTAATAACTAACGGTGAGTATACACTCAAATTAATAATACCGTCATTTTGAGCTAATTGCTCTGAAAACGAGGCGTTAAAATGAACAATATCTGTAAAATTTGCACTAGTAATTGGATTCAAACCAATAAACATATCAATAGAAGAGAGGAGGTTTGAAGAACTTGCATTTAAATACCAAAATGTTCCATTTTCTGCTCCTAATACTTGAATATTTTTATATCCATTTATTATTGGTCCCGAAGTATCAATAATTTTCGTATCGCCACCATTAGACGCATTTATATTTCCCCAGTTAGATGGAATAGTGAAATTAATAGTAGAACAGTTGTTTATGTTTGAATCAAAAAAATTGATTCCACCATTTCGAGTTACATTCCAAAATATATCTTGACCGGAACCAATAACCTCAAATGTGGCTTCTGCCTTTAAATCTGTCTTGGTATAATTAATTTGAACTTCAGTAATATTGAGAGAAGTTACCTTCCAATCAGAAACTAATGTGAAATTTAAAATCCCAGAGGGATCTTGTAATTCATTGGTGGATAACCAATATCCCGAACCAATTCCATCACCATAACCAGTTACCTGAGTATCATTTATCTTTAAACTTATTTGTTCAGGACTAGGAGTTGTGCTCACCGGACCAAGTTCTACTGTTAATAAATAGTCTCTTGCTTCAGCTATATATCCTGCATTCCATAAATATGCATAGGAGTTATCTATAGCACCATCATTGGTATAACCCCATGTTGCTTTAATGTGTGATCCATTAAGCCCTATAAACCATGTATTATTATCTGTTAAAGTTATATTCAGGAATTGATCCGTAAAATCAAGAATGGTTGGACCAACGGAATTCGCAGGAATAGTACCTAGTAACATAGGTGTTCCTGATGGTATGCTTGCACTTGTACCACTATTCCACCTAGATTTGTGTAAATAAACGTCTGCATCTTTATTAGCTGTAAAAGAAACATCAAGTGTAAAATTAATTAGCCAACAATCCATATCAACTTTAAATGAAGTCACACGCGAATTAGTAAAAGTATCTTGGTATGCATCGGCAATGCCATCTCGAACAATTGATGTAATATTATCAGCCTTAATATCACTAAATGTAACGTTAATAAAAGAACTATTAAAATTAGTAGCTGTTGGGGAAGGTTCAGTAAAACTATTGGTATTATGAAAATCTGTGAATGAAATTATAGAACTATTTATTAATGATTGGTGCAAAGTTATATTTATGGGTTCTCCATTACCACTAATATCTGATCGATAATCTGAGATTCTTATATTATCAAACAAGAATTTGTTAGATTCACTATTATCTTCATAATTCTGAGATAAATCATAATGAGTAAAAAATCCTAATGGAATTAAAGCTACTCCATTAATTAGAAAAACAAGTGATACTATCCAAACTCTTTTTTTCTTATTCATAAAAATAAATTCTTAGTAGTTAGTAATCATTATCGAATTATTTTACAAAGTGATTAAAATGAAACTTCTATGTTCATTTACTAGATCATCAATTACACCAATAAAATTGTTCTTATTCGTATTGATTTTCTTTAATATCTTATTCAAAACTCTATCCAGATCAATACAAAAAATACAAAAATTGTTTTGACTAACTTCGATAAATTGTAGTCATTCAGTTAAAAATATTTTTAGTGCAACGTCCGATTTCCTTTAAAATGGATTTAGAATGTAAAAATCTATTAATTACCATGAATTTCAAAATTCATTGTTTCGGATTGATATTTTTTACTTACTAGGATATAAATAATTCATGAAAAATAGTGAAGTTAATTCCATTCAAAAGCGTTATGTAGAATTCTCACCGGGAATAGATCCATTTGAAAATGCACGTAGAAAAGGGTCCAGAAGTTGGATTCTGAAGCATATTTTTCACAGTTCTAATAAGTATTTAGTCATAACAGTATTATTTACAACCTTCTTAACTTCTAACCTAACATCGTTAAATTTTGTTTTTCTTGGAAAAGCAATTACAGATTTTTTGCTTGGGAAAACCTCAACATTATTATCTTACACTCTTATTATCATGTCGTTGAGTGCTGGTGCATCTGCAATCAGAATCATCAATTTTATGTTAAGAGAGATCATTGCCCAAAGAATGGAAAGAGATTGTAGAAGAGAATTCTATTCTAATCTATTAGGAAAAAGCCAATCATTTCATGAGCAACAACAAATTGGAGACCTTATGGCTAGGGTTACAGATGATGTACGGATGTTGAATTTCTTAATTAGTCCCGCAATTTCGTTAATATTTGAGTCTTTTACCGCTTTAGTGATTCCGATATTTTATATTATTTTCTTCTTTCCAGCTCAACTAATAGTTGCTCCAATTTTATTCGCTATTTTATTTTTAATATCATTGAGAGCATATGTCCGAAAAATTGCTCCAATAACTGGGAGATTAAGGGGATTTTTTGGAATGATGAACTCAACCTTGAATGAAATACTAACAGGAATCGAGGTTGTTAAAGCTACTGTAAAGGAAGTAGGTGAATTAGAAAAATACATATCAAAAGCTAAAGGATATCGGGATGCTTTTATAGATCAAGGAAAAGTTCAGTCAAAATATCTTCCATACCTACTTTTAGCTTTAACAGCAACTATTGGTTTAACTCATAGTATTATTTTAAATTTTTTTGGTTTATTAGTTGTCGGTCAAATTATAGCTTATTTAGGTTTACTAAGGCAATTACGTTTTCCGACGATGATTTCTGCTTTTATTTTTGCAATTGTTCGAGTAGCTATTTCTAGCGCACAAAGATTGTTAGAAATGATGAATCGAGAAACTGAGATTGATGAAAATGTAGATGGAATTAAGAAAGTGTTAGAAGGGAGAATCAAATTCGAAAATGTTGAATTCTCCTATCCTGAAAGTGAAAAACCAGTGTTGAAAAACATCAGTTTTGAAGTCAAACCTGGTCAAACAGTGGCAATAGTTGGAACCACGGGTTCAGGAAAAACAACACTTACAAAATTGATTTCTCGTTTATATGATGTAAATAAAGGTAGAATCCTAATCGATAATATTGCTATCCAGGATTATACTTTGCAATCATTAAGGAGTCAAATATCTTATATAGAACAAGATGTTTTTCTGTTTTCTGACTCAATATTTAATAACATCTCTTTTGGTGAAACTTCTTCAATAGAAAAAATTATTCAGGTAGCTAAAGAAGCTCAAGCTCATGAGTTTATTATTCAATTACCTAATCAATATGATTCAGAAGTTGGTGAAAGAGGCGTTCAGCTTAGTGGTGGTGAAAGACAAAGAATAGCAATTGCTCGAGCTTTTCTGTCTAATCCTCAAATTCTTGTTCTTGATGATTCAACTTCAGCAATAGACTCGAATACAGAGGATAAAATTCAAAGAGCAATTCAGAATATCTTAAGTAATAGAACAACTTTTTTAATTACTCATAGACTTTCACAGATTAGATGGGCGGATTTGATCATTGTATTAAAAAAAGGAGAAATAGCCGCTATGGGGCCTCACGAAGAATTACTTAGAAGTTCCCCAGAGTATCAAAAGATTTTCATAAAAAAGTTTGATGTTGATATCGATCAACTGATGAAAAGCAAGGAGGATTCCTAAATGTGGGTTGGTCTTGAAGCAGAAGAATATGATCGAGTTTATCGTGATAAAGAATTATTAAAACGTAGTTTAAGATACTTTAAGCCACATAAACGTTCAATGATAATCATTATTCTCATATTAACTACTCAATCTTTATTAGGTTCCTTAATCCCAATATTAACTAGTATAACCCTCAATAATATAGAAACGAATAGAAATGTTGTTTACATTTCTTCGATAATAGTATTTATCTTTGGTTTGAATTTATCAGGGTGGGTTTTTAATTATTTTTTACGTCGTCGTATTTCAAAAGTCATTGCAGACATAGTTTTAAAATTAAGAAGAGATGCAGGTGAAGCTGTATTAAACCACGATCTTTCATTTTTTGATAAAAATCCTATAGGGAAAATTGTTAGCCGGATTAATACTGATTCCAGAGATTTCTCTCAAGTTGTAGAACTTTCTCTGGATCTAATCTCCTCATTTTTTATCATTATTTTCCTGCTTTCAGTCATGATTTTTATGAACATGATCTTATTTCTAACCACGATAATTACCTTTCCTCTATTTTTTGTAGTAGCATACTCTTATCGTAAAATAGCTAGAAAACGAGCGTTGTTAGGGCAAAGGGCACTAGCTTCTGTAAATGCGTATGTCAAAGAAAGTTTTTCAGGGATTCAAATAGCCAAAACATTTCGACAAGAAGAAAAACTATATGAAAACTTTAATAAAGTAAATGACACTTCTTATAAAGTTAATCTAAGAAGAGGATATACCTTTAGCGTAGTTTTCCCTACTTTAGGTATTATACAAGGATTAGTATTATCTTTAATAATATTTTTTGGAGGAAATCTTGTGTTAAATAATACAATTAGTGCTGGTGATTTAAATTTGTTTTTACAAGGTTTAAGTTATCTCTTTTTTCCTTTATTATCTATTGCTTCATTTTGGCCTGTTTTTCAAACAGGTATGGCTGCTTCAGAACGTATCTTTGCCTTAATTGATACATTACCTTTAATTGTTCAAAAAGATAATATCAAACCACCTAGATTTAAGGGTGAAATTGAATTCAAGGATCTCTCTTTTGGATACGAAACGGATAAAGAGATATTCCGAAACTTTAACTTAAAAGTAAAACCAGGAGAAGCTCTAGCAATAGTGGGCCATACGGGAGCTGGAAAATCAAGCTTGGCAAAATTAATTGCTAGGTTCTATGAATTTCAAGAAGGAGATATCTTAGTAGATGGGATAAGCATAAAAAATTATGATCTACACGAGTATCGCAAACAAATAGGAATCATCCCACAAACACCGTTTTTATGGTCAGATACGATCGAAAATAATATTAAATATTGCTGTAAATATGCAACTAAAGAAGAGGTCTATAATGCTTTGGAAATTACCAGTGGTTCAGATTGGATTGATGATCTTTCAAGGGGGTTAGAAACTAATACGGGTGAAAGAGGGAACCTCATTTCAATGGGACAGCGTCAACTGGTAGTTTTCGCTAGAGTTTTGTTGGAAGATCCCTCAATTCTTATATTAGATGAAGCCACTGCTTCTGTAGATCCCTTTACTGAGACAAAAATACAAGATGCGCTACAAAAAACTATTGAAGGACGTACATCTATAATTATAGCTCATCGACTTTGGACAGTGCGACACGTAGATCGAATAATTGTACTTGACCAAGGGAAGATTGTAGAAGAGGGAAACCATGATAATCTAATGGCTAAGGGTGGAACCTATGCTGAGCTATATAACACATATTTTAGGCATCAATCTTTAGAATACATTGAAAAAATGAAAGAAATTGTTCAAAATAAAACATAAAAGTTTTTTCTGCATTTGCTTTAATTCGTTTGATATTGGATTTCCATATAATCTTCAGTTATTCTTGTTGAATTCAATTTCTCCAAGAAAGCATTCTTCAGACCGTAATGTAAGATAAAAGAGCCAAATGTTATGAAAAAAATAAAGAGTCCTGGCCAGATAGTTGCCCAAGGTGCATCATATAAGTGCAATCTAGCCTCAATAATCTCACTTCCCAAAGTTATAATGTTCATAGCGCTAAATCCTAGAAATGCTAATGATTCATAAATTAAAACGAATATACCAAATGCTAATGGTATATAAATAACAATTTTCTTCAAAGAGATTAAAATATTTCTTTTTCTTAATGGAACATTAGCAATTCCTCGGGTGAACAGAGGGATTAATAAAATACCTAAAATTAGCGTGATTAAATCAATTGGAAGCCCAAAAAATGCCGGTATTACGATAATATGGCCGAAACCAAAAATAGTAATGAATAACGGAATGACAATTATCACTGGAATAATAAAAGTAATAATCAAAATTACCTCAATAGCTCTGTTAACATATCTATGTAAGCTAGAAATAAATCCAAATATTATTCCTCCAGCTAAACCTATAAAAACAGCTTCAAATCCAAATAACAATACACCACGAAGACCATACAATATCCTAGCAAACACATCACGTCCGAATCGTGTTTGTCCAAGAACATGGGCGTCTGATGGAGGGTTCCATGAACCTGGTAATATATTATTAACTTCTGCAAGAGTATATCCTGAAATTAACTCAGCAAAGATTGCACAAACTATAATACCTACAGTGACAATCAAACCAAGCAAGAGCAATGGGTATTTATAGTGGTAGCGGTTTACAAAAAGGACATGTGCGCCAGCAAAAATACCAATAATTGAACCAAATAATGGTAAATAAAAACCTATACTTAGTCCAACCCTCATGCCCATTCCTAAAGGTATGAACACCCCTATAAGGATTAGAATTGAAGCTACTATCCAAATTGTACCAATCATTTTCAAATCTTCACGTTTTTTAGATAGATAACCCGTTGCTATTAGTAAAATTGCGCCGATTAAAATAAAGATTCCCGCAACTGCAAAATTAGCTACAAAGACGATCACCCCCATTACTGATACTAATCCCCACGACCAATACATGGCAGTTATACCCATTACCGAGAGCCAAACGTATGGTGTTAAGAAGCCAATTAAACATAGAACTCCGGCGGCCAGTGCTATAAGCCTAGTTATATCTCTTCTAGAGTTAGTTCCAGGGTTATTTTCGCTTGGAATTAATTCATCACTTTGTAATGAAGGGGAATTTTTTTCTAAGATGTGTTGTCTATCGAATTTTAAGAATGCAACAACACTATAAACTATGCTCGAAACGAATGTTAATACCACTAAAAATATCAGGAACACAAATATAACTCCCCTTATGATATTTGCATCATTAAAGATTTTACCCAGGAGAAAAACTTCACTCATCCCATGTAAATTAAAGGTTAAATCTATCAATAAGTAAAAAGTAGATATGAAACCAAAAATCATCACGGTTTTCATAGTATGTGAAAGTATAGATTTTTCGTTTTGTTTTCGTTCCATATTAGACCGAGTTCTCCAAGCTACGAATGCGATAATTATGGGAGTTAACGTAAGAATAGGTAAGATAAGGTGTTCTATCCTATCGAGGGCTAAATAAATCTGACCGGATAACCTAGCGTCTAGTATCGGAAATCCTGTTATTTCAGTTGGGTCTGGATACCAAGGACTCTTAAATCCAATAGCAGGGAATCTACCTAAGAAAAGCATTAAACTACTGTGAGTCTCACCCCCAATAGAAACATTATACTGTAACATCATTCCAAGGAAAATTATTGGAAATGCGATACCAATAGCAATAGACAATTGGATTACCTTATTTGCCCATTTCCCCCTTAATTTAAATGAGGTTCTTCCAAGAGCAATACCGCCTATTAATCCTAATAGAATTGGTACCCAAAGAAATTCAATCATTCGATAAAGTCGGGAAGAGCCAACAAGATCAGTAATGGGCATTCCTGGTACATAATTTGATGTGACACCCCAATTACCTGAAAAAAAAGCATCTATATATTGAAAGAATGTTAAATCGGGAGTACTTGATAGCGGAAGATAAAAAGCATAGCTAATTAATAATCCGATGAATAAGAGTGTAATTGCTATTACAAAGCAAGCAATAATATTAAGGAGTAACTGCCAATATTTTCTATAAGAACTAAACAACATTATCTTCAACCAATCCTCACGGATTTTTTCAAACTTTTAATAGAGATTTCTGATGTTATTAATTTAATACAGTATATTGGATATATAAAAAGATTATCACTAATGAGAATTGTTTTAAACCTGTCTTGAAATGAACAAAATTTTAAATTGTAATTAAAATAATTTAAGATAAGTTAAACCCAAATCAAAAAAAATGAGGAATTTTAAATGGTTGAATTTATTAAAGGAAAATTATTAGCAGGTCCATTAGTAGCTATACTCGGTTCTATATTATTATTA
>Ga0209977_10001509_pt1 | contig 10210 bp, 7 predicted proteins | sample SumtaG_2_FD_183113 | JGI IMG/M metagenome (GOLD analysis project Ga0209977, IMG submission 183113) | Deep subsurface microbial communities from Indian Ocean to uncover new lineages of life (NeLLi) - Sumatra_00607 metaG (SPAdes) (version 2) | ecosystem: Environmental > Aquatic > Marine > Oceanic... | reverse complement strand
AGAATCTGTAGTTTCAGGAGGAATAGTTTCATTTAATGCTTTTTCAATTCCAGGTACTTGAATTTTACCGCCAAGTACAGCTGTTGTGAATGGAACTTCTTGGACGACATAAATATCATCATCTCTTCTGTCAAATATATTATGTGGTTTTACATGAATAGATATATACAAATCTCCTGGAGAACCTCCATTTTCCCCTGGCATTCCTTTGCCTTTAAGGCGTAATTTTTGGTTGTCCTTAATTCCTTTTGGAATTTTTACATTTAAAGATGTTAATTTACCAGTTGAGGGATCTTTATATTGAACCTTTCTTTCACCACCATAAAAAGCATCCATAAAATCTATTTCCATATCATATCGCAAGTCTTCTCCCACTCTCGGAATATTATTATAATTAGTGGATCTCGCCCTTGTACTCCCACCTTTACTTGAAAAGACATCAAAAATATCTCCTAAATCGTTAAAAAAATCGGAGCCTCCAAAACCTTGATTACGGCTTGTTCCAGATTTCTTTCCAATATTTCCAAAAATCTCGCTAAAATCAAATCCGCCTGGCGAACCCGAAGTAGTATAATAATAAGTTGTACCATACGGCCCTTGTTGTGCTCTTCCTCCTCCTGGAAATCCACTCCTTTGTTGATAACTTGAAGGATCGCCGTCCACTACGCCAAATTTATCGTACATTTCTCTTTTTTTATCATCGTTTAGAATACTATATGCTTCATTTATTTTTTTAAATTTTTCTCCCGATTTTGACTCCTCAGGATTTACATCAGGATGATATTTTCTTGCTAACTTTCGAAATGCTCTTTTAATCTCTTCCTTTGAAGCGCCTTTGTTTATTCCCAATGTTTTATAATAATCCTTAGCCATAATTACAACCCCTTTCTATTCATAAACATAAAAAAAATAAAAAAAATATTAAAAACAAAAAAAAACTTATTAAAACTATTCATATTCCGCATCAACTACGCCTTCATCTTGACCTGATGCCCTTCGGAATCTTTCCTCTTCAATTTCATCTTGTGTCTTCCCCTGATAACCATTGGTCGCGCCAGGTGGCATATCACCCATTCCTCCAGGTGGTGCACCTTGATATCCTCCTTGAGATGGGCTAGATCCTTGTTGTTGTCCATACATCCGTGAGGAGACCTCGTGTAAGGCAGTCTGTAGAGCGTCTGTAGCATCCTTAATTCTATAAGTATCATCTGTTTCCATAGCACCTTTTAAATCCGAAATTTTCTTTAGAATATCCTCCTTTAAATCTCCGATAAGAGCCTCATTTTCTTTCAATAAATTCTCAGTTTGATAAATCAGTGCTTCACCTTGGTTCTTCAATTGAATTAATTCTTGGAATTTTTTATCATCTTCTGCATTTCGTTCAGCTTCTCTAATCTTTTGCTCAATTTCAGCATCATTCATTTTTGTTGACGCTGTTATTGTAATCGATTGGCTTCGTCCAGTTCCTTTATCTTTTGCTGAGACATTTAATATGCCATTTTGATCAATATCAAATTTAACTTCGATTTGAGGCATCCCTCTAGGAGCAGGTGGAATTCCTGTCAAATGAAATTTGCCTAGAGTTATATTATCCGCAGCCCTAGATCGTTCACCTTGTAATACATGAATTTCAACAGCAGGTTGATTGTCTGAGGCAGTAGAAAATGTTTCTATTTTAGAAGTTGGAATCGTTGTATTTCTTTCAATTAATCTCGTAAATACTCCACCTAGGGTTTCAACGCCTAAGGATAATGGTGTAACATCTAGTAAAAGTAAGTCATTGACTTCTCCGGATAAAACACCTCCTTGAACTGAAGCACCCATTGCAACACATTCCATAGGATCAATACTTCGCTCTGGTTTCTCCCCTAAGAACTTCTCGAATCTCTCCATGACGCTTGGCATTCTCGTTGGGCCGCCTACTAATATAATTTTATCAACATCGCCTTTCGCTAACCCCGCATCTCTTAAAGCCTTTTGAATAGGTGTTTCTAATCTCTTTAATATAGGTTCAATCAATTGCTCTAATTTAGCTCTCGTAAGTGTCAAATTCAAATGTTTCGGTCCATTATTTGTAGCAGTTATATAAGGCAAATTAAGATCTGTACTAATCGAAGTAGAAAGCTCAATTTTAGCTTTTTCCGCAGCTTCAAGAACTCTTTGCATTGCCATTGAATCGCCTCTTAAATCAACGCCTTGCTCTTTCTTAAATTCCTCAACAATGTAATCAACAAGAATTTTATCCATATCAGTACCACCTAATTGGGTGTCACCAGCAGTAGATATAACTTGAAATAATTGGTTATCCATTTCCATTATTGTTACATCAAAAGTACCACCACCAAGATCTAACACAGCAATCCTTAAATGCGCATCCTTTTTATCTAGTCCATATGCTATTGCGGCTGCGGTTGGTTCGTTTATCAATCTCTCTACATTTAATCCCGCAATTCTCCCTGCATCTTTAGTCGCTTGCCTCTGATTATCATTAAAATACGCAGGAACAGTTATAATGGCCTCGGTGACTTCTTCACCTAAATAAGCACTAGCATCCTCTTTAATTTTCCTTAAAATCATGGCGGAAATCTCTTGAGGCGTGTACTCTTTACCATCGATTTTGACTTTATAAGATGTTCCCATTTTCCTCTTTATCGCCGTAATCGTTCGATCTGGATTAGAAATTGCTTGTCTTCTGGCGGGTTCTCCGATTAATCTCTGACCATCCTTAGTAAATGCTACGACCGAAGGGAATGCTTTACCTCCTAATGTTAACCCCTCAGCACTCGGAATTATTGTTGGTTTTCCGCCGATTAACACAGCAGCAGCGGAGTTTGAAGTCCCTAAATCTATTCCTATTATTTTTCCCATACTTTATCACTTCCTTATTTTTTATTATTTTTTTCTTAAATTTGATTAATTTGATTTTTTTGATATTAAGACCTTAGCAGGTCTTAGAACTTTATCTTTGAAAAGATAACCTTGATCTAATTCTTCAACAATGGTATTTTCAGGGAGAGCTTCATTCTTTTGAACCATCAAAGCCTCATGTTTATATGGATCAAACTTTTCACCTTCACAATTCATCGACTTTACGCCTTCTTCTTCAAGCAGTTTTTCAAAATTTTTTATTACCATCTCAAATCCTTTCTTAACAGAACCCCCATCTTCAAGGGTTTCTATTACCTTTAACGCTCTCTTCAAGTCATCAAAATGAACAATAAGTTTTTTCAAAATTCCCTCAGAAATATAAACTTTATACCTCTGATTTTCTCGCTCGTTAATTTTTTTATAATTTTCAAAATCAGCCCTTACTTTCAAAAGAGCATGCATGAATTTCTCGTTTTCTTCTTTTAATTCCTTGTAATGTCTACCGTCCTCCTTTATCTCCTTTATTACATCTTTTAATTCTTTATTTTCTAACCTGAGTGTTTCAGCTTGATCTGAAAGAGCTTTAATTTTTTCTGCTTTTTCTTGAAGAATCTTATATTCTTCTTTTGTAATCGAAATTTTGTCAGATAAATCTTTATGAAAACTTCGATCGCTAATAAATCTATCAAAATAATCTCCAAATACCATACTGTTCATATCTCCAATATAATTTTTTGGTTTTATTATCATTTTTTTATTTTTTTTAATTTAATCTTTATCTTTTTTATTTTTGTTTTCTGTCAACTGTCAATTGACAATTAACAAATATTGTTTTACTTATTTAAATGTTTCGTTTAAGAAAAATAAGTTGAAAAAAATGGTTTGAAAGAGGTGAAATTTTAATGATTTATGCGATTATGGTGAAAAAAATAGAAATTACAGGAGATATAAATAATTACTAAAGGCACCAGGTCTTTTTTAGTCTTCCAAGTGATTTTAAAAATATATATTATTTTACATCTTTTTCCCAATCAAAATCCAAAGTAATATAACGCTTAGTGAATATAAAAGCCACAAAAAGCACAATAGAGCAATATACTCCCCATAAAACGTATCCATATGAGAAACCCTTATTTGGAACATTGGGTAAACTTAATAAAGCTCCTGTAATTACTAATGCGACGAATTGAAAAATATTAAGTAAAACATTTGGAAATCCTGCATAAAGACCTGCTTTCATCTCGGTTACATCACCACGACGCTTGGCATCTTCTGCTAAATCCGCATACCATATATATGGGAAGAGATACCAACCCCCTAAGCAGGCAGCAATCCCTAGCACATATAAAACAGCAATAGCAAATGGAATACTATCCAATAATCCGATTAGGGAAAATGGAAATACAATTACAGCAAACAGAAAAATTAATGAAATTGTTGATTTTTTACCTTTAATATCAATTAATTTTTTCCACACAAATAATGAAATCATTATACCTAACATAAGAATAGCCGCTGCAATAATCATTATTGTCGAATCAAAACCGAGTACTATAGTAATATAACCTAATAATAACGGAGTTACCATGCCCCACGCAAGAAATGCAATTCCTTGCAGAAGACAGACCTTCATAAAGTTTTTATCTTTTATAAGATCCTTTACATCTTTAAAGAAATCCGTATAAACATATTCTGTTTCCTCTATTGGCAGAGTATATGCACAATAATAATACATCCCGATTACTGTTAGACCACAAACAACTGTAACTATACCAAAAAGACCAAGATTTCCAGAAGGATCCTCAATAAACATTGGAATAATTAGGAACACATAAACTACGCCCACTCCAGTCCCAAGCATCCCAAATAAATTTTGGAAGGCAGAAGCTTTCGGTCTTTGATGCACATCAAATTGTTCAGCCATCCAAGACTGGTAAGGTGTTGTCAATGCCCCGTATACAAATTGAAAAAGAAAATCCCAGATCAGTATCCATACGAATAATTCCATCATTCCCATATTTGGAATAAAGATTGTTGGTAGTAGTAATAAAACGAATATTATAGTCAATATTGGAGCACATATTATAATATAAGGTTTTCTCCTTCCAATTCGGGTTTTTGTTTTATCTGATAACCATCCCATAAGAAATTGGGAGATTGCTATTGCCAATTTACCAATTCCTAAAGCTAAGCCAACTAAAAATGGCCAAATTTGTGGATCAAAGTTAATAAATAAAAGAGTATAAAATCCAAGTAACCCCGTGTCTACAATGCCTAATACGATTGAGCTACTTGCTCTTGGCATTCCATAAGTGATAAATTTTGGACTAGAAGGATTTTCGGGTACCTCATTTGATTCCATTTTGCGACCTAACCTTATTCTTTTTGTTTAAATAGAAAATAATATAATTAAAATGGTTTAATAATTAAAGATTTCATTTTTCAAAAAGAATTTGTAATAAGATGTCAATAAAAATTAAGTTAGAATTAAAAATTTATTCTTCTTTTTTTGAAGCAGCTTCGACTATTTCTCCTACATAATAAAAACCAACTACATTTCCCCTTTTTCCAAATTTTCTTGAAACAACGAGGATTATTACGTGCTCATTTTCGTAGAGTGCGCCCGTTTCAACGGCATATATAATAGATTGTTCTATAATATTTTCAACGTCCATTTCATAAAATTCTGGCTTGTCCAAATGGATTGGCTGCATTCCCCACACGAGTTGGAGCTCTCGCGCCGTTCTTTTATGTGGAGTAATAGCTATAATTGGAAGGGGGGGACGAAATTTACTAATCATACGTGCACCAAGTCCGCTACGTGTAATCACTAAAATTTTTCCTCTAAAATTTAATTCTTCCATTTCAGAGGCCAAAGCATAAATTGCGTGTCCTAATATTTGTGTATGTGTAAGCCTATCTGAATCAAATTCATCTGGAATGCGTTTTGGCATATTTTCATTAGCAGTTTTTGCAATTTTATTCATATATTTAACTGCTTTGATAGGATAATCCCCAACCGCCGTTTCAGCCGAAAGCATTACAGCATCAGTTCCATCGATAACTGCATTAAATACATCATTTGCCTCTGCTCGTGTAGGAATTGGGTTTTTGATCATAGATTCAAGCATTTGAGTTGCGACAATTACAGGTTTCCCTTCCCGATTACACTTGAAAATCATTTCTTTTTGCCATAAAGGTACTTGATCTGGGTCAATTTCAACTCCAAGATCACCTCGTGCCACCATTATACCATCACTTACCTCTAATATATCATCAAAATAATCTAATGCAATTGGGCGTTCAATCTTAGAAATTAGTTTTATATTACTATTTCCATAATTCTCAAGTATTTTTTTTACATGAAGAACATCATCCGCTCCTGATACGAAGGATATCGCGCAATATTCCGGATCAAGTTCAGCAATTAACTCAAGATCTTTAATATCCTTTTCTGTGGGTACTTTATGCTTCAATTCACCTGAAGGGATATTGACACCTTTCCTATCACTAATCATACCCCCTGCTAAAACTTCTCCAATAAGAAAGTCTTTTTCTACTTTTTTAACTTCAATTTTGATAATCCCATCATTGATAAAGAAAAAATCCCCTTTTTTCATTCCTTTGAGAAATCCAGGTAATGGCACTGAAAATTGAGTATTGTCTCCTTCAATTTTTTTTTCAAAAACTTTAACCTCATCGCCAATACTTAGGGGATATGCTTTTTCATCTTTGAACGTCCCTACTCTTATTTTAGGACCTTGAATATCGGCTAAGACCCCAATATATGAGTCTACTTCCCTAATTCTTTTCATTAACTCTCGTTTTTCCTGATGGGTCCCATGAGAGAAGTTTAGGCGGAAGACATCGACTCCAGTATCAATGAGCTTCCTTAACATTTCCTTAGAGCTTGATGCTGGACCTAGGGTAGCAACAATCTTTGATGTATTTTCACGAAATTTAATCTTCATAATAAATCATTTTCATACTGATATTTAAATCTAAATGGTCTTCTTCCTATAAAATTATTCATTTTCTATAAGTTTCTCGAATTTTACTATTTTATTTTGGAAATCTTTTTTAAATTCTTTCAAAAAATTAGTTGAATTGGAAAAATCAGAAGCAGATTTCAACTCTTTTATGGATAATAAATTCACTCGTAGATTTTTTGGAACTTTTCTAAACTAGATTTTTAATTTTTACCAGTTTTTTTCGAAAATTGTTTCTAAATAATTCGAATGTCTCAAGTATTTTCAAATAATCATCTACAGATGTTAGCTCTTTAAACGTCAATAAAGATATCCTTCCTATTAATTTGGGATATATTGAATATTGAATTAAACTTAACTCATTTTCAAAAGCATATGATTTCGCTAAACTAACTAATAAATCTGAACTTTGATTAGCGAGTTTATATGTTAAAAAATATCGAATTTTTGGTTTTTTGTTATAATTTTTAACAACTATGAGAAAATAGTCTTTAAGTTTTCCTTTGAAATTATATATCCTTTTTATGGTTATAGTTTTAGGAATTCTATCAACGATCTCTGAAAGTGGAGCAAATTTTCCTTTCAACTTTTCGGATTTTTTAATTAGATCGTTTTTAACGAATAATTTGAGATTATTTTCAATCATTTTTACTGAAATAGATTTAATTCATAAGATAGAAAAAAAATATTTAATAGAAATCTTTTATTATAAAATCAATATCAAGCTTCTTTAAAGTTTCTTCTAAGGGCACACCATTTTCTGGGTTCCAACCAAGCTCCTTGCAGACTCCTTCGGCAAAATCTTTATATTCTACCGTGACTCCTTTCATTGGTCCAATTTCGTCAGGAGGATGTCCCGTAACTCTTCCAGGTAATTCATTACTCGCAATATCTATACCTTCGCGAAGTGAGAAAGCTTGCCTTAAAGTTTGAATTCTCCATCCGATTTGAAGGAATTCGTCAACGTTCATTTCCCATCCCGTTAATGATTCAATAAGCTCATAAAGAGGATATGCCCCGAATAAGGTTGAAAACATGCATAGCCCTAAACTATTAACAGTTTGTTGTAAACAACTAGTCATCATTTGACCTTTCATTTTCTTTTTCACATTCTTTTTCCAACCTTTTGGTAATGAAAAACCAGGAACGAATTTCTCAACTGGTCCAAGATCAAGAAAATCAACACTCGCTGCTGTGTGCCTTCCAGGAGTTGGATCAAATGTGTATGTATAGGCTAAAGATTTAAACATTCGGGGGTTATGCATAGCAATTTCTTGTCCTAAAGAGTGAATAGCATACTTCTCACTTCCTTTACCTATCTTTTCTGCCGCTTTCTTACAACCATCGGCTAAAATATCTCCTATCCCTTCTCGATTTATCATCTTTTTTGTGAGTTCTACAATTGCTTTTGAATTCCCCCATGTCAATTCCAAGCCATCGGTGTCTTCTAATGTAAGTATACCGTTTTCAAAACATTCTATTGCAAAAGCAACAGTAGCTCCAGCAGAAATCGTATCTATGGTCGCTCGATTGCATAGTTCATTAAGTTCAAAAATTGAGAGCAAATCATGATTTAATAAATTAGTGCCAAAGGCGCAGCAAGTTTCGTACTCTGGCCGATGTGTCTGCTCTATATTTAACTCTGGTACTTTTAAAATTGCACCGCATTGAATTGGACAAGTTATACATCCGTAAGGTTTCTGTACATATTTGCCAATTGCGAGCGCAGAGATATCCATAGATTTTTTTGGAGGGTAATCATATTGTCCAACACCTCCCCAGTTTTTGACAGGTGAGTCCCCAATTTCAGCACTAAGAGTATTAGAAACAGTAGTTCCGAACTTATGATATATATGTTTTATTAAATTGCCAGGTGATGTATCCATACCAATTTTAAATCTCCTCATAGTTTTTGATAATTTAGGGATTGTTTTAAGGATCATGTTGACCATAAAGCCAGGTTTTTTGGCCTTGTTTTTACTATTATACCATTTCACGTTCTCCATAAAGATTTCTCGATTTACCATCGATAACTTTTCTTTACCTTTTAATACTAATATTTTCAACTTTTTTGAGCCCATTACTGCGCCAATTCCTGATCTTGCTGCAATTCTACCTCTATCATTAGCAATTCCAGAAATTAATGATAAATTTTCCCCAGCTTGTCCAATTCCCGCAGTTTTAATAAAATTTCCATGCTTTTCTTTTAACTTTAATTCGGCTTCTATTATATCAAGCCCCCAAATATCTGAAGCATCTAAAATTTCTTTATTACCATCAATAAGAGCCACATATTTAGGACTTGAGGCAATACCTTTGAATAATATTGCGTCATACCCACATTTCTTTATTTCTGGCCCAAAAGTTCCACCACTATTAGCATCGCCCCAAGTGCCCGTTAAGGGAGATTTACCTGCAACCATATACCTTCCAGAGAAAGGAGCTACAGTCCCAGTTAATAACCCAGCAAAAAAGCCAAAAATCGAATCAGCACCTAAAGCATCGGTTTTAGGAGGCATTCTCTCATAAATCAGTTTGGTTGCTAATCCATAACCTCCAAGATATTGACGATAAATCTTTTCTGGTAGCTCTTCTTCTTCAAAAGTCTCCTTTGAAAGATCTACCCATAATACTTTACCACAAATTCCAGTTGGCATAATTTAATTCAGTTTTTTTAGTCTTATATTAATATATTAATATTTTATCTATAATGAAATATCTCTTACAATATATATTAGTCTTAAATTATTTTTTGAAAATAAAGTTTGTTTTAATAATCTCGCCTATTAATAGTGATAGCTTTGATCTTCAAGCTCAGAATCTTAATAAAATTTTTATTTTAATCAAATATCCATTTAAACAAAATTGTCGAAAGGTATAAATACTATTTCTAAGATAAAATACTTGTTATTAAGATAATTGATCTGATTGAAATTTTAGCTTAAAATTATCAAATTGAATAGCTATTCAATCTATATTTATAATTTATAATGATTTGGTATAAAACGATAAAATTCCTTAATATTAATGAAAAAAGTTCGGAATTCTTTAATGTTGCTGTCTCCAAAAGTTAAAAAAGGTAGGATAACCATGAGTAAGTTTTTAGATTTTGATAATCAACAGGCGATCTTTTATGATAACATATATTTAGAGGATTGTAAGTTTGTCGTGAAAATGCCTCTCGTCCGAAAATGGGAACAAAAAGACATTAAAATCGAAAAGTTTGACCTAACAAAATATACATATTTGCTTGCTTATGAATAATAGCCAATAAGGCTAATTTTTAATTTCTTATTCTTTCTCTCTATTTTTAAAATTTTTTTACGATTTTTTTTAAATATAACTAAGATTTC
>Ga0209977_10001506_pt1 | contig 10213 bp, 10 predicted proteins | sample SumtaG_2_FD_183113 | JGI IMG/M metagenome (GOLD analysis project Ga0209977, IMG submission 183113) | Deep subsurface microbial communities from Indian Ocean to uncover new lineages of life (NeLLi) - Sumatra_00607 metaG (SPAdes) (version 2) | ecosystem: Environmental > Aquatic > Marine > Oceanic... | reverse complement strand
TTGTTTTATTTGTAGAGATTTGATTTATCAACCCCGCACTTTTTTTTAGCCAAGGAATTTGATTTATTTGTGCACATAATAAAATGGGGACAGGCTACTTTTTTAATATAAAAAAAGAATAATCCCTGATTTTCTAATAACAGCTTGGGATTGCCGCGTCGCTACGCTCCTCGCAATGACATTATAAAACTGTTACCGAATTATTGAGCAAGGACAACAGGCCCCTTTTAAAAGGAATCAATAAGAGAATTTATGGGCATCTCCCCACAATTTTTCAAGAGAATAATATTCTCGTGCTTTCTCAGAAAAAACATGAATAATGAAACTCCCATAATCCATTAATATCCACTCAGCAAGTTTTCTGCCTTCTACGCTCAAGGGCATAATCTTTTCCTTTTTTAATTCTTTCTCAATATTCTCGTTAAGGGCAAGGTTCTGCCTGGCGGAGTTTCCATGCATAATAACGAAATAATCTGTAAAAGAAGATATCCCTCTTAAATCAAGAACTACAAGATTCTCTCCCTTTTTTGCCTTGCTGGCTTTTATTGAAATCTTCACCTCGCGTGGAAAACTCCTTTTAGAAATTGCTTTTCCGGTTCTTTCCTCAGCCATTTTCATACCCTATAAAGCCTATTCTTTCTTATATAATCTTCGACTCTCTCTGAAACCATATCCTTTATGGAATCACCTCTCTTTATTATTCCCCTGATCTCAGTAGAAGCTATATCTAAAGCATCTATCGGCAGGAGGAATATCCTGAAGGAGAGAAGCATCTCATCTTTTATGACTTCGGACTTTGCCAGCTTATACATTTTTTCTCTGTATTTTCCCTCTAAAGTTTTCTTCGCTTCGTCTAAAAGATAACCTGGCCGGCTTATAACTACAAAAAAGCACTGCTCTAGCAATTGCTCGTAATCCTTCCAGGTGTCGACTTCTAAAAAACCATCGATCCCAAGGATAAAGAAAATCCAGGATTTTGGATAGAGCTTTTTTATCCTGTTTATCGTTATGATTGAATAGGATTTTTCTTCAGCATCGATCTCTATGGAGCATGGAATGAAATGAGAAAAGCCGCGGAGGGCGATTTCGACCATTTTCAAGCGATGGGAAGGAGAGGCGATTTCGGCCGTGTCTTTATGAGGGGGGATATAAGAAGGAATAAAGAGTATTTTATCCAGGAGAAACCTTTTTTGAACAACCTCTGCAGCCCTTAAATGCCCAGAGTGAACAGGATTGAATGTGCCTCCAAAAAGTCCTATTCTCTCCTTCTTCATGAATCTATTCTTTATTTTCTCCCAAAAGGTCTAAAGCCTTAGACGTCGAATTCACCAATTTCTTAAGCCCTTCTTCTTTTAGCGCAGATATGGCAAAAAATGGAAGCCCTTCTCTGCGCGCCAATTTCCTCACCTCACTCAATCCACGCTCCTTCGTTCCAAGAAGATCTATTTTATTCGCTGCTAAAATTTGATGCCTTTTAACCAATCGAGGGCTGAAAGCCTCGAGTTCTTTCATAACAGCTCTGAAATCCTGGACAGGATCCCTTTCCGTATAAGGTGAAACATCAATAAGGTGGAGCAAGATTTTTGTCCTTTCCACATGCCTCAGGAATTTTATGCCCAGGCCATGGCCAAGGTGAGCTCCCTCTATCAAGCCAGGTATATCCGCGATGACAAAACTCCGGAATTCATCAACATCCACTACACCTAAATTCGGAATAAGTGTTGTGAAGGGATAATCGGCGATAACAGGTTTTGCTGCTGAAATTTTAGATATCAGGGTTGACTTTCCTACATTAGGAAAACCAATCAAGCCTACGTCGGCAACGAGCTTAAGCTCAAGGATAAAATCTTTCTCTTCTCCCGGTTGACCTTCCTCCCGCTCTCTAGGCGCTTGATGAGTTGAAGAGGCATAAGAAGCATTGCCCCTGCCACCCTTTCCTCCTTTTGCAGCCAAATACTTCTGTCCAGGAGAAATAAAATCAAAAAGAACATCTTCCTTATTTTTTTCTTTGACAGTGGTCCCTACAGGAACTCTGAGATGGAGATCTTCTCCTCTTTTTCCCTGGCGATTTCCTCCCTCGCCGTGTGCACCCTTTTTTGCTTTGTTTATTGGACGATAACGAAAAGAGACTAGGGAATTGAGGTTTTCATCGGAAACTAAATAAATGCTCCCTCCGTCTCCTCCCCGGCCGCCATCTGGCCCCCCTCGAGGGACTCTCCATTCCCTCCGGAAACTTACACAGCCGTTGCCTCCTTTTCCTGCGCAGAGGGTTGCCTTGACCTGATCAACAAACATATTTAGCGGAGTCGGAACCTCCTAGGAAGGGACGACGGAGACAAATTTTCTCCCTTTGCCTTTTGTTTCAAAACAAACAATTCCGGTGATCTTAGCAAAGAGAGTATCGTCTTTTCCTCTTCCGACATTTAATCCAGGTTTAAACGGTGTGCCTCTTTGACGCACAATGATGGAACCAGCAGAAACAAATTGCCCACCTGACCGTTTCACACCTAGCCTTTTTGAACGGCTTTCTCTTCCATTTTTTGCACTTCCAGCAGATTTTTTGTGAGCCATTCTATTTCTCCTTTTTTAAGGTTGTTTTCTTAGTTTTGGCGGCAGTTTTAACTGCGGTTTTCTTTTTAGAAGATGCCTTGCTTTTAGGCTTTTTCGGTTTCGCTTTACTTACTACAACTGGCTTCTCGGGAGTTACCTCCTCTTTTTCCTTTTTCACCACTTCAGCTGGCTTTTTCTTGGGAGCCGCTTTTATCCCCTGGATAATCTCTTCAATTTTTATCCGAGTGAGCTCCTGGCGATGACCTCTTGTTCTCCTGTACTGTTTCCTTCTCTTCTTCTTGAAGATAAGGACCTTCTTATCCTTAAAATTCTCAATAACCTCTGCCCTCACCAGGGCATTTTCAACAAAAGGAGTTCCGATCAGAGTTTTTCCTTCATCCTCAATAAGAAGAACCTTGTCAAAAGTGACTTTTTTTTCCTTCTCCATGTTGAGTTTTTCAACATTAAGAACATCGCCTTCTTGAACCTTATATTGTTTTCCACCAGTTTTAATAACAGCAAACATACTTTCTACCTCAATTTTTTATGAAGATAATGGAATCTAAATTTAACATATGGCTAATTTTATGTCAACACGGGGTCAGACTTGCAAAACTTGCAAAACTTTTATAATTTACATTTTCTGCTTATTCCTTTACAAATAAGCTTCTTATTTTAATTTTTCGATGAATATTCAAATTATAAAAGTTTGAAAGGCTTGACCCATTGACAAAAATGAATGTTTTCTCTACTTTAATTATGACCTTACGAGAAAGAGCGGAAAATAGTGGGCGGTTAGCTCAGCGGTAGAGTACCGGTTTTACAAGCCGGGTGTCACTGGTTCGAATCCAGTACCGCCCACCAGATATTCTCAGTTGATGTCCAGGGAAAGAAGCTTTTCTGGTTATATCAATAAATGAGCTTAATCAAGAAATCATTTATTCCTATTGTAAGATGAAGCCGGCTGATTACAGGATAAATATAGGAGGCTTTGAGGGGGGAATCGGAATAGGCTATGAATTTTAAAAAAAAAGATTACTCCAACGTCCTTCTAATCGCTTCCATATTGGCCTCTCTGGTTGGTATTTCAGTCTTCGTTTATCTCTTTGTCCTTGACTTCAATATCTACTGGTTCATCTTCTGGCCCATGATTTTCGCTCTTTATCAGGCCCCAGCTGTCTATTTATTCTGGCTCTGGAAAAAACAGAAACGTAAATAAAGCTTCATTCATCATGCAGCTACGCTGGCTGGACAGCAGTTTCCTCTTAACCTTAGAATTTGTTTATTAGACTATTAGTTTTCGCTCGTCTTTTACGACGTTTAGCACAATATGGGTAACTGTTCTATCCACATATTTCTGAGAGAGAACATTCTTTATAAAACTGTTTAGATCGTCCCTGCTTTTAAAATGCGCGATCACAATCGAATCCCATTCTCCGGTTACATCATAAATCGCAAAGACATGGGAATCTTCCGCGATTTTCTCTTGAGTCTCGATGAGCTTACCACCGGAAATTCGTATACCCACAATAGCGATTAGGTTAAATCCGAAGTATTCCGGGTCCAGTAGAGGAATATACCCCTTTATTGCTCCCTGTTCTTCGAGCCTTTTTATTTTATTAATCACCACTGGAGCAGAGGTTCCGATTTCTTTGGCTATTTCTCGAAAGCTTTTTCTTGAATTCTGATTAAGAGATCTAACAATTTTTAATTCCAGTTCCTCAATCATCTGTCCTCCTTTCTTCATATGTAAGTAAAATTATATAAAATATATATATTTGTTAATGAATTATAGGATAGTTCTTGACATTTGACAATATTTCTGTAAAATATTTGTCTAAATGATACTAGATTCTTCTCTCGAAGTCAAATTGTACACAAAGGAGTCTGTCGAACTCCCCAATATTTTAAAAGATAGGCTCCCCAGAATTCAATTTATTTCTCAGCCCGAAAGCATTGATGATATCCAGGAAATGTTTTCTTATTCAATAAAAAATAAACTCTCGATAATCCCCCGGGGCGCAGCCACTTATGGAATGGGTGGTATTGCTCCGCTCAGACGATCGATAATGGCGGACCTCACCCATTTAAACAGAATCTTAGATTTTGATGAAAAAAAGAAAACTATCTATTTCGAAGCAGGTCTAAGATGGTGGGATCTTAAGAATTTCTTGAAGAATTATTCTCTCGATCTCTATACGTACCCCACTAGCTTATTTTCCACTGTTGGTGGCTGGTTGTCTACAGGAGGTTATGGGGTTAACAGCTTCAGGTATGGACACATATCAAATCTTGTTGATTCAATCGAAATTGTAGCACCCCAAAAGAAAAAAAATATTAATCGCAAAGATCGTGAATTTAAATATTTCATGGAAACTGAGGGTCAAATGGGGATCATAAGCAAGGTGAAGCTCAGAATTCGAGAAGCTAAACCATCCAAGCCCTATCTCGTCTTCTTCAACAAAGCATCAGAGGCTGCCGGGTTTTTATCTGAGGTTTCAAAATCATTAAAAACGCCGCCCGTCCATATATCTTTTTTTGACCGGCATCGATTAGAGCATAAAAATTTATTGCTTAACGGCAAAGTCTCATTTCCAAACATGGAAGGTATTTTGGTAGTCTTTGAAGATCTCTCCTCCAAGGCAGCATTTTTGAGCCTGGTAGAGAGAAAAAAGGGAATATTAGCCGAAAATTATTTAACAGCGTTCTTATGGAATGAAAGATACTTCCCGTTTTCCGTAAAACATTTCCACCCCTCTATCCTCGGTTGTGAAACAATCCTTCCCATCGAAAATCTCGATCATTACCTTAGAAAGACAAGAAAATTCGGGAAATATTATGGCATTCCGCTCTCGACCGAAGCCACATTAATAAACGGAAATGAGGCTGTCGTTTTCACAATTTTCCCATCTGATCCGAAAAAACTTATTCACTTTGTACATCTTTTCTTAACATATTCATTAACCCATATCGCTTCGAAGTGTGGCGGAAAGCCTTACGGAATAGGAACATGGAACCTCCCCCTGCTCGAGAAAAAATTCTCTGACAAAGACATAAAAGAATACTTACGTTTAAAAAAAGAATTAGACCCGCTTAATTTATTAAATCCAGCTAAATCATTCTCTCCAGACTGGAGAATCGCCTACTTTTTAAAAATGGCATATTCAATGAGCTCGTTATTTTCAAACGGAAATCTTTTTTTTAAACCATTCCTAAAAATCCTGAGCGCTAACCTAGAAAAGCACAAAAGGAGCTTGCTTGACCCAGAAGCCTGCGCAAACTGTGGAGCCTGTATTGCTGTCTGTCCCGCCTATTTCACGAACAGATCGGAAATGGTCACCGCAAAAGGAAAGCTCTTTCTCCTGAAACGCCTGCTTAACGGCTCATCTATTCCTGAGCCTGTTGCTGAGAATATATTTCTCTGTTTGCACTGTCATCTCTGTGAATATGTATGCCAGAGTAAACTAACATTGGTGCCGGTCTGGGACAAACTCGAAGCAATCGCAGAAAAAATATCTGGGCGCCCTGAAGAAAAAATAGACGAATTCATAAAAAAGGTGGAATCTCACCCGGCTTATACCAAGCTTTTAGATTCCTTGAGTAATTCATCAAATAATAATCACCAGGAAATAAAGAATGTATAAACGATACCACATAGAAACATCTCCAGTTGAATTATCCACAACCAAAATAGGGAAGTTCGAGATCATACGCAACGATTCATGTTTGAACTGTGGTCGATGTATGACTCATTGCATTTATGATGTCCACAAACGAGATTCTGATGACCCTCGTATAATGTCTGACCCGGTCAATCATCTCTGCAAGAATTGTTTCTCCTGCATTCAAAACTGCCCTTATCAAGCCCTTGAAATGATTAAGAACAAGGAGTTTGAAAAACTGGGAAACACTTATTGGACTCCTCAAATTATCCATACTATCTGGAATGAAGCAGAGGAAGGAAAGATCCCTATCTTTGGTGCAGGTTACCGTGGTCCGTTTAGAGGCTCGGGCTTTGATGACATATGGACAGATATGTCAGAAATAGTCCGCCCCACAAGGGACGGGATCCATGGAAGAGAATACATTGCCACCTCAGTTGATCTGGGGAGAAAGTTACCCTGGATATCTGATTTTGCCAAACTCGACCTGACAAATTCCCTTGAAATACAGATTCCTATATTGCTTGATACAAGTCCATTGGGGCTCAATTCAAGAGGTGTCATTCTACCTATCATAAAAGCTGCCCATAAGCTCGGGACTCTGGCCTTTTTAGATATCGAAAATTATTTTGACGAGCTAAAACCTTACCTTAAATCGATAGCTTTACGCTGTTCGCTCGATAAAATTACGCACCTGGATCGAGCTCCCTGGAGAAAGGTGAATTTTATAGAGTTAGTCTTACCTCAAAAATATTCCATTTCAGAACTTGAACAAGTTCTAAAGAAATTGAAAAGCGAGAATCGGTCTGCCTTAATCTCTCTCGGATTGACCAATCCTTCTCTCTCAGCGGGAATTTTTAAACAATTTAAGGAAGCAAGGGCAGATATATTGAATTTTTATGCTGATAACGACGGCCAAAGCTTTGAGGGTAATATTTTTATCTGTGAGTCGATAAGAAAATTACAGCTTGATTTAGTCAAAGAGCGTATGCGGGATGAAGTCACGATCCTGGGGAAAGGAGGGATTGCCGCTGCTGAACACCTGCCAAAAATAATCATCTGTGGTGCGGATGCCGCAGTCCTGGATCTCTCTCTGCTTGTGGCTGCAGGATGTCGAGTATGTAAAGTCTGCAAAATAGATGACTGTCCTGTAGAACTCGAAAAGCTGGATCCGGAAATTGCCGAGCAGCGCATCATAAACATGATATGCGCCTGGAGGGACCAGCTTTTAGAAATACTGAGTGCTATGGGAATAAGAGATGTGAGAAGATTGCGCGGTGAGAAAGGAAGGGCAATATTTTATGAAGAAATAGAGAGAGAATCCTTTGAATTTATCTTTAAGGAAAATGGTCCGGTCAAATGAAAAGTGTTGAGATAAGAAACTGTAACTCAAGATTTCATAAGAATATAGGCAAATACACAGTCTCTCTCAAAGATAGCTGTTTTCACTGTGGACTCTGTGTCGAGATATGCCCTTATTGTGTTTTCGATAGGATAGACGGTTTCAATCATGTCTCAACCCCGAATTCTGCTGGCTGCTTGGGCCCGGAATGCAAGGAAGGGCCGTATTATTGTACGGCAAAATGTCCAGTAGATGCCATAAAGATTGAATTAGACCCTCAATGGAAAACTCTTGGAGATTTCCGCTGGACACCGGATCTGATAATCACCACCTGGCAGCAGGCGGAAACAGGAGAAATCCCGCGCGGAAATCTTGAGTACAGAATCGGCGCTTCTGGAGGCGGCTTTGATGTTTTCGATTTTACGATTGACGACTTTACTGCTATTTCATCTGAAGAAATCGATAATATCCTTACTTCCGATAAGATCAGCACCTCTATCTGTTTAAACCGCCGAGGAGAGGGCCCCTCGATAGAAATCCCTGTTCCCTGGTACGGAGCGGGTATGTCCTTCGGCTCTATAAGCCTTCCTTCAATATTAGCTCGGGCTCACTCTGCAAAAGCATGGAAAACTTTCACATCGACTGGAGAAGGCGGTTATCCGGATGAACTCATTCCCTACAACAACCATGTCATAACCCAGATAGCCACTGGATTGTTTGGAGTAAGTGAAGAGACGATAAAAAGAACACCAATCATCGAATTTAAATATGCCCAGGGTGCAAAACCCGGTCTTGGAGGACATTTATTGGGAGACAAAAATACACCAGGTGTGGCCATAATGAGAGAAACTGTTCCCTGGAATTCTCTTTTCTCTCCCTTTCCTTTCCACAGCGTCTACTCAGTCGAAGACCATAAGAAGCACATTGATTGGGTAAAAACCATAAATCCCGATGCTCTCATTTCGGTTAAGGTTTCAACTCCCTCGGATGTGGATATGGTCGCCGTGGGAAGCTACTACGCGGGAGCCAATATTATCCATCTGGACGGAGGCTACGGTGGAACAGGTGCTGCACCCGAGATTGCCAAGAAGAATATTGCCATGCCCATAGAATATGCAATAACAAAAGTCCATAAATTTCTTCTCGAGGAGGGGGTCCGTGAGGAAATAGTCCTCCTGGCAAGCGGGGGAATCAGAACTGCCTTTGACATAGCAAAATCAATTGTCCTTGGAGCAGATGGTGCAATCATAGGAACGTCGGATTTGATTGCCCTGGGATGTGTAAGATGCGGCAACTGTGAGAGCGGAAGAGGATGCCCCCGGGGTATTGCGACAACTGATCCTGAGCTCGAAAAACAGATCGACTATCTCTGGGGAGCCCAAAGGATAATAAATCTCTACGCTTCCTGGCAAAAACAACTTAAATTGCTTCTCTACAAACTTGACCTCAAAGACATAAAGGAGCTGAGAGGTCGAACAGATTTTTTAAAGCACATCGATGAAAAATAAAGACGTAATTCGATTAATCGAGTCAAGGCGTAAGCTTTCTTCTCCGGGCGGCCTTAAAAAATTGGAAATGGAAGGAGGCTGTGGAGTTGTTGGTTTAGCCTGCGATGAAAAAATATCAGGAAAGCACATCATGCAGTCTCTAATTCAGATGCATAACAGGGGAAACAGCAAAGGCGGAGGGATTGCGGCCTTCGGGCTAAACTCCTCCCAATGCGGTGTCAGCCAAAAAATACTTGAAGAAGATTATTTGATCCAGGTAGCTTATCTTGACCCAAGCGTAAGACATCAGGTGGAAAAGGAATTCATAATCTCAAACCTGGATGTTCATACATCCTATCCACTGCCCGCATTAAAAGACTATAGAGCTGTCGATGGTTTAGATATGAAACCACCTGAAGTATGGAGATATTTCTGTCGGGTTAAAGACAAAGCCCTGAGCCAGTTTATTCTTAAAAATAATTTAGATGCTCTTGAAAGACAAAAGGCTGAAGATGAATTCATCTATCAAAACACCTACAAACTGAATAATAAGTTTTATACATCTCTCGGGGAAAAAAGGGCATTTGTCCTCTCGCATGGGCGTAATATGATCATTCTTAAAATCGTAGGTTATGCGGAGCAGCTAATAGAGTACTATCAAATTGAAAATTTAGAAGCTCATATTTGGGTCGGACATCAAAGATATCCCACCAAAGGAAAAGTCTGGCATCCCGGAGGATCTCATCCCTTTATGGGAATGAATGAGGCACTGATCCATAACGGAGATTTTGCAAACTATTATTCCATAGCCGAGTATCTCAGTCAGCGAAACATCTTCCCTCTTTTTCTGACTGATACAGAAGTAGCCGTGCTTCTTTTTGACCTGCTCAACAGAGTTTACGAGTACCCTCTTGAGTACATAATCGAAGCCCTTGCTCCCACAACGGAAAGGGACTTTTATTTATTGCCCGAGGAAAAAAGAAAGATATACCGCGCCATTCAGACATCTCATATCCACAGCTCTCCTGATGGACCCTGGTTTTTCATAATCGGACAAACAAATATCAAACAAAAGAGTTTTCAACTCCTGGGAATAACGGATACATCGATGCTCAGACCCCAGGTCTTTGCCTTCCAGGAGAATGGCGTGAGTATTGGACTCGTGGCCAGCG
>Ga0209977_10001504_pt1 | contig 10213 bp, 13 predicted proteins | sample SumtaG_2_FD_183113 | JGI IMG/M metagenome (GOLD analysis project Ga0209977, IMG submission 183113) | Deep subsurface microbial communities from Indian Ocean to uncover new lineages of life (NeLLi) - Sumatra_00607 metaG (SPAdes) (version 2) | ecosystem: Environmental > Aquatic > Marine > Oceanic... | reverse complement strand
TATAATCTTCTTGATATTGTCTTTGCAGGCCTTTAACAGGAACTACAATAGCTGCTTTTCCAAGGACACGGGCAATGTTTAGTGCAATTGCAGATTTCCCTGTTCCGCAAACACCGTGCAGGAAAATTATTTTTGTTCCTGTGCGAATAAGATTGATAACTTCCTCAACAACATCTTCTTGTGTTTTGTTGTTTGAAAATCTCAGGGGTGGAAGTATCTGGTTGTCTTTATACAAACTCCAGTATTCAGTATCCTGAGAATTGTCAAATTTCTTAGAATATGATTTTTTCAGGGCTTCACTATCTTCGCTGGTTTCTAACTTATTGTCGAGAAGATCCCTCATAGCTAATTCAGATGCTTTTTTGTTTTGAATATTGCAGCCAAGACAATTGCCCCGATGGGCAATAGGCCTCCCACAGATTTGACAGCGATGTTTCTTCCCAAGGAGATGTTTTAGTGAGGATGGTTTGAATTGATTCCTTTTATCGAATAGCTTGTCGCCAATCCCGATAAATTTGCCCTGGGAATCAAATTTAAGTTCAGTCATGATGATATGCTAATCAGCCTGATTTAAAAGATTTCCTTCTTATGGCGAAAGGGTTAAAAGTTGGGGTTTTGGTTATCAAGCTCTTTGAGATTCTGGTAAAGACTTATAGTCCTTAAAAAGATCTATTCTATATTTTAGGTTTCCTAAACTATCAATGCGAACCACTCTTCTGAGTTTTCCTTCTGTCTTATGAAGTTCTAAGGAAATAGTATATACATTATAACTGGTAGGACCAAAAGTCCCATGTTTACCTATTCTGACTGAAAGATTTTCTCCTTCTTTTAATCTTTCTTCAAGATATTTAGCTCTGTCTATAAACTCAGGAAGTTTTTTGTTAAAGGTAAATCTCTTAATTGCTCCTATTATATCTTCTTCTATTGACATGAAGTGTCAGATGAAACCTAATTTAAAAGCATACCTCTTAACAAAGATATATTATAGAAAAGCATAAAAGTTGGGAGTTCTTTGTTGGGGGGATGGTTACTAAGGAGAAAGCTAAAGAAAAGGTTAAAGAGTTAGTTGAAGATTTCTTGAAAATCTCACAAGAAGACTTAAATGAAAAATCAGAATTCCAAATACAAGCAGAGTTTATAGACCCTCTTTTTGAAGCCTTGGGATGGGATATGAAAAAGGATGCTGAAAGGGAAAGAAAGATTTTTGGAAAAAGGGCAGATTATATCATGAGTTTGGGAAATCAAGAGGTTTCTATAATTGAAGCTAAAAAAACTAGTATTACCTTATCTGATGATAAGGAAGGGGAACAGACTGTATCTTATGCTTATCACAAAAAAATTAAGTTTGCTATATTGACCAATTTCAAACAAATAAGAGTATACCATGCTCTATCCCATACAACAAAAGTTAATAAAAACTTATTGAAAGATGACAAAGGATATCTATGGGTAGATTGTAAGGATTTTATTAAAGAATTTGACCGGTTGTGGTTACTTTCAAAAGAAAGTTTCGAAAAAAAAGATATAGATAAACTTCTAAAAAATGTGGATAAGAAAATTATTAAACTAATTGATGAAAGTATACTTCAAGACCTGTTGGAAATAAGAGAAATTTTATCCAAAGATTTGAAAAATAAGAGGACCTATCTTTCTCTAGAACAGATTGATGAAGCAGTACAAATTTTAATTGACCGTCTTATATTTATGCGTTCTGTTGAGGATAGAGGATTAGAAGCAAAAGATTTTCTTTTAAAAATTAAAAATTCTGTAGAAGAAGGATTCACAGAAAAAAATTTATGGACATTATTAAAAGATCAATTTAAGAGATTTGACAAAACTTATAATTCAAAACTATTCTCTGAAGGCCTTTTAGAAAAAGCTGATGTCTTCTTTGATGGAAAAAGTCTATCAAAAACCATAGAAGGTCTTTACTATGGTACCCAAGATCATGGAGCAAGATACAAGTTTAATATAATCCCAATTGATCTCTTAGGAAGTATTTACGAACAGTATCTAGGGGTTGTCCTTAGGGGTACTGAAAAAAGAGTCAAGCTTGATTTAAAATCTGGGAAAAGGAAGAGAATGGGAATATACTATACCCCCACGTACATCGTGGATTATATTATAAAAAATACAGTTGGGGAGTATATAAAAAATAAAACAATTGATGAGGTTTTAGAAGTAAAAATAGTAGATCCTGCATGTGGTTCTGGAAGTTTCTTGATTAGGGCTTTTTCAGAAGTTTGTAATACAATCAAAGATAAATTAAAAAAAGGCGAAAAATCAGAAAGGTGGGAAAGTTTTAAAAAACTTGATAGTGAAAAACTTTCTCTAGGGCAGAAAGCCGCTATTTTATTAAATTGTGTTTATGGAGTGGATTTAGATGAAAAAGCTATAGAACTGACACAACTTAACCTTCTATTAAAAATGTTAGAAGAAGAAACAAGGGAAACAAAGAAAAGACTTTTACCAAATATGAAAGATAATATAAAAAATGGAAACTCTCTAATTAACGACCCAAAAATTGCAGGGGATAAGGCTTTTAATTGGCATGCCCAATTTCCAGAAGTCTTTAGAGAAGGGGGCTTTGATGTTGTTATTGGTAATCCGCCTTATTTTAGTGTCGTTACCTTTAACAAAAAAGATGCTGAGTTTTTTAGAAAAAGGTTTAGTTCTTCCAAGGGCCAATATAATATATATAATTTATTCATAGAACAGGGAATAAATCTTTTGAAGAATAAGGGGTTATTAGGTTTTATAACCCAAAATACTTTTTTAATTGGAACAGATTATGTGGCAATAAGGAATTTCATTATTAATAATTCCTCTATAAAAGAGATAATAGATTTGGGTGGAGATGTCTTTAAAGATGCCAATGTTACTACATGTATTTCTATTCTTCTAAAAGATAAAAGGCAAAAGAATCAGATTAAAGTATCTAGAAAGGTGTCTGGGGGTTTTGTTCTTTTTAATCAAGAAGATTTTGTTAAAAATAAGGCCTACCAATTTAATATTTATGTATCTAGGGATGAAATTAAAATAATTGAAAAAATTGAGGACAAGTTTGACAAAATTGAAGATTTATTTAATATTATGAGGGGAATTGAAACTATCTCTAAAGAAAAGATTTTGAAAAATAAAAATGAGAATTCTAAGAAAATATTATTAGGAAAACAAAACTTGAAAAGATACCACATAAAAAACCATAAATTTATAGAATATAACCCTAAACATAAAAAAGAATATAAAAATGAGGAGGTTTTAAATTCAGAAAAAATAATAATCCCTGAAGGGGCTTCCCAATTAATGCCTATTTACGATTCAGAGGGATTCTGGATCACAAGATCTTTATACGCATTAACTTCAAAAAAAATTAATTTAAAATATGTGGTGGGAATCTTAAATTCTAAATTATATAATTTTTACACTATTAAAAATATAAAAGGCAATGTAGGGTATACTAAGATTAGAATATCTCACATTAAAAATATCCCAATAAAAATTCCTGACAAAAAACAAGAAAAGAAAATTGTGGGTTTGGTTAATCAAATGCTTGAACTTCAAAAGAAATTTCACGACGAAAAAATCATTGGTAAAGAAAAAGAAAGATTAGAACAACAAATAAAAAATATAGATTATGATATAGATCAAGAAGTTTATAAATTATATGGGATCACAGAAGAAGAACAGAGAATAATCGAGGAGAATTTAATTAAATAGTTCTTTTACTTTAACAAAAAATTCCTTCACAGCATCCTCAAACAAAGTAATAATCACAAATATAAAAAGTGCACTTAAAAATCCTAAAGCGAAATATTCTTCATGGTAGCAGAGCATGTATATTTTAGGTCTCTAAACTATATAAATATTTCGGTCTCTAAAAATTTATAAATATCTCTTTCTTTAGGAAACTATGAAGATACTAAAAGAAAAATCTAGGGAATATAAAGGTAAAACTTATCATAAATATAAAGTGAATATACCAGAAAAAATCATTAAAAAAGCTGGTTTTAAGGTCGGTGATGAATTAAAACCAGAAACCAAAAAAGGCGAGATAAAGTTGAGGAAGAAATGATCTTTTTAGTATAAAAATCATTAAAAAGGGGGTTTGATTCAGAAAAATAATGAAATATGAAACTCTTGTAAAAATATTGGATAAAATTTCTGAAGATGCTCCTGAAGAACTAACTATTTATAAAAAAAGGGAGAGTATTGAAGATCTAAATTTATCTAGATCAAGATGTTTTATACATTTGTTTTTAAAAGTAAGATTCGGAATCTCTACATTTATTAAAAGAGAAGAATTGATCACAGATGGCATAAATGATGGAGGTATTGACGCTTATTATCTTGATGAGGAAAATAAGAGATTATTTTTAATACAATCAAAATTTAGAACTAATGAAAATAATTTTGAAATAAAATCTCTTTCTGCGGAAGACTTAATAAAAATGGAAGTTGAAAAAGTACTTAAAGGGATATTTGAAGATGATAGGGGAAATGAATTTAATGGAAAAATAAAGGATTTTGTTAAGAGATGGTCTCAGATACCTGACTCGGCAAGATATGAAATAAAAGTGATCTTCCTGGGGAATGTAAGGGGCTATACTAAAAATCAAATAAAAAGACTTATAGGGGGTCTTGAATTTGAAATCTTTGATTTTGAAAGAAGTTATCATGAGTTAGTATATCCTCTTTGCTCAGGAACATACCATTATGCCAGCGAAATCGTGGTTACTCTTAATCTATCTAAAAAATACAGCCCAATTCTAGAGCAAAGTGTGAATACAAGTTATGGGGAATTTCAAGTTATAATTTTATTTGTGCCTATAGGAGAAATAGGGCAAATAATGAATAAATATAAAAATTCAATATTGGAATACAATCCAAGGCACTATCTCTCTTATTCAAAAAATCCGGTAAATAAAAAAATATTTGAGAGCGCAATTAGTCAAGAAGAAAATATTTTCGCGTTACTTAATAACGGAATAACTTTCCTTGCAGATTCTTTTTTTATTTCTAAAGGAACTGGAAAGTTAAATATAGGTCAAATTATAGTTAGTAATCCGCAAATAATCAATGGAGGTCAAACAGCACACACCCTTGGGATTATATATGAAAAAAACCCCAAAGACCTAGAAAGAATCTTTGGAAGTAAAGAAGTTATGATTAGGGTTATTTGTAAAAATGATGAAGACTCCTCTACTGCCATAAAATTTATAGAAGATATATCCGATGCAACCAACCAGCAATCTCGTGTAGATGAAGCAGATAGAAGATCAAACGATAAAATTCAAAAATTGATTCAGATAAAAATTTTTGAAATTTTCGGAATGTATTACGAAAGAAAAAAAGGGGAATTTTTCCAGGGTTTAGATGCAGAATATATAGAGAAAGAACAGGTTATTAATAGAGATGTTTTTTTGAGAGCCTATCATGCTGTTAAAGGGAATCCTTCTGATGCAAGAAGGGCTGGAAGCGACATATTATTCAGTAAAGAAAATTTTAAGAGAATAATTGGTCCTAGAGAGGATATAAAGAAGATGGTTTTTGCTTATCTAATTCATCGGAACCTAAATCGATTGAAAAAAGAAGACTGGGGCTTTGGTATCAGATATGGAAAATTTGCTATCGTTCGTGCGATTGGGATCATTATGGATTTTAACCAACTAAATACTTCTAATATGGAAGAAAGAGCGAGAAAGGAAATTCAAAAAATACAATTGTCATGGAAACAATTCGAAGAAGAGATAAAGATAAAACCAGAAAATCAAGATTACTCTAGTGAAGAAGGAGATTTTGATTTTGACGGATATTATAAAGGAAAAACTCTAAATAAAGATCTAGAAGAGGTTTTTAGTAAGGCTCTCTCTAACAAAGAGAATTAATCTAAAATATAAATAAAAACCATGTTTAAAAAAGATATATAAAAAACACCCAAAAGCGTTAATTATAAATAACATTTTCTTTTCTAAACCACATGGATGTGCAAGCAAACCAGGTGAATGCTCCGAAGAAATCTTATTGGTGGATAATTATCATCTTAATCATCTTACTCGTTGTCTTTGGTTTTGGGTTTTTTGGAGGAAAACAAGCTCAAAAAGAAGGTTCTGAGTGTAATTTTGGTATTGGAAAAACTTTTTGTTGGATTTGGCAGAAGACTACTTTAGAAACCCAATATGACTGCTCTTCTGATGTCTATAACTGCGGTGATTTCACAACTCAAAGCGAAGCTCAAGCTGTGTTTAATTACTGCGGGCCCGAAGATGTTCATCGATTAGATAATGATGGTGATGGTGTGGTTTGTGAATCGTTGCCTTAAATAGAATTGAAAACCACAAAATTTATATAGTTACTTTTCATCTAATATATCGAGTTTTTCCCAGGAGGGTTTATTAGATAATGAGTAAAGAATACGAAGAAACTATGTTAAGAATGCAGAAAGCATTAATTGCGACTCAGATCATAGATAAAAACATGTCTTTGATAGAAAAAGTGAGCGTACTAAAAAATGTAGGTCTTAATTACAAGGAAATTGCAGAAATTTTAGGAACAACCCCCAATAGTGTATCAGTTATGTTTGCCAAAATAAATAAGAAAAAATGAAAGATGTTATTGAACAATTAAAGAAAATGAATTCAAAGTTAGATATCTTAATCGCCTTGCAAATGGTAGAAGAAAAACCAAGGATGCTGAAGGAAAAGATAAAATTATTACATGAATTGGGAGCCGAAACCTCTGAAATTGCTTCTATTTTAAGAATTAAACGGACTCACGCCGCAAAAGAAAGAAGTATTTTAAGGAGGAAGAAAAAATGAAAAAGAAAAATAAATCTAGAGAAATGAATTTTAAAAATTTTGAGAAAAAGTTAGATGCTTTAATATTACTCGGTTGTGTGGAGAATTTATCTGGAGAGGATAAACTCAAAATTCTAACCCATGGGATTGGTTTAAGAGAAGCTGCAAGGATACTTGGTAAAGGCCACAGTAATCTTGCTAAATCAATAAAGAAAAAAAAGAAAAATGAGTGATAAGATACTAAAAGAAATTAATAAAAAATTAAAAGCAATTTTAATAGCTCTTGCTTTGAAAGAAAGTGATAGAAATAAGCAAACAACTATCTTAAAAAATGCTGGGTTAAACCAAAAGGAAATCATTGAGATTATTGGACTCTCTCCAACAACCCTCAGGACAAGAAAACATAGGGCTAAGAAAAAATGACAAACAATGATATTAAAAGAATAAGAGAAATGATGGAATTTCTAACAAAAAGAGAGCTCTCTAAAGAATTAAAAAAATTAAAACCCACAGAAAAGAAGATCTATGATTTGACGGGGATTAAGGGTCAAACAGAAATTGTTAAAATATTAAACATTGCACCAAATACTGTTTCTAATGCCTGGAAAAAACTAGAAAAAGAAGGGATTTTAATTAAAGAAGGTCAAAAATATAAGAAGGTTGTTTAAAATGGACCTTCAAGAATTGGTTTCTCGTGGTACATTCATATTTTCAAAATCTTCAAGAAAGTTTGAATTATTCAAATTAGTAAACGGGAGACTATCTGCTAAAGAGTTGGCTATTAAAACAGGACGTCATGAATCAAATATTTTAAACGATTTAGTAAGTATGGAAGAATTGGAATTAATTAGGCAAAAAAAAGATGGGGGAGGTAAGATAGCAAGAAAAAACAACTCCATAATATATGAAAAAACATCTTTGGCAAGGAATGTTCCTCTTTCTTACTTTGTAGACACTATAAAATCTCAAAAAGAATTAATAAAAAAAGAAATAAAAGTAAAACATAGAAAAGAACGTATATCAATAATTTCAATGCCCTCTGAAAGCCAACTTTCTCAGATTATAAATGAAGAGGAAGGACAACTATATGAATTTAAGAGGGCTGGAGCAGATGTAAGAAAACTTACAAAAGAGATTGCTGCTTTTTCTAATACTAAAATAGGAGGGATAATTTTTTATGGGATAGAAGACGATGGAACAGTTACTGGATCTGATAAAAAGAAACAGGAGTTGGATGCCCCTTTAATGGATTGTATTAATAGGAATATTAATCCTCCAGTAAAAGCTCAATTATATTCTAAAAAATATTTGGGTTATGAGATAATCTTAATTGTAATACCACCACATAAAAAAAAGACAGTCCATTTTTATGATGGAAGACCTTTAATTAGAAAGAGCACGATAATATGTGTGATGAGCCCCGCTGAAACCAAAATATTATATAAAGGAGGAGAAATAATATAATTAATAACTCCTACCCAACACACCACCCTGTTAGACTATCATAATATTTTTAAAGGGATGAATTCTGGGGTTTTTATGGGACCTATTTGGCTTGAAGAGAAAATAGCTAATATAACAGGAAAGCGGAGAAAAGGACAAATTTCTTCTGCAGAGGTTGAGTTTAATTATTATCTGAAGGTAATCAGAAATTTGATGGACCCAGATGGTTCATTTCTTGAGCTGGGTCCTAGTAGGAATCTTAGCCTGACTGATTATTTTGGGAATGTGACCATAGTTGATAAAAACATCGAGGTTATAAAGAAGTACGAAAGTGAAGGGGAAAAGGCCATACATGATGATTATCACTCTCTCACTATCCGGCCCAATAGTTTTGACTATGTTATTGCAATCCATCCTGATATTTATCATTCTGGAGAGAATATAGAGTGGACTGACTTTAAAGAAAGACAGTTCAAGTTCAAGGAGCAAAATCTTGAGGGATTTGTCTCCTCGCTTCTGAACATTGCCAGGAAAAAAGTGTTTATTGGTTCTAAGAAAATTTCCGATGACCCCCCAATGAAAGAGCATGTAAGCAGGGTTGTCACACATCCCCCCCAATTTGTTCTCTATGAGAAATCAGTGCAATTCACCCCTTACAGGAGAGTTAAAAAATGAAAAAAATAAATCCCTATAAAATAGCTCAGATACAGTTTGATAAAGCTGCGGATAAACTCCATTTAGAAGACTGGCTTAGAGACATGCTGAAAATCCCAGATAGGAACATATCAGTAAATTTTCCTGTAAAAATGGATGATAAGGATATCAAGATGTTTACAGGGTACAGGGTCCAACACAACGATGCAAGGGGACCTTATAAAGGCGGGGTAAGATTCAGTCCAGAGGTTGATCTTGACGAAGTGAAGGCTTTGGCTTCCTGGATGACATGGAAAACCGCACTTGTAGATGTTCCGTTCGGAGGTGCAAAAGGAGGAGTTATATGCGACCCGTATAAAATGTCTACTGGTGAACTTGAAAGGATGACAAGAAGGTTTACTTACGAAATCAGTGATATTATTGGCCCTAATACTGATATTCCAGCACCTGATGTAAATACAGATTCGCAAACAATGGCTTGGATTCTTGATACATACAGCATGGAAAAGAAGAGTGATATTTTTGGGGTTGTGACAGGAAAACCCATATATCTGGGAGGAAGTTATGGTAGAGAGGAAGCTACTGGAAGAGGAGTGATGATAACTGCTATGAAAGCCATTGAGAACCTTGGTTTAAAACCAAAAGAACTGACTGCAATTGTTCAGGGTTACGGCAAGGTCGGAAGCCATGCAGCAAAACTTCTAGCTGAAAGAGGCATCAAAATAATCGGAATAAGCGACATATCTACAGCGATATATAATTCCAAAGGACTTGATACCGAAGATATAGACAAGTACGTGAGCCAGCACAAATTGCTTGAAGGATATAATAAAGCAGATCATGTTTCACCTAAAGAAAAGCTTCTTAAAATTAAAACAGACCTTCTAGTACCTGCAGCCTTAGAAAACCAAATAACATCAGAGAATGCCAACCACATTGACGCCAAGCTTGTTGTTGAAGGTGCAAATGGCCCAACAACCCCTAAGGCAGATGATATTCTCTATAACAAAGGTGTGGTTGTTGTTCCTGACATTCTTGCTAATGCTGGCGGAGTAAGCGTAAGCTATTTTGAATGGGTGCAGAACATCCAAAGGGAACAGTGGACATACAACCAGGTTGTTTCAAAACTGGAAGACAAGATGATCTCTGCTTACAAGAGCGTTTATAAGCTGGCAGAAAAGGAAGGGCTTGACATGCGAACCGCTGCTTATATGATTGCCATTGATAGGGTCGCGAAGGCGACAAGAACCAGGGGAATCTTTCCGTGATTCAAGTGTTTATTCTATTAATTATGGGAAATAAAAGTGTTTTATATTTTA
>Ga0209977_10001503_pt1 | contig 10220 bp, 10 predicted proteins | sample SumtaG_2_FD_183113 | JGI IMG/M metagenome (GOLD analysis project Ga0209977, IMG submission 183113) | Deep subsurface microbial communities from Indian Ocean to uncover new lineages of life (NeLLi) - Sumatra_00607 metaG (SPAdes) (version 2) | ecosystem: Environmental > Aquatic > Marine > Oceanic... | reverse complement strand
ACTTTGTTCTCCAGTATCAGGAAGGATTGGAAAGGGAAAGGTCCCTGGAGCTTAAGTCTTTGATTGATTACAATCTTGCTTGGGCGAGGTTGGAGAAAGCTGTCGGATCAAGCCTGGAGAAGAGAAATATAAAAATATCCCAATTCAATAAATAAAGATCAATTAACAGGAAAGTCAATCTAGGGATAAAGGGAATAAAGGGGACAGGCTACCTTTCAAATACCATCGAATGAAAAGGGAACCTTTATTTAATATTATTGGGTAATAAGGGGGACAGGCCCCTTTTTTCTTGTAGGGGTTTGATTCATCAAACCCACCTTATAAATATATAATTTCTTTTGTAGGGGCTTGATTTATCAAGCCCGCACTTTTCCAAATCTATAGGTTTGATTAACTACCCACAAAAAATGGAAGAGAACCGATTTATTAAACCATTACTGTTCCCTCATTTTTTTAAAAAATTTTGACTAAACATAATGATTTGTAGTACATATTTTTTAGAAAATATCAAATGTTTTTACTTTACTTAGAACTGTTCAATAATTGGGGAACTAATCATGGATAAAAAAAGTTTGCTCGATGATTTAATTAAAAATTATAAATTAAAGCACAATAAATCAGAAGCACTCTTTGCGAAAGCTTCCCAGTATCAAATCAGAGGAGGCAGCCATAACCTGCGGCTTTTCGACCCTTTCCCTTTCTATGATGTTCAATGCAGCGGTTCTAAAGTCTTGGATGCAGATGGAAATACTTATGTAGATTTTTGGCAGGGACATTTTGCCAATGTTTTAGGGCATAATCCAAAAATAGTTATAAACGCCCTCCTTGATTACTTCCAAAAAGGCCAGGGGCTAACAACAGGATTTCCCGGGGATTGCCAGACGGAATTGGCGGAGCTCATACTCAGCCAAATAGAGGCAGATAAGATTCGTTTCACCACGAGCGGTACTCTAGCCACGATGTATGCCATAATGCTGGCCAAGGCCTTTACAAAAAGAGATTTGGTAATAAAGGTGGGAGGAGGCTGGCATGGGGCTCACCCGTACGCTCTAAAGGGAATTACGGTCTATGACCAAGGTCTGCATCACTTAGAATCTGCCGGTCTTCCCCCTGGCGCTGATTCTATGATAGTCATGACCAGATTTAACGATATGGAAGATCTTGAGGAAAAATTCAGAGAACATGGAGAAAGAATTGCCTGTTTCGTCGTGGAACCTTTTATCGGGGCAGGGGGATTTATTTTTTCCCGTAAAGATTACCTCCAGAAAGCAAGAGAATTAACCCAGCAATACAATTCCCTGCTCATATTTGATGAGGTAGTTTCTGGATTTCGCTTTCATGCCGGAGGACTTCAAAGCTTATACGCTATCAAACCTGATTTAACTGTCCTCGGCAAGGCTATAGGCGGGGGGATGCCAGTCAGCGCAGTGGCAGGAAGAGATGATGTGATGGTACTCTGCAGTCCAGAAGCGAAACCCGATCAGAAAGTGAAGTTTGAAGGAGGAACATTTTCTGCCCATCCTGCATCTATGTTAGCTGGTTTGACTTATATCAAATATCTGATGGAGAACGAGTCGGAAATTTACCCAAGAATAGGACAATTAGGGGCAAAGATTAGGAACGGAATTGAGGAGATATTCACTGCTCATGGATTCAACGTTAAATGCACTGGTTATGGCGAGCTAATGCCTGATAACAGCTCCTGTGTTGGAGTGCAATTTCTCCAGGAAAAAATTGATCGCATTACATTTCCAGAGCAGGTATGGAATCCGGAAGTTAGTGATTTAGAACTGAGAGAGAAAATTTTCAAATTAGCCATGCTCGAGGAAGGATTCAATATTTTCCACGGGTTTGGAGCGGTTTCTGCTGCTCACACAGAGAGTGAAATCCAAGCCTCTTTGGATGCTGTGGAAAGAATTGCCAAAAAATGGAAAAAGTATAAATAGTCATAAATAATAATGGCAGGAGAACCTGATGGATAAGATCAATCTCATAATTTATGGATGCGGTGTTATGGGCCGCAAAGCAGCCCTAGCTCTCCTTGATAAAAAAAGTTTCAAGTTAGTCGGGGCAGTAGATATAGATCCAGAGCTTGTAGGAAAGGATTTGGGAGAAATTCTTGACAAGCCAGAAAAATTGGGCGTTGTGATCGAAAAGGATGCCGAGGCGCTCTTTTCCAAAGTCAAAGCCCACGCTGTCGTGCATACTACAACTTCTCATTTAAAGAGTGTTTTTTCCCAGATAACCCAATGCTTGAAGGCAGGCTTGAATATCATATCTACCTGCGAAGAACTATCCTATCCCTGGAAGCGTAATCCTGAACTTGCTCGGGAGCTTGATAGTCTGGCGAAAGAGCAGGGAGTTACTGTGGTAGGTACAGGCATCAATCCAGGCTATTTGATGGATACTCTTCCTCTTGTTCTCACGGGTCCATGCCTAAAAGTAAAATCAATTAAAGTTACGCGCATGATGAATTCAGCGAAAAGGCGAGTTCCTTTCCAGGTGAAAGTAGGTACGGGGTTGACCCAAGAGGAATTCAAGCAAAAGATTGAAGATAAGGTCATCACTGGACATGTGGGACTTCTGGAATCCATCAATATGATCGCGGACGGACTTGGATGGGAATTGGATGAAGCTGTGGAACTTCCTCCCCAGCCAGTGATAGATGAGAAAGAGATAAAGACAGCGCTGGGGACAATAAAACCCGGGGACGTGATTGGATTGACAAGCATAGCTTATGGCAAGAAGGAGGGTAAAGAAATCATCACCCTTGAGTTTTGTGCCAACGCTGCCGTGGATGAGGAGTATGATGAGATAATTATCCAAGGGGAACCAAACATTCACCAAAAGATTGTAGGTGGAGTTCACGGAGATATCGGAACAGTGGCTGTGACTATTAATACCATCCCCAGGACAATCGAAGCTCCGGCAGGTCTCAAGGTTATGAAAGATTTGCCTCCTCCTAAAGCTACTCTTTAAACTTTAGCTTCTGGAGTTGTGCAGGCGAACTATGTTAATATTGGGGCAATGGAAATTTCCGCTGTAATCATTACTTTTAATGAAGAAAAGAGGCTTGAGCCTGCCTTGAAAAGCTTGGCGGGTGTTGCTTCAGAAATTATAGTTGTTGACAGTTTCAGCAGTGATGGTACTGTCAAGCTTGCCAAAAAATACACAAAAGACGTTTTCCAGCGAAAATGGACAAATTTTTCAGACCAGAAAAATTCTGCCAATAACAGGGCATCTTTCCCATGGATTTTATCCCTGGATGCTGATGAACGACTTTCTCCCGAGCTTCGAGAAGAGATCCTCCAGATTAAAAACGAAGAGCCAGATTGTTCCGCCTTTTCCATGCCCAGGCAGGTCTTTTATCTTGGAAAATGGATACGCCATTCAGGCTGGTACCCAGACCGCAAAATCCGACTCTTCCAAAAAGACAAAGCCCGCTGGGAGGGAGAGTACATCCATGAGAAATTAGTCGTCGAAGGGAATGTACAGAAGCTTAAAAGCGTGATTCACCACTTCACCTATCGAAATATTTCGGATCATCTGGCTCGGGTTGACAAATTTTCTGAGCTCGGCGCCCAAAAACTCTACACCCAGAAGAAAAAGTGCCGGTTGTATCACTTGGTCTTTTTGCCTATTTTTAGGTGTGCGAAATCATTTTTTTTGAAAGCCGGTTTTTTAGATGGCTATGCAGGATTCATCATCTCTGTGCTCCACGGCTATGCCATTTTCATTCGATACGCTAAGCTGAGGGAGATATGGAAAAAAGGAGAGAGAATTGAGCCTTTTCCAGATTGATGCAGGAAAAGAATGGAGAGGTGGCCAGAGACAATCTCTTTTCCTGGCTAAAGAGCTGAAACGAAGAGGATTGCCTTTCTTTTTTATCGTCCAGCCTGAAAGCCCGCTCCATCAGAAAGCTTGTGAGGCAGAACTTCCTGTCCTCCCCTTTAAGATGAGGAATGAATTTGATCTTCCGGCAATCCTTCGACTGGCTTGGGCCATGAAGCGCAAGAAATGCCTCCTGGTTCATTTCCACGACGCCCATTCGGCAGCTGTGGGCTCAGTGGCCGCTTCTCTGGCCAAAGTTCCCTTCCGAATAATCACCAGACGCGTTGATTTCCCTCTAAAAAAAAATTATTTTTCCCGGCGCAAATACATGAAGAATGTAGATGCAATCATAGCCATTTCTGAAGGTGTTAAAAAGGTTCTGGTGGAAGGAGGCGTCGACCCTGAGAACGTTGAAGTCATCTCTTCAGGAATAGATTTCTCTTCTTTCGAAGAGGATTCTTCAGCATTAACATCTAAAGACTACCTTCGTCGCGAATTCTCTTTTGCGGTTGATGATTACCTGGTAGGGATAGTGGCCCATCTTGCTGACCATAAGGGCCACCAGTATTTGATCCAGGCAACAAAAATTCTCAAACAGCAAGCACCCAAGATAAAGACGATTATTGTCGGTGAAGGCCCGTTAAGCATGGAGCTGGATAGGCAAGCAAAAGAATTAGATGTAGAGGATATTATCTTTTTTTTAGGATTCAGGAAGGATATACCAAAGATTCTTTCTTCACTGGATTTATTCGTCCTTTCCTCTCATCTTGAGGGTATGGGAAGTAGCATTTTAGATGCCATGGCCTCCCGGCTTCCTGTTGTTGCTACCAAGGTGGGAGGTATCCCTGAGGTAGTGATTCATGGAGAAACTGGCCTTTTGGTGCCTCCTCGCAATCCCTCGGCTTTGGCCCGGGCCATTCTTATGCTATACAGCAATAAAGCTCTGGCTTCTCGATTAGGACAGAAAGGATATGAGCTTGTCCATCGAAAATTTTCGGCAGAGGCAATGGCAGACAAGGTTGTACGTTTGTATGAAAAAATAGGTTTAAGAAGGTGGATTAAGATCTATGAGAAGGCTTAAAGTTGAGAGAGTGGAGCTTTCGCTCTTAAAGCTTCCTTATGTTCATTTTTTTGAGACAAGTTTCGGCCGAGAAGAAGAGCGAGAATTCATTCTTGTGAAAATTTATAGCGATGGCATTTGTGGGTATGGTGAGGTTGTATCTGAAAAAAGTCCTCTCTTCAGCTATGAAACAACCTCCACGGCCTGGCATATATTGAAGGATTTTTTAATTCCTCTTGTTTTGGATAAATCCATCTCCGATCCCCATGATTTTTACAGAGAGGCGAAAAAATATCGAGGGCATCCGATGGCAAAGGCAGGGTGCGAACTTGCCCTCTGGGATCTTCAGGGGAAAAAAGAAGGAAAGCCGCTCTCGAAACTTTACGGAGGAACAAAGACAGAAATTCCTGCAGGAGTAAGCGTCGGAATCCAGGATTCCTTTTCTGAACTTCAGGAAAGGATTCAATCTTTTCTCGAGGAAGGCTACCAGAGAATAAAGATCAAGATAAAGCCAGATTGGGATATCCAGGCGTGCGAGGAAACGCGGAAAAGGTTTCCTGATGTTACCCTCCAGGTAGATGCTAATGGTGCTTATAGCATCGATGATAAAGAAATCTTGAAAAGACTGGATGAATTCAACCTCCTCATGGTTGAGCAGCCTTTCCCTCCCTTCGATTTGTGGGACCATAGTCGTCTGCAGAAAGAGATGCGGACTCCGCTCTGTCTGGACGAGAGCATGCTTTCGGTTGAAACTGCCCGAAAAGCATATGAAATGGGGAGCTGTCGAATCGTTAATATTAAAGTCGGGCGAGTAGGAGGAATTATAGAAGCCAGAAAGATCCATGATTACTGCCAGGAAAAGCAGTTACCTGTGTGGTGCGGGGGGATGCTGGAGTCAGGGATAGGGCGAGCGCACAATATCCATCTGGCAACTCTCCCCAACTTTAAGTTTCCCAATGACATCTCAGCAAGCAAAAGATATTATGCAGAAGATCTTATCGAGCCGCCAGTGGAAGTCTCCAGCAAGGGGACAATAAAAGTTCCAGAGCTTCCTGGAATAGGTGTCTCTCCCCAGGAGCAGAGAATTAAGAAGGCCGCATTAAAGCATGAAGTGTTTACTCTCTGACCTCGATTGACTTGCTTGGGGAGCGGTGATATAAAACAGGTGTTTCCGATAAAGTAGAGATAAATGCCTCCTATAACCTATAAAAAAGCAGGTGTTGACATAGATAAAGCAGATACCTTTATAAAAGCCATAAAACCCCTTCTGGAGAAATCCAAGCGCCCCGAAGTCCTGGGAAAGATCGGAGGGTTTAGCGGCTTGTTTATGCCTCGGCTCAGCGGAATGAAGAATCCTGTTCTGGTTTCTGCTACGGATGGCGTGGGCACCAAGCTGATGGTTGCCGAGCTTGTGAAAAAATATGACACGCTAGGAGTGGATTTAGTGGCTATGTGTGTGGATGATGTTGTTGTGGTCGGGGCCGAACCGCTCTTTTTTCTTGATTATATAGCCTGCGGAAAATTAAACGCCGAAAAACTCTATGAATTGATGAAGGGAATAGCGAGAGGCTGTCGGGAGGCTGGCTGCGCTTTAATCGGAGGAGAGACAGCAGAACTTCCAGGGATGTATGCCAGCGATAAGTTCGATGTTGCAGGATTTTGTGTGGGAGCGGTGAGTCGGGAGAAAATAATCGATGGCCGCCTCTGTCGTAAGGGAGATAAGGTCTTAGGCCTCGCTTCAACGGGTATCCACAGCAATGGATTTTCTCTGGTTCGGAAGATATTTTCCGCTGGAGAGCTTAGAGGGAAGCTTGGTCTCGAAATACTAAAGCCAACCAGGATTTACGCGAGCTCGATTCTCAAGGTTATGGAAGGAGTTCGGATAAAGGCCATGGCTCATATAACAGGCGGCGGCTTCTATGGAAACATACCCCGTGTTTTGCCCGGGGGATTAGGTGTGAAGATAGAGAAGGGCTCCTGGGCTGTTACGCCGATTTTCCGCAAGATTCAAGAAAAAGGTCAGATTGAAGAGAAAGAGATGTTCAGGACTTTTAACATGGGAATCGGGATGGTCTTGATCGTTTCCTCGCGGAATGCTCAACAAGCCCTGGCGCTGCTTGAAAAGACAGGACAGAAGGCCTGGATAATAGGAGAGGTTATCCAGGGTAGAAAAGAAGTCGTACTTGTCTAGAGGTTCTTATTAATAATATCTTTTACTGGGTTAAAGCATAAAATTCATCAAATCTTGAGAAATATTTTGACATCTCGTTTTCCTTTGCTATAAGCTCTATGCAGGAGAGGGATGGATCACAACAAAGAGGAAGGAAGATCGGAAAATGAGTGATAAAACGAGCGAAAATATTTACAGGGAACAACGAGTCGGAGTCTTTGTGGATGTTCAGAATATGTATTATTCTGCGAGGAATATCTACAAAGCAAAGGTCAATTTTAAAACAATCCTCAAAGAAGCTGTTAAAGGTAGGCAGCTTATCCGGGCAATCGCCTATGTCATAAAGGCAGATGTAAAGGATGAAAGCAATTTTTTTGAAGCGCTTAAGAGCTTAGGCTACGAGGTCAAGGCAAAAGACCTTCAGGTATTTTTTGGAGGGGCTAAAAAGGGAGACTGGGACATCGGAATTGCTGTAGATACTATTGAGCTTGCGCCAAAGCTTGATGCAGTTGTGCTTATCACTGGAGATGGAGATTTTGTGCCGTTAGTCCAGCATCTTAAGCATGCTGTGGGTTGTTATGTGGAGGTTATGGCTTTCGGCAAATCAAGCTCTCAGAAACTGATTGAGCAAGCTGACAACTTCTTAGATTTGGGCCTGAATCCTCAGAAATTTTTGATTAAAAGCGGTAAGAGAGGGTCTTGATTCATCTGTAGGGGCTTGATTTATCAAACCCACATCATGAAACAATTTTTGTTTTTTATATCACAGGCGATTCTTTCTCGGCCTGGCCCGTAAATTGCGAAACAACTTTTAATGTTTAGCTCACAGCTAATTATTAGTTGAAATCTTATTATTCCTATGCTATAAGTAATATTTACAAAAAAAATTCTTGAAAATTGCTAATGAGCCTGAAGCAGAATTTTCAGCAAGATAAAAATGGACCTGAATATTACGAAAAGTCCAAAAATATGAGACCCAATCCCCTTTGGAAAAGAATATCCTTATTCCAATATCCGTTGATTAATCTTGCTTTATTTATTTTTATATATGTCTTTACAGCCTTTTCAGCAGAGCCTCAACAGTCAGAACACGTGAAAGCTCGACTTATATCAGAGGTAAAATCTATCCAGCCAGGGAAATCGTTTTGTGTCGCTCTGTGGCTTAAGATGGATAAACATTGGCATAACTATTGGAAAAATCCTGGCGATTCAGGATTGCCGACGAAAATCGAATGGAATCTTCCAGATGGCTTTGTCCCTGGTGTTATTCAATGGCCGTATCCAAAGAGGTTTGAAGAGTCAGGCCTTGTGAGTTTTGGTTATGAAGGAGAGGTTTTTATTATCACTCAAATAGAAGCTCCAAAGGCAATAAAAACGGGGACAAATGCGAAGCTTTCTGCCAGCGTAGATTGGTTGGTCTGTAAAGAAAGTTGTATCCCAGGCCATGCGGATCTTGTGATTATAATGCCGGTTAAAAATAAAAGCCCAAAGATCGATGAACGATGGGTAAATCATTTTAAAAAGACACGGAAGAAATTACCCAAAACATCTTCTGAGTGGAAGATAAAAACATCTATCAACAAAAATCAAATTCTTATTCACATAGACCCGCCTTCAGAATTTAAAGGCGAGTTGAAGAATATAACATTCTTCCCAGAGCAAGGTGGGATTGCCAACTACTCTGGATCACAAAATCTAAAAAGGTCACAAGATGGGTACATCCTCGAGGTCCTGCGGTCAAAGCTATCAACAAGGCTCCCAGCGCGACTTAAAGGCGTATTGTTATCTCCCGAAGGCTGGGGCAATTCTCGGGAAGAGCGTGCTTTGCATATTGATGTGCCGTTAATGAATGTTGATTAATAAAAATATCAAGGAGGTATTTAGATGAAACGAGTTATATTTTTAACTCTGTCAGTGTTAGCAGGTTTTTTCTTAGTCCTGGCTCTGTTAGCCAGAGCCGCCGAAGCGCAAGTAGATAAACCTGCTCCAAATTTCACGCTTCCCGACACCAACGGTAAAAGTCATTCCCTCTCTGATTATAAAGGAAAAATTGTTGTCTTGGAATGGCTGAATCATGATTGTCCCTTCGTTAAAAAGCTTTACAACAGCGGTCACATGCAAAAGCTTCAAAAAACATACGGCAAAAAAGGAGTTGTCTGGTTTTCGATAATTTCTTCAGCGCCGGGAAAACAAGGGTATTGTACACCTGAACAAGCCAATGAACTGATTAAGCAGAAAAAGGCCGCTCCTGCAGCATTGCTTCTCGATTCAGATGGTAAAGTAGGTAAGCTTTATGGCGCAAAAACTACGCCCCACATGTACATCATAACTTCTGATGGTGTTTTGGTTTATAATGGTGCGATTGATGATATCCGTTCTACAAACGTAGAGGATATCGCTAAAGCGAAAAACTATGTTCAAATTGGTTTGGATGAGGTTATGGCTGGCAAAGAAGTATCCACTAAGACAAGCGTGCCTTATGGATGCTCGGTGAAGTATAAGTAATTCAGGGAAAAACGCAATTTCTGTCGCTCAGGGTTTTTGGGTTAGAGATCTGTTTCTAGGTCTTACAGCCTCCACAAGAAAGAGGCTTTTAAAAACCTATGATTCTAGCTCTGGGGGTGGCACTATGATTGGGGGCAGGTCATTACTTTATCAATCGTAAGATTCTTTTATAAATGCTATCAGCAAGACGCTCGGCAAGTTTGTCAATTAACTTATCCTCCAGTTTTTTAAGCCCATTTAGTATATGCTCGAGCTCGAGCCTGATCAGTCCTCATGTTTTCGGCAGGAGACAAGGGATAAATCCGCTTTAGGCGGTCATACTTTCTGAGAGCCTCAGTCCAATCTCCCGCATGTTCTGAATACTCACCCTGTTCGAAAAGCGAGGCAATGGCGGCTCCAGTCATTTCTTGACGAAAGCCAGCATAGTCATCTGGTACTGGGAGTCTAACACCAACCTTCTAGGCATAAGATTGATAAGAAGTTGACGTGCGGAGCCCTTGTCTGTAAAATGCCAGAAAGCGTTTGACGCAAAATGATTAAAGTGGAGAGCCTGATTTTTCTGGCGGGCAGATACCTTAGTTAAAAAAAGGAGGATATCATGGAATCCATTGTTGCCCAGCGCATTCCTTATTCGCAGATACGTGTGGTGTTTGA
>Ga0209977_10001502_pt1 | contig 10234 bp, 15 predicted proteins | sample SumtaG_2_FD_183113 | JGI IMG/M metagenome (GOLD analysis project Ga0209977, IMG submission 183113) | Deep subsurface microbial communities from Indian Ocean to uncover new lineages of life (NeLLi) - Sumatra_00607 metaG (SPAdes) (version 2) | ecosystem: Environmental > Aquatic > Marine > Oceanic... | reverse complement strand
AAAAATCTTACAACTTTATTAGGTCCGGATTTAGAAATTAAATCTGACGAGGATTTAATAATAAATAAGGCAAAGGTAATAATAGCTGATATCTTTACTTCAAACGGGATAATTCATATTATTGACAAAGTAATTAAGCCACCAGTAATTTTAGCAGCAACATAAAAATCAGTTCAATCAGAAATAATATATTTAAACGATAAACATTGTTAGTTTATTTTTGATATCTTCACTATAGTCTTAGTTCTAAACGTTTAATTCTTATTATATCGATTATTATGTGATAACATTAGTACAAACTATTCAATAATTTTTTAATTCAATTTTAAAAAGTAATAGAAGAGAAATAATTTGTGAAAAATATGAGTGATGTAAGAAAAAAACTCTGGGAACCCTCGGAGGAATGGATCAAAAATGCTGAAGCTACGCGTTTTATTGAATTCGTCAATAAAAATTACGGACAAGATTTAAACGGAGGTAAAGACCTTTATAAATTTTCCGTTGAGAAAATAGAAGACTTTTGGGACGCAATGTGGAAATTTTCAGAAATCATCGCGTCTAAATCCTATGATAAAGTGGTTGAGGACCTAAGTGTTTTCCCAGGAACTAAATGGTTTCCAGGTTGCCTCCTCAACTTTGCTGAGAATTTACTTAAATATAAAGACGACCAGTTAGCCTTTGACTTCCAAGGTGAAACCAAAGTATCGAAGCAAATTACTTATGCTGAATTGAATAAAATTGTAGCTCGCTTAGCTAAATCTCTCAAGGAAATGGGTGTTAAAGTAGGGGATCGAGTAGTTTCCTATATTCCAAACTTGATTGAAACTCCTATTGCCATGTTAGCTGCTACTGCCATTGGAGCAACTTGGGCTTCATGTGGCGCAGAATTACAACCGAACGCAGTAATCGATCGTTTTGGACAAATTGAGCCAAAAGTTCTCTTTACCGTTGATGGATATTTCTATAGGGATAAAGAATTTAATATCACTGAGAATGCTAAAACTGTGGTTGAAGCTATTCCTTCTATAGAAAAAGTAGTGGTGGCATCCTATATATCTGATAAAGCAGATGTTAGTGGAATTCCTAAAGCGGTAAATTGGGAGGACTTTATTTCGAAAGACGAAGATCCTGCTCTTGAATTTGAGCAATTACCTTTTGATCATCCATTATATGTGATGTTTTCATCAGGAACAACGGGAAAACCTAAGTGTATGGTTCAAGGCGCTGGTGGTGTATTGATCAATCATTTAAAAGAATTAATCTTATCTACTGATGTAAAAAGAAGCGATGTCATTAATTATATTACTGCGCCCTCATGGATGATGGTATAAGGTATCTTTATACCAGCCAAAATGTGGAACTGGCTTATCAGTGCCTTAGCCACGGGCGCAACAATATTCTTATATGATGGTAATCCGCTATATCCAGAACCATTAAGGTTTTTTGAATTAATAGAAAAACATAAGGTAACTATATTTGGTACTAGTGCAGCATATATTCATTACCTAATGGGACTTGGGGTAAAGCCTGCTGAGAAATATGACCTAAGTGCATTAAGAGAGATCTCGCAAACCGCATCTACATTATCTCCTGAAGGTTTTGAATATGTCTATCGAGAGATTAAAAAAGATCTCTTTTTCAATTCAATCAGTGGCGGAACAGATATTAATGGTTGTTTTGCTGGAGCGATACCTATTTTACCTGTATATTCTGGAGAATTGCAAGGGCGCGCTTTAGCGATGAAAGTAGAATCGTATTCTGAGAAAGCTGAACCTATTGAAGATGTACAAGCCGAACTTGTATGTGAAGCTCCCGCACCTTCGATGCCAATCTATTTTTGGGGCGATGACGATAACATGACAAAATATAAAGTTGCCTATTTTGACTACTATAAAGATGTAGGAAAAATGGTTTGGAGACATGGCGATTATATAGTCATTCATAGCGATACAGGTGGTATTACCTTCTGGGGTCGATCGGACGCAGTTTTAAAACCTTCTGGAGTACGAATTGGGACTGCAGAAATCTATAACGTTGTAGAACAATTACCTGAGATCGCTGATAGTCTTGTTATAGGTCAAAAATACTCCGGGGATATCCGAATAATAATGTTCGTTCTCTTGAATGAGGGCTACGAATTAACGGACGATTTAAAAGCCAAGATTAGGACAACATTGCGTGAAAAGACCTCCCCAAGGCATGTGCCAAAACTAATCTTTCAAGCACCCGAAGATGGTATTCCATATACTTTCAGCAACAAAAAAGTCGAAATTGCCGTAACAAAGATCATTCACGGTATGGAAGTGGCTAACCGAAGCGCATTAAGGAATCCCACCTCTTTAGATTACTATATGGAAATGAAAGATAAGTTAAATTAAAACAATAAAATATATCTTTTTTTTTATTTTTCAAAATGTTTTCTTTTTCTATGTAGACTATTTTTATAATTAGGAAGCATTTCTCGCATTAAATCCATTCCTAAATAAATATTGTACCCTACACCCCCCCATTCACTATCAGTACGCCAAATTTTATGTGTTATTTTAAAATTGCTTTTAACTTGCCTTATAAACTTTATACTTCCGGATGTGATTACCGTTGAGCCCACTTTACCATCACCATCATAATATCCTAAAATAAAAGCTAAATAATATTCTCTCGAAGCTAGTTGGGGTAATTCTATAGATTTAGATTTTTTCTTTCCAATAATAAAACCATGTTTGATTAAATTATGTGCAAATTCATCGTTGACAAACCGAATCCTCACATATTCAGTTAAAACTCCATCTCTTCTAATTTCAGTTTCCTTGTGCTCAAGATTATAACCTATAGTTTTGGCGAATTTATTTAATAAATCTCTCTCATCATCTTTATGCAATTCAACTCCAAATCTGATATTTTTTCCATGCATAGAAAGCCAAGCCTCTGCGAATAACCATCCTAACCAATAAGCCTTTTCAATAGTATCTATATATTTAAAATAATTAATTTTTAGGTTCGGATGCCATCTATATATACCATAAATCGATTTCTGGGGGTTATTTGAATTTTTATATTTGTTTAATAGCTCAAGGGTTTCTCTAGGAACTTTACCTATACTTTTTGCTATATGATTTTCATATTCTCCAAGAGTCTCTAATGAAATTATATATTTTGGATTCTGATTTATTTGATTCCTCTTTTTTCTAATATGAGATTTTGACTTTCCTAAAATAACACTTAATTGCTCATCTGTTAATTTACCATGCCATAACCTATTTTCTGGAAAATATTTAGCAAGAACTCTTTTTAATTCATTTAAGAAGCTTAATGTGCAATATCTATTAGTTTTTATTGAAAATACATTAAAATATTTCTGATTTTTGTTTAAATTATCTTTATTATTATCTAAATGATCAATATCTTCATTATTATAATGGACATTAGTTCCTATGTCAATATTGCGAAAGTATTCATTATTAGAACATTTTCTTTTAGTCTTGGGATTTTTATAACAACGTAAATCATCAATTTTTACTTTAGATTTATTTGTATTTTCAACCATGACTGAAATCCCAAAAAATTCTTAATTAATCTTTTAAAATTGCAATATGTAACACGAATATGTTTTTATCTTTATAAATCTTAATAGAGTAGGGATTTTGTCTTTATATATAATAGAAAATTTACATATTGATTAATTAATTCAAATAAATTAAGACTTTTTTAGCCAAGGACAGGATAAAATACATACCATACATCCATTATCTCCTAAACAATTTTTAATATCTAAAACATCCTCCCTACAAGAGGGATGATCGTTAAAGGCAACAAAAGTGAGTGCGTTCTGAGGACATGCTTCTATACATTTTCGGCAATTACCACATTCATTTTTAATAGCTTGATTTACTTGAAGTGGCATGTCTGTTAAAATTGCAATTAAACGATGTAAAGGACCATATTCTGGAGAAATAATTAATAGTGACCTACCTTGCCAACCAAGTCCTGCTGTTTTTGCTAAGATTTTAAGAGACATAAATCCTAACCGATTAATAGGATCAAATTCATCTTCGGTATGAATAATGAGTTGCCTATAACCCTTATTTTCTAAATATTCCATTATAGAAAACGCAGCGTCCTCTAAAAATAATGCGGTCTTGTTGCCAGAGGCTTTTTTTCCTAACTATCCATATTGAGCACCTAATACAATGGCATATGGAAACATATTTAGGAATTTTTTCACATCTGTGGGAAGTCCAGGTTCCATTTCCTTTAATAAATTCATGTCGGCAATACCATATGTATCAATTTCTAGCTTTTTAATATATTTTCTAAGATTTTCTGTTTCAGTTATCTTTTGTTCTTCCATATTCTACAACTTTTTTTCCTTTTTTTTTATTTAAAGAGGATACATTTATCTCCTTTTAATTTTAATTAGTTCCTTTCCTACTTAAACCTATTAGATTAGTCCTATGATATTTCTTGATGTTAATCTTGATATATCCAAACTTTTTATTTAGCATTTGACACGGTTTTTTTTTTGGTTTTTAAAAGAATTTATTTGTAGACATAATTGAGGTAGATTAAACGGTTTCTCCATAAAACAAATTGCACCTGAGTCTAGTGCTTTTTGTTTTATAGTTGGATCTCCACTTACAATTACAATTTTCGCTGTTTTGTCTATTTCCAAAATTTCTTGAGTTGCTTCAAGACCATTTTTACATGGCATATGATAATCCATTATGATTAAATCAGGTTTTATAATAAATTTCTGAAATTTAATTACAGCCTCTTTACCATTTTTTGCTGTATCAACAACAGTAAATCCAAATATTTCAAAAACTTTTTTATATAACTCTAAAATTAAACTATCGTCGTCTACAACAAAAGTTTTTATTGCCTCCATTTTGTTCTCCTATTTTCTTTTTTTATTCTTTTTTTTATTCTTAATAAAAAATTCAATAAAATCACTAGAATAATCTTTAATTATTTCAAGAGCTCCATTTTCTAATGATATTTCTGCTGCATTTAGCTTTAAACGCAATATTGGCGGATAAATGACTTCTGCTTTTACATTATCGTGAAGAAATTCAACCCAGAAGGGTTCAACTGAAATTTCGGATAATGCAACATAAAATCCTGATATAGCCTTAATGATGATTTTTTTTTTTTAAAAAATGTCCCAATACTTAAGTAACCAATTTTGAATTTCCAGACTTGGGATTTCCTTACTTATAATATCTCCAATTATCAAAAAATCTGCCCTTTCTTCAACTAAATAAGCAGGATCAATCTTTTTTGCCCTTCCTACATCTACATCAATGTAATCTTCCAAGCGATCTTGGAGCATTTCAGCAATAATCTTAGAGAATCCAATTCCGTTCTTATATATTATCCATAGTTTTATTTTCATTCACCTTTTCTATAATAAAAAAAATTTTTAGGATTTACCTATTATACGTGTTTTTGATTAATTAATTCCTTCAATTTTATATTTAGATGATTGTATCTTTCTCTATTTAAAGTGTTTATACCATCATACTGAATAGCTTTTTGGGGACAATAATGGATACAACCTAAGCAATTTTGACAATGATGCTGCCACTCAGGTTTGTCATTTACGAGTTTTATATTATCGACGGGACAGATTTTTTGACAAATTCCACACCCATTACACTTTTCATCTGAATAGTACTTTTCATCTATAATATTTACCTGTTTCATAAAAGATTCATAGGAACCTTTCATTGGGAAAATAGAGACTTTACTTCTCTTCCCTTTCTTATTAGTACGAATTATTTCAGCAATTTTTACTAATTTCAATTCAGCGTTCCTTATTCTTTTTTCTCTTTTTTCTTTTGAAGGAAGGGGGTTGATGCGGGCTGATGCAATTATGTTATTTGAAAAAACTCTTATTTGGAATGCTGCATGTAGTTTCTTATTTTTTGGTTCCAATAACTTATTCAGTATCTGTATTACATATTGCCTGAAAGGTCCGCCTTGAGTAGCAACAGCAAATATATATTTTGTATTACTTAAATCAATCTTCTCAATAAAATTATAGACAATTTTGGGTAGAGACCAATTGTACACGGGAAAAATAAAGCCAACTTTTTCTGATGTGGCGTTTATAGAATTTTGATTAATAAGACCCGCAATCGGTATAAGTTCACATTCATTAAGCTTTTCTTTAAGCTTTTTGGCCACATGTAATGAGTTTCCTGTGCCTGAAAAATAATATATTGTTGTTTTGTTATTTTGTGTAATTTTTTATCACCTTTTTTTTAAAGTTTTTTTATTAATTTTAATAGGTATTGGGGCTCTAATAAGAGCATGTTCGCACATAAAGAAAACAATTAACATAGGGAGCTTTTAGTCCTTAATTGAAAGGAATGGAGATTTATTGATGAGATTATCAAATTGTAAGATAGGAATTTAATCAAAAAAACCATAAAACTCCGTATTTTTGCGATCAAATTAAAACATAATGTACCTAAAAGTACCGAAATTTTTCACATCTAGGTGAAATTTGGGAATAGAATAAAACTGTTATTTCATTTAGTTCTAAGTAATTGATCCACCCAGCAATCATAATATTTTGAAGATAAGAAAAGATGAGGAATTATATCCTGGAATCCTTCAGTTTGCAGTTTTTCCTGAATTCTTTGGGATTCTTGGACAGTTTTTGTCCATATGAACATGGCAAAAAAGTTAGGTATATTACTATAGCTTATACAATAAGTAACATTTTGATTATATTTCTCATATATATATTGTATTGTTGAGTTTAAGTTAGTACCTTCCTTTAAATAAATATGAAACGCTGTAGTCAAATTATTTTCAGCTTTTAGAGACCAGTCAATACTGAAAGTAACTAAATTATTTATAATCATTCGATCTAATCGCTTCTTGACAGTTTTAGCTGAGAGTCCTACATCATCCGCAATATCTGTAATAGGTTTCCTTGCATCTCGATTAAGAGACTTTAGAATTTTATAATCAATACTTGAAAGTGGTTCGGGTGTTGTTATATAGGGTACGTTCACTAAACCTATTGTAGGTTCATTCATTTGAGCTGTCTTTGAAACATAAGCGCTATAATCTTGAAGCTCTGATATGTCCCTTAAAATACCCCCAATATACAAAAATTTGGCTCCCGAAATACCAACAAAATCTATATTCTCATGTTGCCCTAGCTCTTTACTCAATAGATCCATTGATTTTGCTTTAGAAGTGCCAAAAATCATAACCATTAGGCTTTTTAATGCTATTATACTTGGCCGGGCAGAAAAAGCCTCGATAATCTCATCGTCTATAAGTCTATTTATACGTTTATGAATGGTGCTTACGGATAAATTGGTTATATCCGCTAATTCTCTGTAGGTCAAACGAGAGTTTTCCGATAGATTTTTCATGAGGATTAAATCAATTTCATCCATAATGCTTACTAGAAGACTAATTATTTTAGTTAATAATAGTTTTATTTTTGTTTTATTTAAGTCATTTAGTTCAAAGTGTTTGATCCAAAGTCTTTGGACTTCTACATTGAAATGAAGGATAAGCTTCAATAATTTTTTTTTACTTCCTTTATTTATAGAGAAAAGAAATTCCGTCTAATAAGTAAAAATTATAAGACTCTTTAACCAAAAATATATTAAACTTAAACATCATATAAAATATGAAGTTTTATATATCTAAGATGTCTCTAAAATCATGATAAATATGAGTAAAATTAAAGAAAAAATACTCTCCCTCATCAAAGACTTACCTGAAGATACTACATCTGAGGAAATTGAGGATTTAATTGATTTATTATACATAAAAAAACAAGTTTTAGAAGGCTTGGAGGATTTCAGGCAAGATAGATCTTATTCTCTTGAAGAAATGAAAAGTTTATCAGGAAAATGGAAATTAGAATCTCAGAAAAGGCCAAACGACAGCTAAAAAACATTTATAAATATTACTCAGAAAATTCTATACAATATGCGGAGCACTTTCTAGAAGACTTTTATAATAAACTCGAATCTCTTAGAGAATTCCCTAAAATGTATGGAATAATTCCTCAATTAAAGAAACATAATATTAGAAAACTCCTTTTTAAGGATTATAGAATCCTTTACCAAATTGATGAGAATAAGGAATTAATTAAAGTAGTGGCAATTCTCCATTCAAAACAGCGCCTCCAGATATAATTTTTTGTATTCCTTTTTTTATCATTGATTAAAAATTTAATAAAATTATTTGAATATTCTTTAATTGAGGAGCACTTCGGAATCCAACTTCTTTAGATTTCTACATTGAGATGAAAGATAAACTTTAGTAACAAAGTTTTTTTTATTTTTTCCTTTTCTTTTTTCATTGAATTAGAATTATAATTACAAAACAAGAAAATTATGATAATATTTCAGATTTTAGCAGTTTGCGGAATGCTTAGTCCCATCATATATACTGCGATGTGGATTATTTGTGGGAGCTTAGATTCAGAGTATAATCATATTCGAGATGATATAAGTTCACTATTTGCAGTTGGTGCTCCTAACAGGCGCTTAGCACAATCATTCGTGATTACAGAAAGTGTTTTATTGTTTGTATTTTTTATAGGATTACATGAAGGGATAAACGACGGGGGCGGTTCTGTTATTGGCCCCATTTTATTATTAATTAGTTCTATTTTAGGAATACTTGTTGCTCTGTTTTTCCCTCTTGATGAAGGAGGGGAATTCACAACCTACAAAGGAAAGGGACATATAACCCTCGTGGTTTTAATGGGAATATTCGCAATTGCTGGGATGGTAGCACTATGGATTCGATTACAAACAGTACCAACATGGAGTGGTTTTGCAATATATTCACTAATTTCAGCCATAGCTTCATTAATCGGCGTAATTATCTCGGGTATATTTGCCGCAGGGAAGTACAGGGGGATAATCGAAAGAATAATGGTCACTCCCTATCAACTATTCTACTTTGTTCTTAGTCTGATGGTATTTCTGAATAATTAACTATTATTAAACTATTTATTCTATTTTACTTTTTATTTCAAATATTATGAAAGCTATAGTTTACGAAGCCCCCCGAGGCGGGCCATGAGCGTACCTCTCAGATAATCCAAGTCAGCTGAATTTATGGATGTTGCATGAACTTTTACTAGTACTTCATTGTCCTTGGGAGTAGGTTTTTCTACCTCTTTGAGCTGAAGAACATCCGGAGGCCCATATTTTGTGTATACAATTGCTTTCATCATATTGATGATAGTATATTTAATCATATAAAGATAAATAATTAAGAATAGGTAAACAACGAAACCAATTAATTCAAATTATACTTAGATTGGTTTCATCTAATTATGGTCTAAAGCAATTACTACATTTCCCTTTTTGTGCCCTTTATCAACATACCTATGAGCCTCGATATACTAAGGAGTAAAAAATATAAGAGTCTTTAAACATAACTATATTGATATACTAAAAAGTTTAAAGGGATAGAGAAATATGACTTTTAGCACTATCAAAGAAGATATAATAAAACTCATACAAGAGTTACCTGATGATGCAACATTGGAGGATATTCAATATCATCTATTTGTAAAACAAAAGCTTTTAAGAGCTGAAGAACAAACAAAAGAAGGAAAAACAGTTCCACATGAACATATCATGGAAAAGGCTAGGAAGAAATGGTTCAAATAGAATGGTCTGAAGATGCTGAAGAAAGCCAAGGTTATAAATATTTGGAAATGAGCTTATATGAAATTTAAAATATGTATTATTTTTGATTAAAAACTAAAAATAAAAAAAAAAGATAAGATTCGATAACAATCGCAAAAACAGATTTTTACTAATTATTATTTATTTCTTATATTATATTTCCCTTTTTGTAGATTTACAAAGACTTACAATTTAAAAGCGAAAATTTCTTCCTCTGCCTCTATTATATGGATTAGGAGGGGCTTTTTCAGTCACAACAACGTTGCTAGCTTGCGGTCCTTTTTGACCGTCGACAACATCAAACTCAACTTTGTCATTTTCATTCAAAGTTTTATATTCGTCGTCTCTGCCAGATAATGCGGTGTAATGAACAAAAACATCGCCTCCTTCGTCAGAATTTATAAATCCGAAGCCTTTACGGCTGTTAAACCATTTTACTGTTCCTTTTACCAATTTTAAAACCAAATTTTATTACTTTTTTCAAAATTCTTTAATTTCTAAAGAATTAATAAATGGTAAGAGACCAAGAAAAATAAACTTTAACTTTTTTG
>Ga0209977_10001500_pt1 | contig 10235 bp, 14 predicted proteins | sample SumtaG_2_FD_183113 | JGI IMG/M metagenome (GOLD analysis project Ga0209977, IMG submission 183113) | Deep subsurface microbial communities from Indian Ocean to uncover new lineages of life (NeLLi) - Sumatra_00607 metaG (SPAdes) (version 2) | ecosystem: Environmental > Aquatic > Marine > Oceanic... | reverse complement strand
TTTCATCGAAGCGCAGGGCAAAAGGTTTGATTTGGGGCGACAATGGATAGATGCAATTATTATGTTTTGGTGCTTTTCAACATAAAGCAACCTCAGCTCGGCAACAACACCGACCCCGAATGGCTCGATTACAGGCTGGAAATCTTCCGTCGCTATACGCTCCGCTCGCTACTCAACCAGACTGACGGCGGTTTCCGTGTCTGGATGACCTGCTTGGAGGAATCAGAGAGCGTGCTTGCCCCGAAGGTCGAGGCCATGAGAAGAGAAGACCCAATGATGGATGCGGTCGATTTCGTGTTCGATGAGGCTGAGGCATGCTCACGTTTGGAAGGCAACGACGAGCCCGTGTATTTTCTGAAGACCGACTCAGACGACCTCTACCGCAGGGATACCATAATGAAGACGAGGGAGACGCTTGAGCCTCTGGACGGCATACCGATGCTCATGTTCTGCGACGGATACCTCTATGATATTCGGACGGAGAAGATCAGCACTTTCGTCCAATGGTCGCCTCCGAATATTGCCGTGAAATACAGCCCCGGGACATTCAACCGCGACAGCTTCCGCAAGCGTTGCATATGCAATATAACAAAGGTGAGAGGGTGGTTCAAACCGATAATACTCATGGACAGGATGGTCTGCGGTCTGGAACACGATATGAATTTGCACGACGACCCCAGGAGAGGCGGCATAGAGCGCGGGAAGAGAACAGGCGAGCTGGATTATCCCCATCAGGATAGAGCGCCGGCAATACTTAGGGAGTTCGGGGTGCAGATATGAGGAAAGCGTTTGTTGACATAGGCGAGCTGGGCTGGAGTCTTCACCTGAGCGCCCATGCACGTTGGCTTAAGCGACGGGGCCAGCCGATGTCGCTCGTTGTCACGCTACCCGACAGAATGTGCCTGTATGAGGGACTGGCGGATTCAGTGCGTGCCGTTCCGTCTGATTTCAACCGTGAGTTCGGGCAAGTTATAGCATCTTGTTTCGGCCTGGAAGGCGTACCAGCCGACAGGTTGAGGGGCTATTTCAATAGAATGTTGGCGCCGGATTATGTTGTGACTGATGAGATGACCTTCCGCTGCAAGCCGTTCTGGCCGCATACCCATTGGGACAGATTCCTGTTCGAGCCGTATCCGTATAAAGCAAAGCTCTCAGGCCCCAGAGAGATACTTGTCTTTCCCAGGTGGAGGAACTCGGTGGCCAGAAACATACCGAAGAGCTTTTATATCATGTTGGTAGATATGCTTTGCGATAAATTCCCAGATTGCGTGACAAGGACAATCGGCGTATCCAACGGCGCGTACGATTTATATGAGGTAAAGAAGGGAAACTATGTGAACCAGGTGGGAGATTGCATCAGTCTCCAGGATTTCATAGACAGATGCCAGCTGGCAGTAGCTGCGATTGGCAGTCAGTCAGCACCTCCGAAGATCAGCCTGTTGCAGGACGTGCCGACTTTCATGATAGGCCATGAGCGAGACAGGCATGTCAACCGAGATAATTGGATGAACACGAAAGCGGGATTCTACGAGATTCCTCACGCTTCTTACGGCAGCTTCAACTTTGCGGACTGCACACTCAGGATAATGGAATTTGTGGGGGGATGTGGATGAAGATCTTGTTATTATTTCCGATGGCCGATGGGCAGACCGGCCCGGCAATTAAGCATGCATTCGAGAAACTCAGGCATATCGTGAATGCGATCGATGCCAAACTTGTACCGCAAAATTCATACAGTGCGAGCCTTCAATTCAAGCCTGACTTAGTCTTCTGCTCAAGAACTCCGATACTAACTGACGAGGTCATAAGCATAAAACGAAGATTCAAAGATGCCGTAACCTGCATGTGGAATGTGGATAGCCGAGCTACCGTCGAGGAACGGACAGAACTATTTCCGCTTACCAAGACGGTCGACTATCACTTTGTCGTTGAATACAACATGTTGGATGAATGGCGGAAGCTGAATGCGAAGACATACTGGCTGCCACAAGGGCTTCAGGATGAGGTCTATGATAGACCACGAGAGATAAACGAAGAAGACAAAAAGAAATACGCCTGTGATGTGTGTTTCTGCGGTCAAGTAGGTGGACAGTGTCATCGCGATCGGGTGCCGTTCATAAAAGCCATTGCACAGGCGGGTTTCAAATTGAATCTTTGGGGAAACGGAGGAAGACCGCAAATCTACGATGAGGAGCACAATAAGCAGGTCGCGCTGGCAAAAATAAATCTTTGCTGTTCGGCTTACCCTGAGAACGAAAGATACACAAGTGTCAGAAACTACAAAATACTGGGTGCCGGAGGATTCGCTTTGGAACTTTGCAGAAAAGATATGCATTGGATTTTTCCGCCCGATATACTTGATTGCTTCGCAACTCCAGAAGAACTTGTGGGGAAAATAAAATATTGGTTGAGTCATGAAAAAGAAAGAAAAGAGGTAGCCGAAAATGGATACAAATGGGTACACGGCAACGCCACTTACACGCATAGAATGAGGATGGCGCTGGAGTACATGAAATGAGTGATAACAAAATAATAGGGATCATAAAAGCTTGGGGAGCCGAGGATTGGATCAGACCCGCTATCAACCAGGCGTTGGAGTGTTGCGATGAGGTTGCGGTTGTAGTCGCACCCTTCCACCATACGCTCGAGAAGTTCGCCGACTCCACATACGATATTTGCAGAGATTACCGGGATATAAGATTGATAGATTTTAAGACATCAAAGCGATATGTAGGCCCTGCGACGGCCGAGACGCTCAATCATATGCTGCAGACCAGTGCTTTGCATGCTGTCGGGAATTGGATTTGGGTTCTGGATGTGGATGAATTCTACACAGAATCCGCTTACAGAGAGATCAAGTTGGCCATAGCCAGTGGCCGATATAATTGGATAGGAGCAAGAACAAAGGTTTTCCTAATCAATATGCAGCACTATCTGGAGACTGCCGACCTCTGGCATTACTGGAGGCTGATCAAGATAGGGGATGTGGGATACAGATTCAAGCCGGCTCAGAATTGGTCTCAGAAGCTCGGACGCCCGTACCTCCTATCCAGAGGGAATGAAATGTTTCATTACAGCATGCTGACGAATATGGATATTCGTCGGGCTTGGTGGAAAATAGAATCGGACCCTCAACCTACCCATCCGAGAAAAATAAATTGGCTGGAGAAGATTTATCTCAAATATGACCTTGAGAATGAGGATTACTGGGTGAATGAAAACCTGAAATTAAACGGCATCAAGTCTCCCTGGGTCGTCGCTGGATGGACACCGGACAAAAACGGCAGACTCTTTAAATATGAAGGCAAGCATCCAAGATTCATAGAGCAAACGGAGTTGCCGAAAGTTAGGGATTTCAGAGAGCACTATAAAAGCAGAGGAGACAATTCATGAACTTGCTGATGGCGACTTGTGCGGATGGGAACGTGATGGAATACGCACGCTATACGCTTCCGATACATAAGATGTACGCCAAAAGATGGGGCGCTGATTTCAAGATGCTCGACGACCCGTCATATAATAAGCTGAATTTTAATCTGTGGAATTACAGGACAATGATATTCCACAGCCTGCTTGAAACATACGACAGGATATTCTATCTGGATTCCGACATCATTATAAACAAGACGTGTCCGAACGTCTTCGATAGTGTGCCGTATGACACCATAGGTCTTGTTTTCGAAGACAAAGGCTCGAGGCTTGTGGACAGGCGGACGAGAATTGTCCATATCAAAAATATTTACGGTGGCAATGAGAATTGGGTTTCCGGCTATTTCAATGGCGGGATGTTTGTTGTTTCCCGCCCGCACAAGGAGATTTTCACCAGGATAAACGGAAAAATCTGGGGCGAAGACTTCAAGGTCGCGGGTGCGATTCAAGCCCATCTCGGCTATCAATTCATGAAGCAAGGTCATAAATACGTCGATCTCGGATACAAGTTCAACCATATGTCGATGTTCTCCGAACCCTGGAACGGAAGTGCTTCGAGATTCGAATCTTACATACTTCACTACGCGGGCGGGGGCAAATTTCCAGACAGAGGCAGTCGGAGCAGGGTGCAGTTGATGAAGGACGATATAGTTAAGATATACGGGTGTCTGGAGGTTGGGGAATGAAAACCTATTACGCCAGTGGTACGGTCGGGGATGCCTATGTGATACTGTGCAAGCTTTATTGTGTCGCCAAGAAAGAGAAGGTATTATGCAAACACTATACCGCATATGAGAAGCTTAGGCCGGTCATTAAGGATATCTATTCGTTGATTCCGAACATCAGCGTCGAATTCATGAACCGCAGATGCCCGGATGCCGAACTGACAGGCGTTTTTCATTACCGGGGCGAAGAGCGGGAACGGAATAGATATAATCTTGAACCAGAATATTACCCCGAGTTCGAAGCAGGGGACATCGGTCGCTTTAACCCTCCGGAGATCTATAATGCCTTGCAGGTTAAGGCCGGTAGTCATGGCTACAGAGGCATTCCGCCGGAGGCTATCAGGAGAATTTTAAACGGCTCAAAGCTGCCCGTAGTCCTTATCGGGGAGAATGTCGCGACTTTACCGACAGAAAGCTTCGATATGATGGATTTGCGGGGAAAAACCAGTGTAAAAGAGGTGGTCGGTATCATTAAAAGTAGCAAGCGCTTTTACGGCCCCGTAGGATTCCTTAGCTTCGTGGCCGTGAGCCAGCAAATTATATCTGATGTGTACACAGAATCGCAAGAAGACGTTAGTGCGATAAAGATGAGAATTGAACCCGTTGAAGAATGGAGGAAATTTCTCACAACAAGAAGATGAAAGAGAAGGAAACGATGCGAAAGGACATTGATAAAAGAGTATATTATTACAAGGGAATTTTATATCCCGAATATCTCAAGCATGGCAATGCGAATGTTTTTATCAAGCCGTTCGTCGAGCGTTTCTGTAAAGGCGAAGGCCTTGATATCGGAGGGTTTTTCAAATCTACTTTCCCTGGCGCAAGGGCTATCAATATTTTAAATACCGATGGATTTGACGCCTATCGTCTCCCAGCGGAGAAGTACGACTATATATTCAGCTCCCACACGCTGGAGCATCTTCCCGATTACGTAAGAGCCCTTGAATATTGGAAAGAATATTTAAAAGAGGGCGGGGTGCTATTTTTGTATCTTCCCCATCCAGACATGGAATATTGGCTGCCGCAAAATAACAGAAAACATCTGCATCTGTTTTATCCAGAAGATATCCATAAGCTATTGGAGGATTTGGGCTTCAGGTATGTTCTGCATAGCGAGCGCGATCTTTACTGGTCTTTTGCGATTGTAGGCATGCTTTAGGAGATTTTATGATTATTTGGAAAGAACATGAATTTACCCGATGGATGGCTAAGTGAAGGGCAGGCCGCATATCTAATGCAACTTGTGAGAGATGTCGCTAGATTGGAGGGGTCTTTTCTCGAAGTGGGCTCTTTCCATGGACGCTCTGCAACTGCCATAGGGACGGAAGTCAAGAAACTAAACAGTCGCCTTTATTGCATAGACATATGGAATAAAAAACTAACAGGAAAAGACGAAATAGAGCGAAAGGAAATAATGGAAGAATACAGGAAGATACCCATAGTTGAGCACTTTGAAGGGGATTCTTATTTAATGTTTACCGAAAACATTAAGGCAAGGAGTTTAGATGATACCATAGTTCCTGTCGTAGGGCTATCTTCTACGATAAGAAAAACATGGGAAATTCCTCTTAGGTTTATCTTCATAGATGGCAATCACGATTATGAATACGTTCGGGAAGACTATCTGTGGGGGCAGTTTTTGGTCGACGCGGGAATAATCGCCTTCCATGATTATACAGGAAAACGCGGAGTCAGAAAGGCCGTCGATGAAATGATGGACAACGACCCCAATTTTAAACCAATGGGCATGAACGGAAGCATTAAAACATTTAGGAAAAAGAGATGAACAAAATAATAGGGCTTATCACCGCTTGGGGAGTGGAGGATTGGATCAGGCCAGCCGTTAGACAGGCATTGGTATACTGCGATGAGGTTCTGGCGGTTGTATCCCCTTTCGCGCCGCAGCTCAGGCGGTTTGAAGACAGGACGTACGACATTTGCAAGGAATACGGCAGGCTGAAATTGCTGGATTACGAATCAAGCGAGACATACATTCGCTCGGCAATAGCCGATGTGCTGAACCATATGCTTAAAAACAGCGATTTGCACCGAGTCGGAAACTGGGTCTGGATACTGGATTCAGACGAATTTTATGCGGAATCATCGGCCAAAGAAATAATAGCGGCAACCAGAGACGATGCGGATTATGACAAGATAGTCATGGAATCGAGATTTTTCATGATAAACATGCAGCATTATTTGAATGAGGCGGGCGACAGGATGTTCAGGATAATGGATATGAACGACAGGTTCGTGCCCACCTGCAAGTGGTCGCGGACGCCGAGAGCGCCGTACGCTATCCGCAGAGCCAACAGGATGTTCCACTACAGCATGTTGACAGACACGGAGCGCCATCGCGAGAGATGGTTGTTGCGATACAGGAACACTCCCGACGTTGGCTTTAAAATAGTAAAATGGCTTGATGAGATATATGCCAAATACGACCTTGGGAACGAAGATTATTGGATAGAAAGAAACTTTAAGCTATCAGGCGTAAGGTCTCCCTGGGTAAACATGGGATTTAAGCCAGACGAAAACGGCAGGCTGTTCAAATACAACGGCAGGCACCCGAAATTCATAGAGGAAGCCGGACTTCCGGAAATCAAAGATTTCAGAAAGAGGCACGCAACATGAATATACTACTGCTAGCTCCGCATGCGGACGATGTCGAACTGGGATGCGGTGCGACCGTAGCGAGATTCGTCGAAGAGGGACATAGTATTCTATGGGTTGTCTTTACCGACGAACCGACCTTGAACCGTGAACATATGGAGGCAAGCGAAGAGATTGGCTTGAAGAGCATTTCGCGCCTGGCATTCGATTTCACATTGCGGCATCTTTCCGAACGACGTCAGGAGGAACTCGACCGTCTTGTTGCGCTTAACTCCGAGTTTAAGCCCGACCTGGTTATCGGCCCTTCGCTTAATGACTTTCACCAGGATCACCAGGTGGTGGCGAACGAAATGGTGAGAGCATTCAAAAACAGCTCTTCTGTAATCTGCTACGAACTGCCGTGGAATCACATCGCATTCAACGTTCAGCTTCTCATGAAACTGGATGCTCGGCACATGCGGGCGAAATTGAAAATGCTGAGGAAATTCAAGTCCGAGGTTGCTGTGCGCGGGAAGTATTTCTCCAAAGAGCTTACATACGGCATAGCGTCGCTTCGCGGCTCCCAGGCGGGTACGGAATATGCCGAGGCTTTCGAAGTGCTAAGGTGGGTATTGTGAAAATTGCCATTCATCAGCCGCACTACATGCCATGGCTTGGCTATCTGCGCAAAATTGAGGAGGCGGATATATTCGTATATCTTGATAAGGTCATGTACATCAGGCATGGGTATCAGAACAGAAACAGAATATTCGTCAATGGCAAAGAGCATTGGTTGACTATTCCCGTCCTTACCAAAGGCAAGTATGCGAGCCAGCCAATTATGGATGTTAAAATAAACGAGAGTGTCCAATGGACGGCGAAACATCATCGGATGCTTCTCCATAACTATAAGAAAATTGATAAAAACAAAAAGGAAATGCTGAATAAATTCTTTCATTTTGACAGCAACAGACTCGTCGATTGGAACATGAGATCAATTGACCTGCTATGCGAAGCGTTCGGCATAAAGACAGAAAGGATACGCGAATCCGCACTCGGCATAGAGGAACGCTATCCCTCAACGGCGAAAACCAAAAGCGATATTTGCACTGGCAGGATAATCAGAATTTGTAGCGAGCTCGGGGCAGACACATATCTTTCTGGAGCGTTCCGAAAGGATTATATAGATGAGAAGCTTTTCGGCGACATCGGTTTCGAATACATGGAATGGATGCCGGCATCGACACTTTCAGCCCTCCATTTTTATCTGAGGGACGAGATTGAGGCGTTCAGGAGGGACAACTAAATGGACCCGCTCGACATGAAAGACATCGCCATAATAGATGCTTTTCCCGTCTGTGACTGCGAGAGGGCTGTCCTGAATGCGGGTTGCGGGAAAGGAAGAATAGACTTTCATCTTGCGGAGATGGGCTATCGTGTCCATGCGTTCGATGTCAAGAAACATGATTCATGGGCAGACAAAAAGAATCTGACATTCCAAAAGGCGGACATCTTTGAGCCGCAGAATTTGCCGTCGGCGCCCATAGTGATATGCAGCCAAACGCTGGAACATCTGAAGGATTATAAGCAGGCGTTGGTGAATCTGATTGCGCTTGCGGAGGTCAGGCTCGTGATAACAATTCCGTACAGGAAATCATTCAACGGCAACGGAGGCGAACATTGTAACTTCTGGGACGACCGCGCATCTGGCGAATTCAAGGATATCCACGAATTCCAAACCTTCTGTCATCCGTATGCTGTCGCCATATCGAAAATAAGGACAAAACTAAAAGATGCAAAGACTGATAAATACAATTACCTGATAATCGTGGACAAAAGGCAGGATTATACGAGAAGTCCAGGATGAAGATAGTATTCGTTGAGACGCCTAGCCCCTGGCTCGTGAGGCAGGACATGCACGTCGCATTGGGGCCGTTATACCTGGCTACGATTCTCAAAAGGGAGGGCTACGATGTGAGACTGGCGCGTCCTAAGAGAAAAGAGGATTTCGTTAATTTCCGGGATGCAGATATTATCTGCATGAGCGGGACGACGCTGGAATATCCGATGAACGTGGAGTGTGTGAAATGGCTGAGAGGACATTTTCCCGACATAAAAATATTCATAGGCGGGTCGCACGTCACGGCGATGTATCAGGATGTTGTTTGCAGTGATTTATTTGATGCGATATGCGTGGGTGAGGGAGAATCGGTAATCATCAATATGGTGAGAGATGCAGAAAGAGACGAGCTTAAAAGTATTTATTTTTCAAACGGATTCGTTAAAGACCTTAACGTTATTCCTTTTCCCGACCGAACGTTAATTGAAGGTGAATACGGCAGGAATATCTTCGTGAATAGAAAAAGCTACAACAGCAAAGGGAGTGAGAGTCTCATAACTTCTCGCGGATGTTCGTTCAACTGCGCCTTCTGCGCAACCCATTCGATGTGGAACGGCAGGACAAGATACAGGTCGACAGAGAATATAGCATCCGAAATAAAGCAGATTGTCGAATCCACAGGGAGGAGGCAGTTTGGGATATGGGACGACAACCTGACGTTGAACAGGAAAAGGTGTATGGAACTCTGCGCGGTGCTTAAAGAATGTGGTATTATATGGAGATGCTTGGTGAGGGGCGACAATCTCGATTCTGAGATATGCGAGGCGCTGGCGACTGCTGGATGCAGAGAGATTTGGCCGGGCATTGAAAGCGGAGACCAGCGAGTTCTCGACTTTTTGGATAAGCGTATAGATACGGAAAAAATGCTGGAAGGATGCAGGAACGCTAAAAAAGCGGGGTTGAAAATAAAGGCACTGTTCATGATAGGAACACCGGGAGAGCGGGCAGATACTCCTGAGTTGAATAGGGACTATATCCACAGGCTTGATTTCGACATGATCACGCTTTCCACGTTCACTCCGCTTCCGGGAAGTCCGATATGGAATAATCCCGAACGATATAATTGCGAGATTCTGAGTACGGACTTCAGTAAATACAATCAGTATAATTGGGTCATGGAAAACGGGAAGAAAGTAGAGAGGGAATACGAGCCGATGATTCATAATAAATTCCTTACCCAAGAACAAATGAAAGGCAATATCGAACGGATGAAAGCCTATGTTGAGGAGACGGGAAAGTATAATAGAGGATAAATGAGATGAGCTTTGATGGTCTGCTTATAAACTACATGAAGGTAGCCCAGGTCACTTTTGATACTTGGGGCGAACCAAAGAAAATAGCAGGACCAAAGCTTCCCTGTCGCATTATGTACGATACGAGATTAATGAAAGACTACAAAGGAGAAGAGGTCTTGAGTGCGGCAAAGATATTCTGCAAACCAGAACATATAACCTTTGAGCACGAGGACCAATTGCAACTCGATATTGAAGGCTATGCTAAAAATCATCCGATAATCACAATAAAGAAACCGCAGAACTCTGTGGCAATCCACCACGCGGAAATATGGATCCAATAAAATGGCTAAGAAA
>Ga0209977_10001499_pt1 | contig 10238 bp, 11 predicted proteins | sample SumtaG_2_FD_183113 | JGI IMG/M metagenome (GOLD analysis project Ga0209977, IMG submission 183113) | Deep subsurface microbial communities from Indian Ocean to uncover new lineages of life (NeLLi) - Sumatra_00607 metaG (SPAdes) (version 2) | ecosystem: Environmental > Aquatic > Marine > Oceanic... | reverse complement strand
AATGATTTCCAGCACCAAGGGTTCCAAGCTGTCCTATTCCACGGCTAATTGCTCTTTCTGAAACCTTTTCCGGATCTGCTTCTTTCATACATCCTTCTTCTTCTGTATGCAGATAATCCTCTTTTATTCCATAGCCCTTCTTTACCATATACTGCGCCCCGCCCTGTAAAATTTTTTTAAACTCGTCTTTTGTTATTTGGAATTTACTGCCCCGACCAACACCTGACGGGATTTTTCTATAGAGTTGCTCAACAACAATTTTTTGTTTTTTTAAAATATCTTTTTTTGTCAGATTTGTTTTTAATAAACGCACAGAACAATTGATATCATACCCGACACCACCAGGCGAGATTATTCCTTTATCCAAGTCAAAAGCAGCAACACCCCCGATTGGAAAACCATAGCCCTGATGGGCATCTGCCAGGGCAATGGAAGCCTTGAGAATTCCAGGCAAGTGAGCAACATTTTTCACCTGCTCAAGGCTTTTATCCTGTTTAATAGATTCCAGGAGCTTTTCAGAAGCATAAATTATTCCAGGAACCAGCATTTTCCCTTCTTTTGGAATTTCATAAATATTCTCTGCGATTTTTTTTATTTCCATAATCTCCTAATGAAAGGATAATTTAAATAATTTTATTGAGGATAGAAATACTTAAATATTCCTAAGGTATACTAAATATATGAAGGAAAATTTATTCCTCCTAAAGTATTCTTAAATTATTGCCCTTGGAGGAATATTGGAAAGATTCAACTTAAAAAAGTAATGAATGGCTTCAAAATGAAAATAAATCTTTTAACAATTGGTCCAGATAATACAACTGGATTCAGGAAACATTTAGAAGAATTATCAAAGCTCATAAACAAAGGCAATTTTCTTGCAGTTAAAGAAAAATATGCAGCAAAAACCCTACCTAAAATAATGAAGATTAAGTCAACATTAACAATTATCGGTGGAAGAAATTGGATTAAAAGAAATCATAAAATATTAGAAAAAATTCCTGGGAAAAAAGGAATATTATACACTTCTCCTTTGGCACAAGCAGAAATCTCTAATGAAGAAATTGCAAATTTAAAGACATATTTTAGCTGGCTTGATTCAAAAAAGATTGATTATTTGTTTTTTAGTTCAAAAAGTCTTGCTGAAAGATTTGATAGGGATGATGTTTATCACCTACCAGCACCATCCATCACTGATCTTAATTTATTTAAGCAAAAAAAGAAAGTTCCGAAAACAAATACAGTGGGGTTGATTAATAATAAAGCACGTCATAAAAATATATTAAATACAATTGCAGGGGTATCATTATCCTCGAAAACAAAAGAATTTATTATTAATGGATTAAATGAAGAATATGAGGACTTATTGAAAAGATTTGGACTCAAAAAAAGAACTAAAAATGTTGGTTTTTTATCCAATAAAAGATATAATGAAATAATGCTATCACTAAAACTTTCAGTTCATATATCTTTTTCTGAAAGTTATTGCTATTCTGTATTTAAAGCAATGGCTGTGGGAACTCCGGTTCTTGTTTCAAAGGCGATTGATTGGGTAAAAATCAAAGATTTAATAATAAATGATTTAAGAGACCATGAAGAGATTGCAAAAAAGATTGATTATGTCTTGGGATTAAGCAAAGCTGATTATATAAAACTTTCAAGCAAATGCCAAAAAAATGCAATGCAATCAATTGAAAATAATAATAAGACTTCTAAGAAAGTCATCGAGAAAATTCTAAGATTGCACGATCAATAGTTTTTCCAGAAAAGATTTCTTTTTCAACTTTTGAAAATGATTCTTTTATCTCATCTATTTTGGAAGGATTATCAATTAACTTCGCTAATAAATATATTAATTTAGAAGGATTTTCTGTTGGAAAAGTGAACCATCCTAGCTTTTTCATTTGGAAATTAATTGCTCGTAGCTCTTGATTGTCAATCCTTCTTTCCCCTGGAATCAAAATCGCGGGTTTGTGTAATGAAATCAAATCCAACACAGTATAGTATCCTGCTTCAGATATTACTAAATCACTCTTAAATAAAAGATCAGAAAATTTTTTAGACCATTTAAGTACTTTTGAATTAGGCAATTTCAAATTTATTTTTGAATTTCCAATAATTAATGTAAATTTAATTTTTGGATATTTCCGATGTATATCTTTAATAACTTCATTCAACAATGTAAAAAACAATTCTGAAGAGGGTCTTCCTCCACCTCCACAAGTAACAAGGATGTTTTTAACCTCTTTTGATTTTTTTGATTTAATATGTTTTGTTTTAATTGGGCTTACAAATTCTTCTTTTTTTGACACCTTATTTATATCTGTGATATCTTTTAATGTGAAAACTTTGTCAAATAGATCATAATATTTTCTTGACTTAATTGCTTGCCTATGGCTATCCCTCAAAGGATAACTAACAAGAATTGTTTTTATTCCCTTTTTTTTACAATGATTAATTATTTCTAAATCAAAAAAAGTAGAAAATATTAAGATATCTATTTTGTTTCTTCCTAATTCTGAAAAAAGATTTTTTTTATGTTTGTATGTTAGTTCCCCTCCCACTGTTTTTTGATGTTTTTGTGAAAGGATTTTTACAATTTTAAATTTTGGATTTTTAATATTTGAAAAATCTAAATAATTATAATCTGAAAATAAATATATTTTGTTTTTTTTAATCAAAGAAGAAGATAATTTGGTTGTTAGAGACATGTGTCCCATCGTTCCTCCACTTCCTAAAGAAAGAATTGCTATATTCATTTTATCTTTTCAGGACTCCACCCAGCTTCTTCTAAATTTTTTAATGCTTTTTCTTTATCTTTTTTCTTTATAACATAAAAATCAATTCTATGTTTGGTCCCGTCAATTTTTAAATTACTTCCTTGATAGATAGTCCACAACTCTTCTTGTTTTATGTATTCCCACTTTAAAGGAATATGCTCTTTTTTTATAATCACCATAATATCGACATTACTTCCTTTATGCCTTCCAAATGGTACTGCATATTTGCCAAATTCTTTTTTTATTGTGCTTCCAAACAAATATGCTTCAGAAACACTTTCTGGAATTTTCTCTGATACTATTTCTTTTATTTGATCATATATTGTTTCTTGATTTCCATATAATTCTTTATCTGGTTTTGTTAATTTAACATGCTCGAAGTCATTTACTTTTGTGATTTTCCATTCCCCTTTATGTAAAATTGCTTCATTAATGGCGGTATTTTCTTGATGAAAACCCCTAAAATCATCTTTTTCTTTATCTCTGCCTTCAAGAAGATTTAAGACTACTTTAATTGCTCCTCCATGAGAATAAACAACAACTGTTTTGTTATACTTTTTTATTTCTTCTAAAAATGATTTTATTCGATTAATTAAATCCCAAAAATTCTCTCCATCTGGGGGTCTAATCTCATATTTGGAAATCCCCTTAGTCAATTCTTTCTTATAAAATTCTTTGAACAATTTTTCTCTTTTTTCAGGAGTTTTATCAAATTTCCCCCAACTAAATTCTCTTAACCTTTTATCTGGATAAACTTTAATTTGCATAATTTTCCCTAATTCTTCTGCAGTTTCAAAAGCTCTCTTCAAATCACTTGAATATATTACCTCTATATTCTCTCCTTTAAGTCTTTCTGCAACCATCTTTGCTTGCTTCTTCCCTTCTTCACTTAAGGATGTATCAATTATCTGGCCCTGATGAATTCCTTTTTTGTTTGCTTCAGATTCTCCATGACGAACAATTATTAATTTCATTTTATAACACTACAAAATACTTTTTATATTAAAGTCTTTCTTCGGTTCCCCAAACTTCATTTAATCTTTCTTCTGTCCAAGTTTCATTTGCTTTTTTAATCAAATAATCAATAGCTTTTTTGTTAATTTTTCCTGCATATTTTTGGGGTTTTGCCCATTTTTTTCTTTGAATTTGCGAAAGAACTTTTTCTTTCTCATTTGTTATTTCAAATGGGTCCATCAAGACAATTTCTGAATCCATTAATCCAAAATTACTGCATATCTTGTATGTATTCTCGTGAATTCTATACTTCCAAAGTAAAACGACAAATTCTATGTATTTATCTATAATTTCCTCTATCTTTTTTTGATCCTTAAAACTATTAAAAATTTCTTCTAAAACCCTAATTTTGGTTTGCTTTATCCTCGATCCTTTTAAAAATTTTAAATTAGATAAATATTTTCTTGGAATTGAAGAACTTTTGATAATTTTTATAGATTTTTCAATATCTTTGAACATTTTATTTATCCTATCTTGAAGTTCAAATTCTTTTCCAATTGATTTTAAATAGTTTATAATTATATTTTTCATTTGATCTCTGTTCTTTGGATATTTGATTACATAATCGTTGTAAATTTCTACAATCATTTGCCATCCTTCTGTTTTTTTAATAATTACATCTTCCATTTTTAATTCCCTCTAATCTATTTTGCATATACTTAATAGCTTTTCTATCCCACATTAAACTTTGGTTTCTTCCATCATAAGTTATATCATCAAAATGATATTTTTGCCCTTCTCTTTCCGAAACTTCTCTCAAAGCATCCTTTAATTTTCTTATAGAATTTTTAGATCCAGTAGTTTCTAAAACATATTCTCTTGGGCGAAACCTATTTGGATTTGATAAAACTTCACATATTGATTTTGCAAGTCCTTCTGGAGTTGGCTTAAATACAATCCCAGTTTTTTCATTCATATGCTTCAAGGTTGGGTAACTCACATCCGCTGGAACTAACATTGGAATTCCTGCTGCTAAACATTCCATCTTAAATCGATTAACTCCTTCTACTTTTGTTGTCAAAATTCCCATTCTTGCCCTATTGATCCAATGGTTTATTGCTTCTGAGTCATTTGGCAATCCTTCATTTGTTCTTAACCCTCCATAAGGAAAATCTATATTTGCTTTAAGCTCTTTCGACATATTAATGATATTTTCTTTTAAGAGGGTTTCTTCTAAATCTTCTCCATTAGAAAAGAAATGTCCAAATTTAACAAATCTTCTTTCAGGCATTAAAGATGCTGCTTGTACGAAAAGTTTTGGACGTTTAAATCTTTGCCAAGCCGAAATTTGAATCCCCTCATAATCTTTTGGGATTCCTAAAGGTCTAAAGCAATCAACATCTACAAAATCTCCTCCTGCTAAGTCGAGTAATATCACATTTGGGAACTTTCTTTTTGTTTCCTTCCATGTCGAAGTATCTTCTACCAGTTTTATATCGGCAAAATTTGAATCATTAAGTCCTTCCCATCCTTTACGTTCAATTAAGAAATAATAATCTTTAGTCTCAGGGAGTTCTTTGCATAAATCATCAGGGGATGATGTGACTAAAGCCCCCTTATGAACTTTCCTCTCCTTAATCAAGGGATCTTCTAATACTTTTATAGAAATCATACTAAATCCTCCAAAACATTTTTAGTTAAATCAGAATTGCCATGATAAGATAGCAAAACAGGAGTTGCATTTACAAACCAGTTGGTTTTAATTAGACTTTTTGTTGGGGGTTGAATTTCAGATTGATGCCTAACTTCTCCAAGGGAAGTATTCTTTGGAAATTCCCTTCTTTTCAACCTTTCCAGAGCTTCTTCATCCGAGATAGTTCTTAATGATAATGGAGAACCATTTGAATATTCTACAAATATAACTTTATTTATCGGAGAATCTACAGATTTTCCAATACCCATCAACTCTGCAAATCTTTCTCTTGAATAATTTAATCCAGCATCAACGTGAAATGCTTTTGCGCGAATTATACTTTGTATTGCTTCGATATCAATTGGTTGTGTAGCTTCACAACTATCAACATCCCCTAAACTGGGAAACATTCTATCTGAATATGCTATAGAAGAAAATCTTAAGTAAACATCTCTTGGAAGATAGAATCCCGTTAATCTGTCTCCTTTATTTTCAACAAGAGTATTACCTCCTGTTACAAATACTCCCCCAATATTTTCTAATAAATTCATTAGCAGAGTAGACTTTCCAGACCTACATTCTCCTACTATGAAAATTCCTCTACCGCTAATATTTACAAGGTCTCCATGAATAAGTGTTTTTTTCTTAGAACTTTTAGTATCGTAATATATTTTTTTCAAACAATCAAGTGCCCCATTCCAATCTACTCCTTGATTTGTAATTATTTCATATTCTCTTGGACTTTTTTTCCATACTGTCTGAACATGTGCATCATATCTCATATAATCAACCCCCTCCAAATTTCTTGAATTGTTTGTTCTTGTCCAAAGATAGGGATATTTTTTATCTTTTTTTACCTTTACCAAAGATCCTTTATCTACTCGGACAATCCCCAAATAATTCGGATTATTAGATGGGGCTTCTTCCAAATTTCTTTCCACCCTTGCCAATATTTCTTCTGGACCATCTATAGCTATATTTCCTTCTCCAAGATAGTTATATGTTCTTTTAGGCATTTTTTAGATCCTCCTTTATTGCTTCAAGAACACCCTTCTCCTTTCTTGATTTGTGTAGTGCCTTATTTGATTCCCATCTTTTCTTATCAAAGTAAGCTCGTTCATGATCAAGATGTAAAACTTCAAAACGATTTTCATAAGGAAATTGTTGGAGATCTAGCACACCTCTCAATTTCCATTGCATATCTGCATCATGACATCCCCAAGCAGAATATCCTCCACAATATCCTCCAATTAAATCGAAATATTCTCTTCTCATTAATGTTCCTCCCCCGTGAACATTCAAAGTAGAAAATCTTGGTTCTTGTCCTTGACGATTGGGTTCATTTTTATATCTTTTATGATCTGTAGTAGTATAAAGAAAAACTTTATCCCTTCTAGATTCATGTTTTTTAAAAACCCTCATTCCAACAGTAGCCCCAGGAGTTTTTGCGATATGTTCTTCAGATATGTCTATTTGTTCCAGTGCTTGTTTAAGTCCATCTTTATTCCACATTTTTTTAAAATCCTCAAAACATTCAATAGGCAATCTCCTCATAGGAGGGCGATATAATGCTCTAAAGGGATGTTCTTTAATCAACTCTGCTGCTTCGGATAAAAGATACTCATTATGAAATAGAATATCTCCATCATTATTGTATAGAAACTCACCAGTTGATGCTCTCGCCGCTATATTTCTTACCTTCCCTGGAACAAAATGTTTCCCTTCAATCAAATCTGTATTTGGGACTTGTATATAAGTTATCCCTAGAATATTCCCAAACAAAGGACTATCAGATTGCTCAGCAACAACTATCTCCAAACCTATTCCTTTTTGCATTTTAAGCGAATCAATTGTCATCAAAACTCTTGTGGGATCAAAAGTTCTATAGATAGGAATAATAACACTAATTTTTCCCTTTTCTACTTCTGGAACATCTACTTCTCGACCCAATTTTTCTCTTATTTGCGATTTTTCCATTTTTCTTGATCCTCCTTTGCTACTTTAAATATCCTTTTTTGTTTTCTCTCGGAACATATCTCTTCATTTCTTTTCCACATTTCGGGAGAAAAATATCCCATCTTATGGTCAAGATGCATTACCATAAATTTCTCTTCTCCTGGGAAAAACTGTAAATCAAAAACTTCTTTAAGCTTCCATTGTAAATCAGAATCCTCACAGCCCCAGTTGATGAAATCTTCACAATATCCCCCAACAATTTCAAATTGTTCTCTTCTGAAAAAATTACTTCCACAATGTCTATTCTCAGACCATATTTTTGGTTCTTGTCCTTTAAGTGAGTCATCTGAAATATATCTCTTGAATTCGTCCATAGAAGTTGTAAATGTTTTTTCATATTCATCTGTATCTTTTGTAACAACTTTCAATTCTCTCTTTACTCTATCTGTTGTTGCTAAATATTCTTGGGACATATCAAGAGACTTAATTGTATCCCTTATTCCCTTATTTTCTACCATTTCAGTAAATTCTTCAAAATTTTCTAATGGAAGTCTTCTCATAAAGGGTCTGTATAAAACTAACCGAGGATTTTGTTCGAGCAATTCCTTACTTTTCTTTAGGAAATATTTATCTAAGAAAACAACATCTGCATCTATTGTGTAAATAAATTCCCCACTTGTCTGTTTTATCGCAAGATTTCTAACATTTCCTGGATTAAAATCGCTTAGATCTAGAGAAGGAATGTGTTGTGTAAAAGTATACCTTACAGAATTCCCCAATTTTTCTTTAAGTTTTGGAGATTCTCCTTGTTCGGATACAATTATTTCAACATTAACATCTTCTTGGTTTTTTATTGACTCAATTGTTAAAAATAATCTTTGAATATCAAAGCTACCGTAAATAGGAATAACTACACTCACCATACCCTTTTTTATTTCAGGCTTATTCGCACTTCGTTTAAGTTCTTCAACTACTTCCATTATACACCCTATATTTGGATTTTAATTCAGATTCTGAAAAAACCCTTTTTCTTTCAGTATAAAGATCATTTTTGATTGCCTCTAAAACTTCATCTGAAATTTCTGACGGATCTACTCCAATCTTTTTTCCAAGAATATATTTATCACTTGTAACACCAAATTTTGCATCTAATTTTGGGTCTCTTCCTCTCAATCTATACTGTGTTCCTGTAACAACTGTGTTCTTAGTAAAAATTGGATTTTTTTCATTTAATTGTGCAATCATTGCATTATAATTATTACGAAAGTTTTTGAATGCTTCAGGATTATATGGAATTTTATATTTTGCTACTAGCTCTCTTGCATCGACCATAGTTCCTCTTTCTCCATGTCCAAAAACCCCTGTTCCAATTCCTTTTACTCCGAGATATAATGCAGTTTCGATATTTTGATGTGCCAACCCATTATCATTATGCGGGTGATATTCTAAATCCGCATTAGTTCCTCTAAATCCAATTAATAAATCTGTAAGTCTTTTTGTAGTTGCCCTACCCTTAGTATCACACACAATTATAGATCTAACTCCTGAATCTTTTAAGCAATTATAGAATTCATGAAGTCGTCTTATGGAACCCTTTTCTTTTGCTGTTGAATCAACTAATGCAACATCCAAAGGGCGATCGGATAAATCTTTCCATATTTCAGCCATTCTTTTTGCATGAGCTAACACTTGTTCAGGTCTTTTATTTATAGTTTGTCTAATCATATAATCACTGAAAGGAATCCAGAAACTTGCTGAAGTATTGCTAGCAGAATTTACTATTGGGGCCATGATCTCTAAGTGGTTGGGTAATGCATGCCCAACAACTGCTATTTCAACAGGGTGAGAAGATAATTCTAAAGTTATTTTTTCACACATTTCTCGTTCCTTTGAACATAGGGCAGGATAACCTATATTAAAAATAGCTCCAGGAAAAGCTTTAGCTATATTTCCCATTAATTTCTCATCTACCAGGAAATTCATGCATAAACCATCTCTACGAAAATCCTCACGAATGAACACTTTTTTCATAAAAAAAGTATGCAATAAAAATATATAAATCTTTCTCTTTGTAGTTACTTTTCAGTTAAGAAGTTTTCCTTATTTGGTACTAAAGCATACATTTTAGGAGTTTTAATTGACAAACACATTTTGATGTATCAACTATCTGGCCCTGATGAATTCCTTCTTTGTTTGCTTCAGATTCTCCATGTCGAACAATTATTAGTTTCATTTTATCCTTAAAATTTCTCCTTCAAAAATTTTTGATTTCTTTGCTATTTCTTCCATATCTTTCTTAACAACTAATACATCAATCTTGTGAATAGTTCCATTTATTTCTATTTTTCCTCCACGATAGAGTTTCCACCAAGATTTTTCTGTATTAAGATTTTTCCAATTTTTTAGGATATTTCCTTCAGCAAGAAAAACAATCAAATCAATATCGCTCCCATTATGAACTTTATATTTTTTGATATACTTTCCAAATCTTTTTTCCACAATACTCCCAAAAAGATATGCTTCCCTTATATCTTCGTTAAGGAATGATTTAAGAAATAAGATAACTTTTTCCAACACTTTTTCTTGATTATCATAAATTATTTTTTCTTTTTCCATATTCATTCAAACATCGACGACAACTTGCGCCTCCCAGCCTTTTTTTGTTTTTTTAATATACATCTCGTGATAGGTCGAAGCTTTTATTTGATCTAAATTCGTATAATTTTTTACATCATCCCCATAAATTTCTGCTGTTAGAGATGTATTTTTTATCGAGACTTTTGCTTTTGAGACCACGAAGTTTTCTGAATCAACTAAAAAAATTAATTCTTCTAAAAAATTATATAACAGGTTCTCAA
>Ga0209977_10001498_pt1 | contig 10239 bp, 8 predicted proteins | sample SumtaG_2_FD_183113 | JGI IMG/M metagenome (GOLD analysis project Ga0209977, IMG submission 183113) | Deep subsurface microbial communities from Indian Ocean to uncover new lineages of life (NeLLi) - Sumatra_00607 metaG (SPAdes) (version 2) | ecosystem: Environmental > Aquatic > Marine > Oceanic... | reverse complement strand
TCGAAAGGATAAGATTTGAATTCTCGTACTATCAATGATTCTTTCTCTGTTAAAACCATTTCATCGATGCGTGCTTTTATTTGAGCTCCTTCTCTAATACCAGTCTCTTCTTGCTCGAAGGAAACTATTCCTCCAAATAGTTCTTGCTCTAGTTCAATAGGAATCACAGACCAATTATGTTCTCTTTCATATTTCTTGGCTGTTTCCGCTAATTGATTATATAGAACCTTGAGGAGAGTATTCGTGTCTTTATAGTAAATTCTCAGCTTCTCATTATCTCGGATTTCCGATAAGATTTTATTCTTAGATTCTCGTGCTCGCTGAATTAAAATTGTATGACTTACTCTGGTGTTTACTCCTGTTTTTAAGACTTCTTTATAGAAACGTTTTTTTATATAGTGCATAAGCTTTCCTCGTCGTGTACGGATTGATGAATACACCTTTTTCCCATATTCTCTATTAAGCGTGTTGCTGACAGTTGTATGGTTTTTTGATATTTCTTTAGCCAACTTTTTTTTACCTCCTTTTTTTAATTATTGATAAATTTAATCCAAAAAACTTAATTTTAATATAAATCCCAATCTGAATTTTTATCTGACTTTTCTATATCACTCAAGACATCCAAAGTTGTTCTTTTTTTTTCCATAATTTGAATTTGAGTAAGACCATTAGGAAATCGTAGAATCAACTGCTTTTTAATAATCATGAAAGGAATTCGATGAGAAATAATCCAATCTCGAGGAGGCCATTCATGATCCATAAATTGGTCATTTGAAGAAATGTAGTCATTGTTAGTATAGGAAAAAGTGAGAAGAAAATCATCTGCTTGAACACCAGCAGGAGCTTCATAAATTAATTCTGGAATTAAATATTGTTCTTTATAGCGTTTCCTATCATTTTCGCTTAATTTTTTATAAAGTGAATTATCAGCAATTCCTAAAATTTCATAATCTCCTGGAATAGTCGCAAAAATTAGGTCAATATTTTCTAACTTTGGTATACAATCTCTACAATTATGAAAAGCATAATTAGCAATATCAAAAATAATTCTTCGAATAATATGGGTTTCAGTTTCAGAATGGTGCTTTTTTTTTGTTATAACCAAATTTATTACCTCCTTAAATATTCCTATGTCTAATATCTAGAAGTAATAACACCAATATATATTTAATGATCGAGACTCCATATGGAGTACTAAAATATATTTGGAGTCCACAAAAAAGTTTCTATAGGTAAAGTTAATAAGTATCTATTTCTATTATAAATATAACAATATAAAAACTTTTTTATGGTGAAAATTAATAGTGTCTAAACCTTTGGATATTAATATTCCCCCTGAGGAGGAATTTCAAAAAAGAGGGAACTTTGAATGGATTATTTTATATATCCTCCAAAACAATCCTAATTCTCATATAACTTGGAAAACATTTAGTGATGCTGGTATTAAGAAATCTACTTTATCTAATAAATTAACTTTACTACAATCTAAGAATTATATCAAAAAATCTGAAAAAAATTCTTATGAAATTACTCCACAGGGAAGAGATCATTTTTATAAATTATCAATGGATCAGAAGGTTGAAGTACGAAAAATAAACTGTAATGTCCCTGAGATAATTAAAACTCAAGGAAAACATAGACATATAATCCTGTGGATGTTAAAAAATAATAATTTCTGTAAATGGAATGATTTCCTTGAAGCAGGTATAAATCAGTCAACGCTTTCAAAAAACCTAAACAATCTAATGGCCAAAGAACAAATAAAAAAAGATAGTATATCCCGTCAATATTTCATTACTGAAAATGGCAAAATTGAATATAATGAAATGTTAAAGATATATAACCTAGATAAGCAATCAATTTTAGAAGAAGCAAAAAAAAAAATTGAAGAAATTACAAAAAAAGTAAATGATTTCTTCCAAAAATATAATATCACCGAGAAGAATATTATATATCAATTTGTTAACAAAATCCTAAAGATGGATTATTCAGAGCTAAAGGACTCTCTAAAAGATGAAGAAAATTTTTATAAGATCTTGTTATTCTTGACTCTTAACCATCCAGAAATATACCCTCATAATATTTCAATGGAAGAATTTTCTGAAAAATATGATATCAAATACAGAATTCTGGATTATTTTCTTCATGAAATCGTAGAGGATAGGAATGATAAATTATTTCCCTCAACAAAATTTTTTACTATAACTATTGATGACGATTCAAAATATTTCTTCCAAGAAGAAGAAAAGTTAGAGAGAATGTTAAGAGTAATTGTGGAGGATAAAATATTTCAATCTAATTTGCTTCATAAATTGGATTCAAGTTCTTATAAATTAAGCAATAACATCATTTTTGATGAAATAATCAAGGAATTATTTGAAAGAAATATTTTTTTTAAAGAATTTGATAAACCCTTGAGAAAATTTTTACCCAAATATATTAAATATTTAAAATTTAAACAAGAAAGAGAAATACCTTTGCAACAAAAGATTTCATCAAATCTCAGTGATAAATTTGAAGAGATGGTCTGGCAAAATGAATATTATAAATTTATGGTTGAAAGTTATGAAAAATATATTATTGTTGATAGTAAATCGCTTTTATACAATGAAAAAATAGATTTATTACGTTTGAAATCATTTAAATCAAAATATTTTAGCCAAAACTTAGAGAATTTAGAATTGATAAAAGAGCAATTGGAAAATAGAGAACATAAAAAAGCTAGTGAAATATTTGAACAAGTTAATCACCAATTTAATAGTTTAGAAGCTTTAATTATTAATGACATAATAAACCATTACTTAAAAAATTATGAAAAATCCATTAAGCTTACTAATGAAATAATTGAAAAGTATCCAGATGATTATATTGGATACTTGTTGCAGGGAAATACTTATTATGAAACAAGTGATCTCGAGAATGGTCTTAAAATACTGGAAAAAGGTTTGAAAATAAAACCAAATCATGCTTTTTTAACATACCAAAAGATTTTAATTTTAAATCAGAGGGAAGAATTTTTAGATTCCCTAAATATAATAAATAGATTTCTTGAAAATAATCCTAATAACACTTTATTTTTAGGCGCTAAAGCTAATGCTTTAGAATTACAAGAAAAATATGAAGAAGCTTTAGATATTTATGACAGAGCATTAGGTTTAGAAGAAACCAACATGGACTTAATAGTGAGTAAAGGGATCGCTTTAAGGAATTTAAAAAAATATAATGAATCTCTTGAGTGCCTAATGAATGCTAGAAAACTGAAATTATCCCCTAGACAAAAATCATTTCTTTTTGCTAATATATCTATAAGTTATCGAGAGTTAAATGAATACAAAAGATCTTTAGATTTTGCAGAAAGAGCAATTGAATTGGATCCAAAATATGATAACCGCTACTTAACAAAAGCTTTAATTTTAAAAAAAATGGGAAGATATAAGGATTCTCTTGACATACTTGATAAGGCTAATAAAATCAATGTATCAAATATTCAATATTACTATGAAAAATCTAAGATTTTAGCAAAATATTTGAAAGATTTCCAAGGAGCATTAAAAGAAATCAATGAAGGCCTTGAACATGATCCCGAAAATATATTACTACTTGATAATAAGGCAAATTATCTCCATTTAATCAATAATAATCAGGAAGCATTAAAAATAATTAATAAAGTTATAGAATTGAACCCAGAAGATCCAGGATCTTTTAATAATAAATCTTTGATTTTAAAGTATATAAAAAAGTATGAAGAAGCTTTAGGAACGATTAATAAAAGTATTGAGTTAGATCCAGAAAATCCGGGTTTTTATGCCAATAAAGCTCTAATTTTAAATACATGAAAAAGTATGAAGAAGCTTTAAACACAATTGAAAAAAGTATTAATTTAGATCCGGGAGATCCAGAATTTTATAATATAAAAACCTTAATTTTAAGAGATAATAATAGCTATGATGAGGCTTTAAAAATGATTGATAAGAGTATTGAGTTAAATCCAGAAGATTTAAGATATTATTCGAATAAAGCTCACATCTTGAGCGATATGAAAAGATATGAAGAAGCTCTAGAGATGATCAATAAAAGTATTAAGTTAGATCCAGAACATTTAAGATATTATTCGAATAAAGCTCACATCTTGAGCGATATGAGAAGGTATGAAGAAGCTTTAGAAACGATCAATAAAAGTATTGAGTTAGGTCCAGACGATCCCGAACTTTATTCCAATAAAGCTCTAACTTTGAGAGAAATGAAAAAGTATGAAGAAGCTTTAGAAACAATAAATAAAAGTATTGAATTAGACCCAGAAGATCCGGGATTTTATTCCAATAAAGCTCTAATTTTAAACGATATGAAAAAGCATGAAGATGCCCTAGACACAATTAAAAATAGTATTGAGTTAGACCCAGAAAATCCGGGATTTTATATCAATAAAGCTCACATCTTGAGCGATATGAAAAGGTATGAAGAAGCTTTAGAAGTGATTGAAAAAGGTAATGAGCTTGCTCCTAATGCTTCAAATATTTTAAATAATAAAGCTAATATTCTCTCAAAATTACATGAAAATAATGAGGCTTTAAAGATAATTAGTAATTTAATAATCTTGGAGCCAAACGAGGGGGCTTATCGTGATACTTATGGAGAGATACTAATGAGATCTAAGAATTATAAAGATGCTATAAAAATGTTTGTAAAAGCAATAAATCTTGAACCTGACGGATTTTTCGTTCATGAATCCTATATAAATATAGGTAAATGTTATTTTAAAATCGGAAATTTTGAGGAAGCTCTAGAGAATCTTGAAAAGGGAAAGAAATTATCTGAAGAAAGAAAGGAGGAAGAAGTGGTTGAGAAAGCAAATAAATTAATTTTAGAAATAAAAAAAAAAGAAAAGAAAATTAATTGAAATAAAAAAACTAACAAAAAACTTATGCATTTCAAAGATAATTACAAGGATTTAAATGGTCAAGATTGTATATCTTCGAATAATTTTTATAAAAAAGATTTTTCATTTAATAAGATTGCAGTTGTAGATGTCGAAACTACAGGGTTAAATCCAATATACGATTTAATTATTGAAATTGGTATTATTGAATTAAATTTAAAAACAGGTGAAACCAAGATCATTTTTGATTCATTTGTAAAAGAACCAAAATTTGGGGAAGAACATAGGGATTCATGGATTTTTGACAACTCTGATATTTCATTTGAAGATATTGAAAATGCTCCGTTATTTAATAATTTAATAAAAGAAATAGATGAAATTTTTAAAAAGTACCCCACAACGGCATTTAATAAGTCATTCGATCTCGGTTTTTTAAAAGTTAGAGGGATAGATATCCCTAAAGAACTACCATGTATAATGCGAACTGCGACAAATATTTGTAGAATTCCGTTCCCTAATGGAGGGAGTGGATATAAATGGCCTAAATGCCAAGAAGCATGGGATTATTTCTTTCCAAATAGAGATTATATTGAAAAACATAGAGCTGCGGACGACGCTATACATGAAGCTAAAATTCTTTTTGAATTAATATCACGAGGACATTTTCCTATTTAAAATATTAAAAGTTTTAATTTGATTTTTTATAATTATAATCCACACCGTGCCCTAATTTCATATTCTGTATAAACTCGACTACAGTTTTCACAGAAGTAATTCTTTTTCTTATCTAGAATAAAAATATTGCCGCAATCTGGACACTGAATCTCTATATGAAAATCCTCTGAATTGTGATTTTTTAAATCAAATTTATCTCGTTTAGATTTATCATCGAAAGTTTTAATATTCATTTTTTCATAGTACCTCACTTTTTTAACTATAAGGTAATTTTATTTTAATTGATTCTAATTTTCAAGATTTATAAAGGAAAATTTCATATATGATATGAGAAATTTTTGTTTGTGCTTATTGCCCTAGTTCTATTAAAGTAATTAAATATAATATGTAGAAAGAGTCAATGAAATTATTGTATTTTTTAAAAATTTTAATAAATTAAAAATAACTCTTGTGAAATTAAGATGGAAGATTGGAAAAAACAACTTGAAGATAGAAATAAATCAGAATTGGAAGTTTTAATTATTAATAATAAAAATCTAAAAGAAAAAATTCAAAAATCTAAAGATAAAGAGGTTGTCTTATCTTCTTATTGGCAAATTAGGAAAAATTATGAAAAAGTAAAACATTTATATAGTGCTCTTTCAAAATTCGTCTCAAAAACTTATAATGATGCATATATTAAGGCCTTTACTAAAGAAATCTATTATTATGAAAAATTACTGCAATTGTGGCGAATTTATTTTCCAGAAAATAATATTCGTTATGATTATTACATTGAATTAGCACAAATAGAATATGATTTCTTTATAAAAAATAAATTAAGTATGCCAAAAGAGCTTAGAGAAGAAATCTTCCATTACAGTTATAAAGAAGATGAAGTAGATAGATTAAATCTGTTTATTGTCTTAAATAGTTTGAAGCTAGCCCAAAAGAGATTAGAGATTATGGCTCTACAAAATCATATGAAAGAAGAATATGATGAATTATTTATAATATATGATATATTGGGAGATTTATTCATTTGCATGTTTATGCTTCTGAACTTGCGTAAAGACAATATGAATATAAAACTTGAAAATCTAATACTTCAATCATATATGAATTTCACGCTTTCATACGAAAATAAACAAATCAATGAAGATCCAGAAGTTTCTAGAGAAGGAATTGTAAATATGCCTTATATCGATTTGTTTTATAGATTTTTTGATGAAAAAGGTTTTAGTAATTATTATTCTGTTGAAAGAAAGATTGAATTCCTAAGAGATAACTATCCAAATTTATTGCTACACACTGTTTTAACTGAAAAATTAGAAGAAATAGAAGAAAAAGGAAAAGTAATACTCGAAAAGAAGAAAGAAATCGAATTTAATATAAAATCAATCAAAGATCTTGAATCTAAAGAAAAAGAAATATATACTGAGTTAAAACAAAATAAATTAGAAACAGAGATCGTTAAAAAATGTGAAATATTATCAAAAAGATTTCCAAAATATCAGAATAAAACTATTTCTTCTACGGATATCGAATTATATATTAGCCAATTCGAAGATGACGAAATTAAAATTGAGATATTAAATTTATTAAATGATCGAGCGATATTTATCAATAAGGAACAAATGCAGAATAACATATTAAAATTAATTCAGCAAGTTGCTCCAAAAACTAAAGAAAAAGTAAAAATCGTAATTTTTAAATCAGGATTTCAAGAAAGCAGTAGTGTTTGGTCATACTTTACTAATTTTTATACAGACGAACGTTATGATTATTTAACTGTAGGAAAACTAAATGAAGATATACAAGGTCTTGGCATCGATGATGAGAGATATTATATTTTTATTGATGACGTGATTGGAACCGGAAATCAATTTATAACTAATTTTAAAAATGAATTGAGTATAAAATTGGATGAATTCATTGATTCTGTGAAGAAATATCCAAAAATTTATTTTAAATTAATTGCTGGTGTAGGATCATGGGAATCTAAAAAAAAGATTTCAGATATTCTTAAATTTCTTAGTGAAAGTGATATCTTATTTGAAGAGACTCTTCATCCACAAGATAAGGCATTTAACCAAGAACACTGGAAACCAGACATATTAGAAAAGACTAAAGATTTTCTTAAAAAAAAAGATAAAAAATTCTGGCAAGGATATGGTCAAAGTGAATATTTGGTTGTCTTAGAGTGGAATATTCCAAATAATAGTATAGGATGTCTATGGAATAATCCCAATGGTTGGAGACCTTTATTTCCACGAAGGTAAATTTCCCTAGAACAAATCAAATAATTGCTTTTTCTAAATATTCAATTTCTTTTAGGATGGCATCCATTTCATGTTCAAAAACAAGGACGGGAATATTTTCATATCTAACAGAAATTTCGATTAAATCCATGAGTTTATCTTCAAGTTCCAAAATTCCTTATTTAATAGCATTATCAGTTTGATTTTCTTCCACTTATGCTAACCTCTTGATTTAATAAAAAAATTAAAAAGATTCAGTTTTAAGAAAGAAGCAAAATTAATATATTGATGGGGGTAATTATTCATTTATGAAGACAAAAAACATTAATGATTATGTGAAATTTGGCCGTAATATAAACTATCTAAGATTTTTAGATCAGGGTCGGTTATATCATCCTAAAAATATGGTTAAGGGTAGCATTGAAGATTTAATAAGATATATAGACGAATTGAATTTAGGCGTATCATCAAGTGTAATCTGGTTTAAAAATTTAAAGGATTACAAAGAAAGATTAGACAAAAAAGAGAAAGAATATAGTTTAACTGCTGAGGATGCAAAGACTATAACCGAATTTATGCATAATTTAAGTCAAGTAATCAATGCTGAATTAGAAGGTAGAATAGTTTTTGTCATAACAGAAAAAAGAATGAAAGTACAAAAGTTATTAAACAATATAAAAGATTTATTTGCACAAAATATTTTTACTAAACTCCCTGATTTGCCAAGGTTTGACTTTAATGAAGCAGGAAAGTGTATTGCATTTGAAAGACCAACAGCAGGAGCATTTCATATACTACGAGGTATGGAGGGAATTATGAGATGGTTTTTTAATAAATTAACTAATTCATCTGGATGTTCAGATAACTGGGGAATTATTTTAACAAACTTAAGAAATCTTTCAGCGCCTCCTCCTCGAGAGATTTTAGATCAATCAGATGCAATTCGTATTAATTACAGAAATCCTACTGCCCATCCAGAATTAATCTACTCAATTGATCAAGCTCAAGATTTGCTATCTGAATGTATTGCTGTTGTTAATCGTACAGTGGCTTATCTTGACGATAAAGGCTTAATCTAAATTTCCAATTCTACATCATAATAAAGAAAAATCTAAAGTTTTAATCAAGTACTTTTCCCCCGTAGCTCCATTTATTACCAATGCCAATCTGTTTTCTAATTGTGTAAGCATCTGCCGCTCGAAAATATCTTCTGAAAAGAGAGTATTATTGGGGTAATCTTGTCTAAAAATAACCTTTATACTCGGTTGAGACACAACATCCTCAAACAACTGGGAAGGAGACTGGTCCGCAATAACAAATCCAACCCCTCGGCTTCGGTATTCCTTTAATAATTCAGAAAAGATTTTTGCCATCTGTTCTTTCATGATAAAATCCGCATCATCACTGTTGTTGGTAATAGGGTTTTCCACTATAGCATGAGCTTCGTCAATAACAATCAGATGTTTCAACTCCTCCGCTTCACTATCCCTTGTCATAGTTCTTACAAGCTGAAATATTGCATTAACAATTAGCATTTTTACAAATTTACTGCACATGGATAAATCTAAAAACACATTATTGCCATCCAGCCAATTCACAACCCATTTCGGCAATGTATCAGTTATTTTTAAAACATCTTGAACTTTTTTTTCATCAAAAACATTCATTCGATTTCTGAATACTTGCAATAAATTAGCTTGCTCTTCAGGACCATATGGATTTTTTTTAACATATCTTTCCACAGCCCTTAGTAAATCAATAAAAAATTCAGGTAATTTACCCTTTAAATCTAAGAAGCCTACTTCAGTACGGTAGATTATCTTTTCAAACACATTTTTTAATCCTAACGAAGCGCATATATAGGTCGCAGTTTCCTGTAAACGCTTTTTGAGGATTCCTTTTTCAGCATCAATAAAATAAGGAATATGAAAATCAATATCAGAATATTTCACTTTATCGAAGTTATGATAGAAGATTTCTTGAGACTCTTTGGCTACATTTAGTACTAAAATCCCGACATTTTTAGCTTTTTTAGTAAGTTCTTGAATAAAACGAGCAAGAAAGTAGGTTTTTCCGCTCCCAGATTTCCCAAAAATCGCCATATCCTGAGGTAGTTTATTAATGGGAACAAAAGTTTCATGCTCTGTTATTACTCCCTCTTTAATATGTTTTCCAACACTTATCGCATTTTGCTTAAATTTCTCGTGGATATCGATATATCTCACATTTTCATGAGTTAAAATGGGTAATCTAGGCAAAGGCAGATTCTCTGGAAAGTCAAAATTAACATCTTCTTGGACAAAAGTTTTTAATGATTCACTACTATTATTAAATACGTTCCCTTCCAAAATGTTGAGATTTGAAACGTCAGAAGGATTAACGAGCTTTGCACGATCCCCTTTTTGATTTTCAATATCCATTGCTAAAAACTGTATAATCCCTTCAAGT
>Ga0209977_10001496_pt1 | contig 10245 bp, 14 predicted proteins | sample SumtaG_2_FD_183113 | JGI IMG/M metagenome (GOLD analysis project Ga0209977, IMG submission 183113) | Deep subsurface microbial communities from Indian Ocean to uncover new lineages of life (NeLLi) - Sumatra_00607 metaG (SPAdes) (version 2) | ecosystem: Environmental > Aquatic > Marine > Oceanic... | reverse complement strand
ACAACTTAGTTCTATTCCGCCAAGTAATATTTCCTTGCACATTCTTCATCTCGCTGCTAAGGTGGTCCGCTGTAACTATTATCCTAAAAACGCTCGTACTACCAACTTTTTTATCCTCAACTAAATCGTCGAAAATGTTTAGCGTTTTTCCCATTAAATTCTCGAGTTGGAATCGAACGCCTAAATCTTGCAAACTAATTTCAGAAATGAATTTCATCTTATCGAAAATGTAATACAATAATTTAATAAAAGTGGTTTTCCCAGAACTGGGCGGACCGTATAAAATAAAAGCTTTTTGATAGTTCACGTGCCCCATCATAAAATAAGCCAACATCTCGTAAATCAACGGAACGTTGTTAAACCCAAACACGTCAGTAAGGAATTGGTCGATAACCAAACACTCCGCTTCGGGATCGTAGGTTATAGGAATCTGGTAAAAAGTTTTGTAAGGATTTTCGTTAAATTCGAAATGTTCGTGGTAATCCCAACTATTGTCCTTATCGTACCTTAAATGACCGTTTGAAACGCAAATCCGGTTTGGATCTTCATCGAAATCTGAAATCGAAGCAAAACTATTAGTTCTAATCATTTCGAGAATAGTGTTTCTTTTAGATATCGAAAGGTGGTAAGGTTTAAAAGAATCCTTACCCGCAGGAACTTGAAGGTATTTTGCTATGTCGTCAATTTTGTTCCTAACGATCGTTAACGGGTCTTTACCCCTATGAAAATAACCACTGTTATAAAAACAAAACTCGTCGGTCTCTTTCAAAGTAAATATTAAATCGTGTTTTAAAATATTGTTGGCGATAACGCGTTCTATCTGCACTAATTCGTCCAAATAAAACCCTCCTACAATTCTTCATTTATTTCTTTGTATTTCTTATCGATAAGACGCCTTAAAATATCGCTTTTCGTTAAATCCTCGTATTTGGCTATTTCATTCAATTTATCCTGATAAGATTCGTTCGCGCTAAAAGTTATTAAAATTGCCATACCCATTTTAATCCGCGTTCTTTTATAAATATTATTAATTTTATTAATAATAATACTGTAAATTCCAACATTCCAACTTTATTCTCGTTTTAAATCCAACTTCTATTTTCTCTATTTTCGACTTATAAAATATAAGTTTTAGTGATCAATTACGATCAAATATTCAAACATTCAAACTTATTTCCCACTATTTATATTGAATCACTTTTTTTAAACATATAATGATTAATATTAAAGAATAGAAAAAATCTTTGAATCTTTGAATTTTTTCACCACTTTTTACCCAATTATTCAAACTTTTTTTCAGCCCTCAATAATTTACCTTTTAATACTAACATTTATATTATTAATCGTTAAATTACTTAATTAGTAAACTATTTTTTGGATTGCAATTGCATGAAGGCTTCTTATCAATCGCAGGTTAGTAAATTTATCGTTAAAAATAAAGACGAAGATAAAGATGCAATAGTTGCGTTTTTTGTAAAAAAAGGGTTTAACAAAAACACGGTTGTAAGCGCTATTAAGCGGCATATAGAGAGGTCAAAAAAAGACCCTAAATACGGTGCAAGTACGATTTCTAAGGGTAAGAAAAAATACGATTTCGTAGTTATACCAAAAAAGGATTGGATGCCTTTCCGGGAATTTGTTGGATATGTAGACGAAGCGGGCGTAATACATCGAGGGGAGGCGATACCTGAGCCAATAGACCAAGACACGGGCGAGTACAAGGGAATATTATGGTACCAGGAAGAAGGTTTCAGGATAATCGAATTAAACGAGAACATTTTAATCCTATGGCCGCGAGGGCACGGAAAGACCTGGTTGTTAGCGTGGTACATCGAATGGAACATGAAACACTCGACTTACAAGTGTATGTATCTCTCGATTACGGACGTTATTAACGACGTAGCGGATTGGGTGTTCTTATGGGCTTGGGATAACAACATGCTTGCCGAGGGCGATTTAGTAGAGAAGGCGATCCGAAGGAACACTCCTAAGACTTTTAACTTAATTAACGGTTCTAAGTTTAAGATATTTAGCGTTATGGACAAGGCGATCCGGGGCAAGCACGATTACGTTATATTTATGGACGATATTATCGAAGAGGGAAGCGAGACGCACCCTTCCCGCCAACGCGAACTTGAAAGGCGTTGGGATTCTACTCTTTCTAAGATTAGGCGTTTGAAGTTGGTAATAGTTAATACCCGGGTTTACGAGGGCGATTTCATACAGTATTTAGTGGACCAGTTCGACCGAAAGTACGAAATCATGAAAAAGCGCCGACCTGAGAAGGCGCACTTATGGTCGTTAACGATGGATATTAGGACTCCTTATTTAAACGAAGAACAAACGATATTGTTGGCCCCTGAATTATATACTATTGAACATTTCGAGGCTATGAAGGCGGAGAACATCCGGACTTTCTATTCCGAGATGATGCAAGACCCACGCCCTCAAATTGGTGGAATGTGGGAAATAGGTGACATTCAATTTATAGATAGTTGGATGGATTTCAGATATTACGATCGGTGTGCGATTGGAGTCGATTTTGCCTGGACCGAGAAAGAGACTTCTAATTACACGGCTATTATTACGGTGTTGCGGGTCGAGGCTTCTATGATAAAAGAGTTAATGTTTAAATATTTGGTTATATGGGAGATTATTAGGCGTATGCCTGTTAGGACGGTAATCGATCACAACACGGGTGAAGAAAAGGAAGGGATACTCGAAGCTATACAACGGACTTTCGAAATGGCTCAAGCGTGTTTTCCCGAATACATGGTCTCGATTTTAGTTCCCGTAGAAATGAACTCGGGCGGAAAGATTATAGTAGACCAGGCGAGACGGGAGATGGATATATTTACTTTTGCGGAATATATAGTTGAGGTACTTCAAAGAAAAGACAAGGTTAAACGAATCGAAGCTGAGAGCGAGCAACCCGTTAAGAACGGTACTATGAAGTTTCTAAAATCGTTAAAATATGGTATGTTGATCGATCAAATGTTAGTTTTTCCTAAAGGTAAGTTTGACGACGGTCCCGACGCTATGAGTATGGCTAAGAACGAGTTAACTAAAGCGGGGATTAGCGTGAGCGAGATTAATAGGATGACGGAGATATTGAAGGAAAGGAGAGAAAAAGAAATAGTAAGTTCTAACGTAAACGCGATGGGTTTACAAGCGACGCTCGATTTCAAATACAATAGAAAGAAGAGGTCGATGTTTTGAGCTATAGATCGGACAATAGTGGAGAAGAGGCTTTAGTAGATGTGCTGGGTTATAGCTATTTACCGTCTACGGAATTGCGTCCTTCCGAAAGACATCAAATCTGGGACGATTTAATTAAGTTTCAGAAGGAACTTGCTTCCGAGATATATATTCAGAGGTGTAGGGAGAAGGATTTATGAAAATAAATAAGGTCTTACGAGGTGTGTAGCTTCTTGGTCGCACATGTAGGCTACGAGGGTTCGAAACCCTCGAAGACCACTAAAGGTTTGGAGAATAAGAACGTAATGTTAACCTCTGTTGCGCTCTGCGGTATTGGGTGGTTTACCTCGATAATTAGCAAAATTCATAAGGACATGTTCGGGAAACCGATTCGATGGAATTACGAAGTTTCTCGCTTCGAAGCTACTCGAGCACGTAGACCGCTCCCAAGGGGCTGGTGTACGGTTTGGAACGCGCCCCCGGCAGATTTAGTTAAAAGAGATTATTATAGGGTAATAGGGCTTCAGAAAAGCTTGGAAGATGTTTATTACTCTCACGCGCTTTACCACCGCCCTGAAATGACTTACGAGGAGATATTAGATAAGGAGCCTTGGTTTTTTAACCAGGCTAAAGAGAAGTGGCTTCGGATGGAAAAACCGTTCGAACACGACAATTACATGCGCTTCCATTTGGACGATTTGAACACCTACACGGTTGAGTTTTTTAACAAGGCGTTAGACTTCTTAGGGTTTCCCAAGGAAGGACGACCTACTATAATCCCTGTTAAAGCTTATAGGAATTGGGAATGTTATAGCAACATAAACCTTAAGAAGGGGCACGTTTTAACGGAACAAATAAGTAAGATAAAAGAAATGTATTACAAGGAGGTTTTGATTAAAAAATGATTGAAGAAAACATATTAATTTTTGAATGCCCGGAATGTGGCATTAAAGTCGAAGTTAAAGGTTGTCGTACATGTGAATATATTGAAGACAATCTCTCAGATTATCAGCATAGCCAACCTTGTTTAGATTGTGATATGTTCCATAAAAATTACAAAAGAAAGAAGGAATAAAAAATGATTCAAATAATAATTTTAATTGGTTTGGTTTTTGGGATAATTTTGGTTTGGGTGTTGTTTTTTTACGGGTGGCACGTAATTAAAGCGTTTAAGAATTGGTTTAAGAGGCGCAGGAAGCGTGGATAATTTAAAGAAGCTAAGCCCCGCTGAGCTTAGACAGCAGGAACAAATGAAAGCCCTACAACTTAGGTTTAGGGACATGTTAGACCAATTGGATAAAAAAGAAATAAGCGACATATTCGATTACGGTTTGGGTTTAGGGTTGTTTGCTAAAATAGGAAGGATTCATTTTGGGTACGAACATGGGGCGTATACTTACGTGGTGACTCGGTGGCGTACTCCGATCGATTTGTCTAAAATTGGGATGGTGAACTAATAAATGCCTTGTAAACCGAGAAAGAAGAGCGTTCACAGGCGCGCACCTAAGAAGCCCGATAAGAATGTTTACGGGTATAAAAAACCTAAGAAGGTGAGTAAGAAGTAATGGAAGAGAAAACTTATAGAGTGAGTATAACTCTCCAAGGATACGATAACGAGGGGTTCTGGGACCTTTTTCACCAATCTGAAATATTACATGGTAAAAAAAATTTTGAAGAAAGTTTGGAAGATATCGTCGTTAATTGTAGAAAATACATGAAAAATAGGGTGAAATAATCGTGATAATTAACCCTACTTTTAAATTAAAAAGAGAGAAAGAACGATCCCATTCGTTTGCGTATCAACAATATCGTAAAAAATGGAACGACAATCCTAAGAATTTTATAGTAGAGGATTACCCAATTCACCTTGATTTAGAGTTAAATACCTCATGCAATCTAAAATGTCCGTTTTGTTTTCAGGCAACGGGAAAAGTACATCCCGAATACATGGAGTTGGAATTGGTTAAGGAACTAATTGACGATGGGGTTAAGAACGGACTCTGTTCGATTAAATTCAATTACCGGGGCGAGCCGTTGATGTACCCTCATTTGCCCGAAGTAATCGCTTACGCGAAGGAAAAAGGAATTATCGAGGTTATGATAAATACTAACGCGACGTTGCTTACCCCTGAAAAAGCGAAAAGATTGATCGATTCGGGCTTAGACTTGCTTTCGTGTTCGATCGATGCGACGACCGAGAAGGTTTACGAACAAATTAGAGTTGGCGGTAATTTCTACGAGACTTGTAAGAACGTGGTTGCGGTCCAAGTTTTAAAGAAGCTCAAAAAATCGAACAAACCGATCGTGAGGGTTCAAATGGTCGAGACAAAACTTAACAAACATCAAGCAGACGATTTCGTGGATTTCTGGGACGAATACGCCGACGAGGTAAGCGTTGTCGATCTTAAAGACGTTAAAGGCGAGGTGGAGGACGCAACCGTACTTCCTAATTGGTATTGCTCTCAGTTGTGGCAGAGGTTGTTTGTCTTAGCGGATGGGGATATAATACCGTGTTGTCGGGCGATTCAGGGCGATAACGAGAAGCAATTCGTTTTAGGAAGCGTTTACAACACAACCATTAAAAAGGTTTGGAACGGTCTTAAAATGAAACATCTAAGAAAAGCGCACCAACACGGTAAGTCCCACTTGATTGGGATGTGCCGCACTTGCGGGCTTAGAAAGGAGGTAATCCGACAAAATGGATAACGTCGTTCCGTTTCATCGCCCCTTAGATATCGATTATTACGTTCCTAATCTTAACGGGATGCTTTCTAACAAGGATTACACGCGATTCTTAGAGGAAGGAATTAAAGATTTGTACGACGTAGAGCACGCAATTGCTTGTAGTTCGTGTTCGATTGGTCTTTTGATAACTCTACAATCTGCATTTAAGAATTTAGTTTTTGAGATTTATACGCCTGCGTTTGCTTGGTTTAGTTCTAAATGGGCGATCGAATCGTGTGGTTTAGATTATATTATGGTTGATATCGATAAGGAAACTTGGTTAATGAAACACAGAGGATATAACCAATTAATAGTTCACACCTTCGGAAATGTGGCAAAATCAGATGTAGAAACTGTAATCTATGACGGGGCGCACGCTTTAGGTTCTAAAATAAAGGATTTTGGTTTAGCAACCGTTTTTTCTCTCGCGCCTACTAAATTAATAACTTCTTGCGAAGGCGGCGTTATCGTTACCAACGATTCGGAACTTGCGGGGGAAATAACTCAATTAAGAGATAAAGTTAGTAGAATGTCGGAACTCAACGCTTTATGGGGTTTGAAAACTTTAGAAAGGTTAGACGACGTATTGAAATGGAAATCCGAATGTCGAAAATACTACGAAAAGAATTTACCTGGTCAATTTCAAAAAATACCGATCGATTCTAATCACGCTACGATCGGTTTTTTAACCGACATGGAAATGCCTTCAGGAATCGAATTTAAAAAATATTACGAACCGTTAGAAAAAGGTTTAAAAAACACCGATTACGTTTATAGGAGGATCATTTGTTTGCCGAGTTATTACGGCGTAGATTACGAAAAAGTTGTGGAGTTGATTTTAAATAAAAATGAAAGATAATTTAATTGTTGCCGTGTTTGGAGGCACGGGCTCGCTTGGAACGGTAATGGTTGAGAATCTACTCTGTTTAGGTGCGAAAAAGATTTTGATCGTTTGTAACAACGAAAACGAGATTTGGGAATCGAAAAATTATTTTAACCTAAACGACGGGATAGATTGGATATTTTGCGATATCCGCGATTTTAAGGAGTTAGAAAAGATTTTTTTAGGATGTTCTATTGGAATCGTTTTTAATTGCGCGGCGTTGAAACATATAGGATTTTGCGAAGATTTCGTGATGAACGCCGTAAAAACTAACGTTTTAGGGCTCGAGAATTTGTTGTACTTGTCTAAGCTATATAAGGTGGATAAGTTCGTTCAAATATCGACTGACAAAGCTGTGGAAAGTATTAGCGTGATGGGTGCTACTAAATTTCTTGGAGAGCGAATGTGTAAGGCTTGGAACTCGGGAAACTTTAAAGTTTCTGTGGCGCGATTAGGAAACGTGTTAGAATCGCGGGGTTCGTTAATTCCTCAGATTAAGAGCGATATGGTACGGTTAGGGGAGATATTTATAACGGACAAAGATATGGAACGGTTTTTTATAACTAAAGAAGAAGTATCTTTATTTATAGAACGGGTTGTGAACGAAATGAAGGGTGGAGAGATATTTGTACCCAAATTAGAATCAAAAAGAATTATGGACATTATAAATCCTATTTTAGAGGAAAGTTCGTTGGCGATAAAAAGGACTTTTATCGGTCGTAGGTTTAACGAGAAGTTAAAAGAAAAATTATTTAATAAATACGAAAACGTAAAAGAATTGGAGTGGTGTTATAAAATTGAATGAAAATAAAGAAGTTGAAGTTAAGAAGGAATGGGTAAAACCTGAGTTTGAGCATGTAACGGGCGATTTATACAAAACCAAATATAATTGGTTCGTTACTTGTCCCGAAAATTTAGCGTTAGGGAAAAATACAGATATAGGTATATTTACCTACATTAACGCGCGATATGGTGTTAGTATAAGAGATAACGTTCAAATTGGGAGCCATTGCGCTATTTGTTCGCACGATTCGGAACGGGATGTGAAGGGTACGATAATAATTGAAAAGGGCGTGTTAATTGGGAGCCATGTGGTAATATTACCGAGAAAACATTGGCATTCGATTTCTAAGAACGTGAAGGCGGGGAGCGTGGTGTATTAATGAACATGGATAAATTAACCTTCGCGTTCATAGGTTTCCCCGGTACAATTGGAATGGCTCTCCAATTGAGCAAAGATTTAGCCAAAAGGGGACATAGCGTTTATTTTGCCGACACTTTAAAATACGTTATGAATTATTGTACTCGACGGTTAAAGAACAAGAAAGAAGATTACGTTCCTTTACAAGAATTTCTAATGGGTAAACCGTTAACTCTAAACGAGTTGGACGCCGAATTTCCAGGAGTAGAATTTGACGTAATATTCATAGAACAATCAAATCTATGCTTTCAAAACGATTATAGAAATAAAGATACGCTCGTTATTTATTACCATAGAGATTTGCCAGGAACTTTTAATTGTTATTTACCGGATTTGTTGTTGTATAGGTTTAAAGAATCAGAATTGTTTTTGAGGGTAAATCATAGGTACGCGTGGTATAGCACAAAGCATAAAACGCGCTTCTTAAACGGCGTTTATCCTCCGTTGTATAAAAACGATCGTAAGAAACGGTTTAAAGATTTGGTTTGGATTGGTCCTTATAAACCTATAGAATCGTATATAGATGGGGACGTTCTTCAGCACGATTACTACATCAACAACAAATTAATAAAGGATTGGGCGAGAGACGAGGGTTTGATTACCGTTTTCGAAAACGCTCCTAAAATACCGTTTGAAATGTACAAATATTTAATAGAAAGAAGCGAGGGTATTTTAGTAAATCCCGGACTTAACGCTTACATTACCCGTAAATGCTACGAGGCGGGCGTTTGTAGAACGATTATGGTCGTGTGGGTTCAAAACGAAAGAGCTAAAAAGGTTTACGAGGAATGGGGTTTAATCGATTGTTTTAATTGTTTTCTGTTCGAAAGTAAGGAAGATTTAGTGAGAATTTCGGAGATAATTAGATCGGAAGAGCCTCACGATATAGAACTTAGGGAATCTATAAAGGATAACGCTTACAAATGGGTTATGGAAAACCACACTTACCACATACGGGCAACGTATTTATTATGGTTGATAGAAACGATTTTTAAACTCAATCTCGAAAAGAAACGAATGGGTCACCTAAAAATTGGGTAATAATTAATATGGAATTTTTTCTCTTTCCATAATTTCTAATAATTCATTTCTAATGATTTCATATTCTTTTGCGTTAAGATTTGTTACTCTTGAAATACCAAATTCTTTACCAAGATAACCTCTTAAATATTGAAATTCTTTTTGTCTCGCACTATCATCATTCCAAACCAATTTCTTTTTATGTAATCTATGTTCTACTATTTCTCGTTGAAATTTTTTGAGTTGTTCATCTTTTTCTGCTGAAACTCTACACATGTTTTGTTCAGTTTTTAAATCTTCTATTTGTTTTTGTTGATTTTCCATAGTTTCGCTAAGACCTATTAATGCCAATCCGAATTGTTTGATTTCTGTTAAACTCATAGATTTTGGTTTTGTAGATTCGATTAAATATTGTTTTTTTTCTTGAGGTATTATTTTATCAACACTTAATATAATTTTTCTTACTGCTTCTTTTGAATATAAATTAGTATTACGAGCCCCTGTAACCGTCCAAATAGACTGGACTGTTACTGAACCTTCTTCTCTCAATTCAAGGTCATTTGTAATTTGTAATAAATGGCTCTTAGAAATCCCTTGTCCCCGATCCTTTAAATCTTTTAATAATTGTTGGGTTGTTCTTCCAATACTAATTTTTTTGTGATTTTCTCCAATAATATCATTCATTTGATTTTAACTCCTTTTTTATCATTTTAATAAATATATCGGTCATTGTTTTATCCTTATCCACGCAATGTTTCTTAAACTTCCTAAATAAATCATCCTTTATCCAAAAATTAATTTTCTTCATATTATAATTATATCATTATAAATTTAAATAGTTATTTATCCCAATCCTTTATTTTCATAAGGTTTAAATAGTAATTACTTCTATATAATTACGAATTAGAAGTGAGAAACAATTTCTCACTTCTCTTATATTTTTAGGGTTAGGGGTTAATTTTTTAAAAATGGTAGTTGAAATTGATTCTCAAGGGAAAGCTTATACTAAAGAGGATTTAATCAAAGACGAGAAACAAGCCCACGAAAATCGCGTAAAGTTAGCCGAGGATTATGGTTGGCAAGATAACAAAGCCATAAAGAACTATATTAACGTGGCACAGGTGATGGGTTTCCATCGCGCTTCTCGAAGTGGTAAACCTAACATGAAAGACGATTTCGCTAAATTTTATAAGTTCACGGACAATATTTACGATTCGGC